>JGI12451J12833_1000237_pt1 | contig 18448 bp, 21 predicted proteins | sample A23E3SouthBayCA_2_FD_12833 | JGI IMG/M metagenome (IMG submission 12833) | reverse complement strand
CCCGAACTCGACGCGCTCCCGCCGGCGGCCGCTCACGAGCCGTGGCAGCTCACGCCGGCGGACCAAGCGGAGTACGGCGTCGAACTCGGCATCGACTACCCGCGACCGGTGGTCGATCCCGGCGGGGGGTCGGGATGAGTTGCGAGGTCGTGTACGTCGAGGTTGTAGATACGGATGGGACGGAGAATCTCGTCGTTGCGCCGGCGGGGACGACCCTCAGAGCGGCCCTGCTCGACGCCGGTCACTCACCATATACGCGGCTCACCGAAGGCGCGAACTGTGGCGGCCGGGGGCTGTGTGCCACCTGCGGCGTCCGGATCGAGGCTGGAACGGCGCCACCGACCGACTGGCACGACAAGCTGGCGTCGCAGTGGGGATATCCGCGACTCTCCTGTCGGATTCGGCTGGACGAGGACCTGCGGGTTCGGATTCCGGAAAAGCGGATCTGGGGGCGGCGGAAGCGAGCGGACGGGTGAGCCGGCTCAGGCGGGGCGGCCCTCGACGTCGGTGCCGACGAGGTAGGTGCCGAGGGTCAACAACGCCGCCGCGGCCAGCGGGAGCAGGTCGAGCGGCGACGACATGCCCCCCGGGAACACCGCCGGGAAGAAGGCCGCGGTGCCGACGAGCATCAGAACGATCCCGATCAGTCCGCGTTGCGAGAGGCCGAGCATACGACACACTCCGTCCCCAGGTACATAATTGATTACGCTTTCCCCGCGCCACCGGGAGTGGGTCAGCGGCCGTGTTCGTGACCGATGACGAGAGCGGCGACGTTCACGAACAACAGGCCGACGAACACCGTCACCTGCTGGCCGCGGAGGCCGCCGACGAGCAAGGGCAGGTAGAGGAAGGGGAGGGCAACGGCGACCCAGAAGGCGATGAACCGGAGCGGTGCGGCGACGACTTCGAGGCTCCGCTGCGGGGGCCAAGCGTCGACGAGTTCGTGGAGTCGGGGCACACGGTCGATGGGGGCGGTGGGAGACGAGTTCGACATCGGGGACACCTCGTCTTCTCGATGCACCCCGGACCCCATATACCCCGGCGAGCGTTGGCGTCGTTTCGCGGATTTTCACCCACGGCTCACACGTCTCCGCTCCGTTCACGAGCCGTGCAAAGCGTCGCTAACCTTTTATCGACGCCGTTGATTCTTTTATTCCGATCACCCGAGCGGAGCGAATACTGACGCCGACTCGGGCGTCCGGGCCGGACCGAACCGGTGTTCTCTTAACGACAGTGACGCGTAGGTGGAGACGAACGTTCATGTCGGACGCGAGCCCCACCACAGAGCGGCAAGTCGACAGCAACCTGTTCATCACCGTCTCCGGTCCGCCGGGGTGTGGTGCGACGACGCTCACCGAGGGGTTGGCGGAGGCCCTCGACTGCGGATACGTCATCGGCGGCGACATCTTCCGTGACCTTGCGGCGGATCGCGGACTGTCGGTCCAGCAACTCATCGCCAAGGCCGAGGAGGACGATCAGATCGACCGGGCACTCGACCAGCGGTTGCGCCGCATCGCCGAACAGTGGGGCGCGGCGAACAAGCCGTTCATTCTCGAATCGCGGCTCGCCGGGTGGCTCGCGGGCAACCGGGCCGACCTGCGGATCTGGCTCGACGCGCCCGAGGAGGTCCGGATCGAACGCCTTAGCGACTACGAGGTGAGCTACGAGATCGAGCGACCCGACGAACGCGCGTCCAACGACGTTCGTCTCGAAGAGTTGGACGACGAGGACTCCATCGGCCCGCTCCTGCGGGTTCGCGAGGTGAGCGAGGCCGGGCGGTACGAGAGTTACTACGGCATCGACGTCGACGACCAGTCCTTCTACGACCTCTCGATCAACACCGGGCGGTGGGGCGCCGAGACGGTCCTCGATATGGTGATTTCGGCGGTCGAGGGGTACGAACCCGAGGCCGACGAGGGTGCCTTCACCACCCGCGACGTGGATCTCTAACGGTCGTCACCCAACTCGCGGATCGACGCACCGAGTCGGGGGAGTTCCGCACGGATCGCCCGGCGCTTGACGAGGAGGAACCCGAAGAAGATCAACAGGAACCCGACGGCCGTCGCCGGGGAGAGCCCCTCGTCGAGGAGGAGCCAGCCGGCGAGGGCGGCGAACACGGGTGCAACGTAGGAGACGAGGTTGATCTCGACGGCACCCAGCCGATCTAGCAGGTGGAAGTAGATGAGAAAGCCGAGCGCACTCGCCGCGAGCGCGAGGTAGGCAAGCGAGAGGACGGCGGTCGTCGAGAGAGTGACGTCCGCGGCCGACTCTCCGAGGCCGAGCGAGACGAGATGCATCAGGAGGGCGCCGCCGAGCATCGACCACGCCTCCATGGTCTCGACGGGCAACTCGGCGTCGATGCGGCGGGTTAGCACCGACCCGAGGGCAAAGGCCGTCGCGGCGCCGAACACGAGCAGTTTCGCGACGACGCCGCCGGTCACCAGCGCGTCGGGGTCCGGGCGGGCGAGGACGGCCACGCCGAACAGTCCACAGAGCAGGCCGACGCTCCCGACGACAGTCAGTCGTTCCGCGGGGAGAAAGACGCGGGCGAATCCGGTCGTCAACACGGGGCTGAGGCTGACGATGACCGCGGCGGCGGCGCTGGTCACTGCGGGATCGGACTCCCCGAGAAACAGCAGGACGTGATAGCCCGCGATCAGGAGCGTCGAGCCGACGGCGATCAGCGCCCACTCGCCGCGGCTCCGCGGGAGGGGGTCGTCGACGACCCAGACTGCGTAGCCGAGCATGAGGACGGCGGCGACGTCGTACCGGAGCGCGGCAAAGAGGACGGGTGGGAAGTAGGCGAGGCCGGCCTTGATAGCCATGAACGCGGAACCCCAGACGGCTGCGAGGACCAGAAAGAGCGCAAAGTCTCGGTACCGTGACACACCGTACTATCGGCGCGAACGCCCACTCAACGTTTCGATTCGGCGCGCAAGTCACGAATCGCCCGCAACACGTCCTGACGCGCGACGATGCCGACGAGTCGGCCATCCTCGACGACCGGGAGCCGGTTGATGTCGCGTTCGTCGTCGGCCAACAGGTCGAGGATGGCATCGAGGTCGTCGGTGGGTGCGACCGTCACCACGTCGGTGGTCATCACCTCGCTGATCGGCCGGTCGGCGTTCCGCGCGAGGTCGATTCCGAGGTCGAGGTCGTCCCACGACACGTCGACGGCGTAGGTGAGTGTCTCGGTGAACGGCGGGAGGCCGACCGGAATCCACAGCGTCCGGTCCTCGGTCTGAAAGAGGTGGACGAGGTCGTACTGGGTGACGATGCCGACGACGGCACCCTCGTGATCCACCACGGGAAAGCCGTTGAACTCGACGTCCGCCAGCCGACCGAGTACATCACTCACCTCGTCGTCGGGGGCGACCGTCTCCACGTCTGTCTCCATCAGGGAACGGGCAGTCGGGGTCACGACCGGGGCGACGGGCGACGCGCGGGTAGGTTTTGCGGGTGACTCGCGCCGTACGTTTAAGTTACCCCACCGCAAACGGATCGTATGGCCGTTCACGGCCGTTCGACGCTCCGGAATCTGTTCGACGACTCGCCCACGCCCCACATCGCGCATCCGCCGCGCACCCACCACCGACACTTCTACGTCGCCACCGACGGCTCCTATCGATCCGACGGCGGCGGACTCGGGGCGGTCATCGAGACGCGCGACGGCCGCCGGGTAGCACGCCTCGCACTACCGGACACACCACCCGACAACAACGTCGCCGAGTATCGGGCGCTCCACCTCGGCCTCGACGTCCTCGCCGCCCGCGCGCCGCCGGGGTCGCGGGTTGGCGTCCTCGTGGACCACGACGACTTAGCCGCGAACGTCAACGACGCGACTCTCGCGGCCGACCACCCCGACTGGCGTCCCGCCCACCCAGTCGAGGTGCCGACACACAGCGAGTACCACTGGCGGGGGGTCCGCGCACGGATTGCTCACTTCGAGGAGTTGCGGGCGGCCCGTATCGACAGCCGTGTCAACCCCGCCCACCCGCTCGCCAACGACCCCGAGCAGTACGCCCACGTCAACCGCCGGACGGATCGGTGTGTGATCCCACACTCCGACGACCGGTCACGAGAGGAAGAGCGCGGCGACACCGGCCGCGAGATTCCGCCGCCCTCACGGGCCGAGCGCCGGGCGGGGGACTGAACGTAACTGCGGTGGCCGGCTGCCTACCGCTCGCGTTCCTGTGCGTCGACGACGGCGACGCCGGCGAGGTTGACGATGTCCTTGACCTCGTCGCCCCGCTGGAGGACGTGGACCGGTTCGTCCATGCCGACCAGCATCGGACCGACGGCGTCGGCACCGCCGAGACGCTGGAGAAGTTTGTAGCCGATGTTCCCCGCCTCCAGATTCGGGAAGATCAGCACGTTCGCGGGGTCGTCCAACTCGGCGAAGTCGTAAGTCCCCTCGACGATATCCTCGACGACCGCCGTGTCGGCTTGCATCTCCCCGTCGACCGGGAAGTCGACCGCCGGATCCTCGCGTAAGGTTTCGGCGGCCCGGCGAGGCTTGCGCGTCCCCGCGTTGTCCACGCTCCCGAAGTTCGAGTACGAGAGGAACGCCGCCCGCGGTTCGACGTTGAACCGCCGGGCCAACTCCCCGGTGTGGCGACCGATCTCGGCCAACTCGTCGGCGCCGGGGTCTTGGTTGACGGTGGTGTCGGCGACGAAGATCACCCGGTTGCGGAAGGCGAGCATGTAGACGCCGGCCGCGTACTCGGCGTCCGCGGCGGTCCCGATCACTTGGAGCGGCGGTCGCAACGCCGACGGATAGTGGTGGGTCAGCCCCGTCAGGAGGGCGTCGGCGTCACCGGCCTCGACCATCACGCTCCCGAAGTAGTCGGTGTCAGTGCGGACCCGGTCTTCGGCCTCGACCCGCGTGAGGCCTTTGCGCTTGCGCGCGTCGTAGAGTCGGTCGGCGTAGGAATCGAGCGCGTCGGCCGCTGCCGGGTCGACGATCTCGGGGTCGAAATCGAGGCCGAGGTCGGCCACCCGGCCCTCGATGGTCGCCCGGTCGCCCAGCAGAATCGGGTGGGCGATACCCTCGGAGATCATCTGGGCGGCGGCGCGGATGGTCGTCGGGTTCGTCCCCTCGGCGAGGGCGACCCGCTTGGGGTCAGTCTTAGCCTTGTTGAGGATGATCCGCATCATCTCGCGGTCCTTGCCGAGGCGGGCCTCCAAGTCCTCGCGGTAGGTATCGAGGTCGAGGTCGACCCGAGCGACACCGCTCTCGACGGCGGCCCGCGCGACGGCGGGGGCGACCTCGAAGAGCACGCGCGGGTCGAGGGCCTTCGGGATGAGATACTCGGGGCCGTAGCGGAGCGGTTCGTCGCCGTAGGCCTTCGCGACCGCGTCGGGAACGTCCTCGCGGGCGAGTTCGGCCAGCGCGCGGGCGGCCGCGACCTTCATCTCCTCGTTGATCTCGCGTGCACGCACGTCGAGGGCACCGCGGAACATGAAGGGGAAACAGAGGACGTTGTTCACTTGGTTGGGGAAATCGGAGCGCCCGGTGGCGGCGATGACGGTGTCGTCGCGGGCCGCCTTGGCCTCGTGGTAGCCGATCTCGGGGTCGGGGTTAGCCATCGCGAAGATGATCGGGTTGTCGGCCATCGAGCGCACCATCTCGGGGTCGACGAGGCCGCCGACCGCGAGGCCGACGAAGACGTCGGCGCCGGTCATGGCGTCGGCCAGATCACCGGCAGGGCGGTCGCTCGCGAACCGCGCCTTGTAGTCGTTGACCGCGCCGGCCTCGGCGCGGTCGGACGTGACGATTCCCGAGGAGTCCACCATCGTCACGTTCTCGCGGGGAACACCGAGCGAGACGTAGAACTCGGCGGTGGCGATGGCGCTGGCGCCCGCGCCGGCGAAGGCCACCTCCAAGTCGGTGAGATCCTTGCCGACGATGTCGGCCGCGTTGAGCAGGGCCGCCCCGGAGACGATGGCGGTCCCGTGTTGATCGTCGTGGTAGACGGGGATATCCATCCGCTCGCGGAGGCGTTCCTCGATCTCGAAACACTCGGGCGCCTTGATATCCTCGACGTGAATGCCGCCGAAGGAGGGTTCGGTGAGCGCCACCGCCTCGACGATGGCGTCGGGGTCGGCGGTGTCGAGTTCGAAGTCGAAGACGTCGATGTCGGCAAAGCGCTTGAGCAGAACGCCTTTCCCCTCGATGACGGGTTTCGACGCTTGGGCGCCGATGTCACCCAAGCCGAGGACCGCCGAGCCGTTCGAGACCATGCCGACCAAGTTCCCCTTCGCGGTGTACGTGTAGGCGTCGGCGGGGTCGTCGGCGATGGCCCGGCAGGGGGCGGCCACGCCCGGCGAGTACGCTAGGCTCAGATCGCGCTGTGTGCTGGTCGGTTTCGTCGTCTCGATGGCGACTTTCCCCGGTGGGTCGCGCCGGTGGTAGTCGAGGGCGTCTTCGTCGAGTCCCATACCGCCGACTCGACGCCCGCGATGATAAAACGGGGCGGACGGTTAGGCGTCCGCGGGCGGGGTGGCGAGCCACGTGCCACGCAGGCCGGCGGCCCACTCCGGCCGGCGCTCCCACGGCACGTCGGCCGGGAGAGCGGTGACGACCGTCGCGCCGGCGCGGACGCGGTAGGCGTAGATGGTCGTCCCATCCACCTCGTAGAGGATGCGGTCCCACGGCCGCCCGGCGAAGGTGGCGGTCCCCGAGGTGGTCACCGGACCCTCCTCGGCCGACGCGACGGCCGACCGGGCGGCGTCCGGCGACGAAAAGCGCTCGACGTACAGCGGGTCGGCGTTGAACCCCGCGTCGACCGCGTCGATCATCATCGTGATGCCGACGGTCCGACTCGTCGAACGGACCGGCCCGAAGAGGTCGGTAAGGACCGGTTCGAAGTCGTCGAGTCGCTCGCGGTAATCGACCGCGTCCTCGAGAATCGCCACGGTGCCGTCCTCGCCGACGGCGTACAGTTCGTTGTACTCCGGTTCGTTCTCGTGTTCGTTGAGCGGATGGGGGGTGGAGTGTGCGTGGGCGTGTGCGTAGGTTCGGTGTCCGCTCGAGAACTCGTGGGTGTGTCGGTCGATCCCGTCGTCGGTCGTCGACTCGGTGCGATCCGGATGGGCCCACGTGGTAACGTCGTGATCGGCGCTGACGAGCGCGACGATCCGGTCGTCGTCGCCCGGGATGAGCAGGTCGTACAGCGTGCCGTAGGCCGGACGCCGGGAGAACGCGTTTTCGACGTACGCCGTCGAGATGACCCGCTGGTAGAACTGCCGCGCACGGGAGAGTGCCCGCCGCTGGAGTTCCTCGTCGCTCCGGGTGACTCCTCGCTCGAAGTCACGCACGTAGACGTTGTCGCCGGTCCGGAGTGTGGCATCGACGACGAAGTGATCGGTGAGGGTCGCCCGCACGTAGTCGGCGAGGGTCGTGGTCGCCTCCCGCAACGCCGTCACGTGCGACTGGGTCGCCTGCTCGGCGTCCGCGGCGTCGGAGATCGCCCCGAGGACGCGGTTGGCCCGCGTCCGGAAGCCGCGGATAGCCGGTCCGTGCTCCGTGCGCAGCCACTCGAACTCCGACACGATGTCGGCTGTGGTGCCCGCGAGGTCGGCGTGAGCGACCGGCGTCGCCGTCGCCGTCTCGGTGTCATTTGTCCCGCCGGAGTCGGAGGTGGCTGTCTCCGCCGTCGATTGCCTAGCGGTCGACGCGCCGTCGGGTGTCGTCGCCTCGGAGCTATCGAAACACCCCGCGAGGAGGGAGGACTGGGCGAGAGCGGCGGCCGCCAAGAGCCCTCGTCGGGTCACGGACATTCGATGTGAGCGAAGGACGGCGGTCAATTAGCTCTGTCGGCCGACTGAACGGCGAGCGTTAACGTCTTGAACCGGGGTGTCGAACGTCGTCGTATGAACCTTCCATCGTCGACGACGCCCGAAGGGCTCTTCGAGTACATGATGGTGTTTCTCCTCCTCGCGGCGGCACTCGGATTCGCCGTCATCTACTTCGGCGGGTGAACCGGCCGATATACGGGTAACGTTCATGACGGTGTGCCCGAAACTGGCGGCCGGTGCGACACCTATGACAACAACCGAAGACGTGCTGGACCACCACCTCGACGCGTTCACCGCACAGGATCTCGACGAGACGCTCACGGACTACACGGACGACTCCGTCGTCATCACCAACATGGGGACGTTCCGTGGACTCGACGAGATCGAGGGCCTGTTCGCCGACCTGTTCGCGGAGTTTTCACAGGACGGCTCGCGGATCGACCTCGAACAGAAGACCGTCGAAGGCGAGTACGGGTACATCGTCTGGGACGGAGAGACGCCCGAGAACGACTACGAGTTCTGTACCGACACGTTCGTCGTCCGAGACGGGACGATCCACCGACAGACCTTCGCTGGAAAGATCGAACCGAAAGCGTAGTCGTCAGGCCGGACGGGCGAGAACCAGACCGTCGCCGCGGACGGTGACACGCAAGTCATCGACCGGGAAACTGATCCGCAAGGAGGGATCGGAATCAGTCGCGAGCGCGTCTAGCGCGTCGGGGTCGACGTAGTCGAACAGCGGCGGATCGCTCCCCTCGCGGGCCGCGTTGAGTACCTCGGCGACGACGATGCTCGGCGGGAGTCCTTCGGCGTCGAAGTCGGCCACGTACGCGCCTCGGTCGTCGTCCCAAGTCACTAGCGAGTCGGGGCCGATCATGGACGGCGGATCACCCCCACCGGTGTGGGTGGGGCTGCCGTGGCGTGGCCAAGCGACTCGGTATCGGCGAGACTCCGCGGTCGGGGACCGCGATGTTGGTCGGGCATGGTGTGGGTGTACGCCTACGTCTCGGGGTGCAGCTAGTCACCTCTGCACAATATGTCTTTTGGGCAACGTGTGTGTCGCCGTCAGGGTGGCCCCATCGGTCGCCCCCCTCGCCCCCGGATCACCGGCACGTGGCGGAGTCGTTACTCTCCCGCTCGGACGACGCCACGATGACGCGAGGCACGGGATTCAAGACGGTGTGTCGTGCAGGAGAGGGTATGAATCGTGACCTGGCGGCACGGGTCCGAGACGTCCTCGACGTAGACGTCTCCGAGTTCCGTGCGCAGGCACAGGCGGACGCGGAGGTGGTCAAGACCGAACTCAAGGACGGTACCTTCGACAACCACCGCTCCATCGTCGGATTGGAGTACGAGTTCTACGCCGTCGCCGACGGGCGGTGGCGGCGGAACGGCGACGACGACGACGCGGGCTCGGAGCTCGTCCGCGTCCCGCGTCGGCTCCTCGAACTCATCCGCTTCGAGAAGGAACTCGGGTTGCACAACGCGGAGTTGACGACCAGTCCACAGCCGTTGAACGCCGAGGGCCTGCGGGCGCAGGCGGCGGGCGTCCGGTCGCATCTCTCGTCGGCGCTCCAGACGACCCGCATCGAGGGGATGCGCCTCGTCAGCGACGGCATCTGGACCATCCCGCCGTCGGGTGAGACGGCACGACGATATCTGACCGACAGCATCTCGGACCAAGGTGTCCGCGTTGCCACGAACATGACCGACGCGGTGCGGTATCACGCGATGGCCAACGGCCCGAACGCGCCGACCCCGTTCGCCATCGAGGCGCCCCACGTCAGCCTCGACGCCGACACGGTGATGCCCGAGAGTCTCATCACCTCCATTCAGCCACACTATCAAGTGCCACACGCCTCGGACTTGCCGACCTACCACAACTNCGCCCTGCGCGTCGCCGGGCCGTTGCTGGCACTCGGCGTCAACTCCCCGTTTTTCCCGCCGGACCTCTACGACGAGGGCGCCGACCCGGCGGCGGTCGTCGCGGACGCCCACGCCGAGAACCGCATCCACGTCTTCGAGTCCGTCCTCAACACCGAGGGCGCCGAGAAGGTGCGCTTCCCGCGTGACCTCGACACCGTCGAGGAGGCGGTCGACCGCGTCGCGAGCGATCCGACCGTCGTCCCGATGCCCGTCGACCGAGGTGACCGCTTCGACGACAAGTTCGCCACCCTCCGACGCAAGCACGGCACGTTCTGGCGGTGGGTGCGGCCGGTCTTCGACGGCGCCGACCGCTCCTCGGCCAACGCCCGGATCGAGTTCCGGCCCATCGCCGCACAGCCGACCGTCAGCGACTCCATCGCCTTCCTAGCGACCGTCGCCGGCCTGATGGAGAGTCTCCCACGCCACGAACACCCCGTGATCGGCCAAGACTGGACCGTCGCCAAGGAGAACTTCTACGCCGCGGCCCGCCGCGGTGCCGCCAGCGAGCAACGCTGGGTCACCAACGACGGCCAAGAGACGACCGATCCGGCGGTCATCTACGACGACATCTTCTCGCACGCCGTCGAGGGACTGCGAACCGCGGGCTGTTCGACCGACGAGGCAGAGTCGTACGTCGCCCCCCTGCGGGCACGCGCCGAGGCAGGCGTCACGCCGGCGGCGTGGAAGCGCGACCGGGTACGGCGACAGGTCGCGGACGGTGCGTCACTGGCGACGGCCATCCCCGCGATGCAGCGCGCCTACGTGGACAATCAGACGGAGACACTGCTCGACGGGGCGTTCGTGGACTGGCTGGACGACTGAAAACGGAGTCGTCTCGGCGGAGAGGGACTGGCGCCTACAGCAGCGCCTCGAAGTCCTTGTGCTTCGTGATCTCGACGCCTTCGTCGGTGACGACGGCGAGATTGATGCCGTTGCCGGAGGCTAGGTCGCGTTCGACCGCGCTCTGGATGGCGTGGGCGGCGACGGATTTCGCCTCGTCGACCGAGAGGTCCGCGTCGTACTCCTGTTCGAGGACACCGAGGGCGTACTGGCTCCCGGAGCCGGAGACGGCGTAGTCCTCTTCCATCATCCCACCGAGGGGATCGAGACTGTAGACGTGCGCGCCGTCCTCGTCGACGCCACCGAGAAGCGGGGAGACGATGAAAAACGCCCCCGAGCGGAGGAAGTTACTCGTAAGCGTCGAGAGCGCTTCCATGCTCATGTCCTTGCCGCGACGGGTCTCGTAGAGACTCGTCTCGGACCGGAGGGAGCGGATGAGCGACTGGGCGGCCGAGACCGACCCCGCGATGGTGAGGGCGGCGTTGGGGTGGATCTTCTCGACCTTCTGGACGTCCTTGCTGGAGACCATCCGACCGGCGCTGGCGCGCATGTCGGTCGCCATCACGACGCCGTTCTCGGTCGAGATGCCGACGGTCGTCGTGCCGGTTTTCATCTCCTTATCTTCGCCTTCGGCCGCGGCGAGACGCTGTTCGGTGTCGGTGAACTCGCCGATCTCCGGGCCGAACACCGGCCGGTCGCCGCCGTCGAGACGCTCCTGTGTCCGTGAAAAGTCCTGATTCGTCGGAGTACGCATCACCTGCCTTTGCGGGGGCGCGCTGATAAATGCAACCCTTCCCGACGCTCACGCGGTGCGCTCGTACACACGCCCGGCGGCCGACACGAGGTCGCCGACCGGCATCGGAACGCCGAGTCGCCCGGCCATCAGGGCAAACGGCATCAGAAGGATGCCGACCACGAGGGTCAACTGGTAAACGGTGAACACGCCGGCGCGATACAGTGAATCGAGCATCTGCGTAGTCGTGGCAGGGGCGACGGTCGTATATAAGGGTTCCGTCCCGGTCACCCCGTACGTCCCGACGCCGTCTGCCGATTCGTTCTCACCGACCGCCGTCACCCTCGCTCGCTCGATCCCGCGCGCCATCGGTGTATTCCGGGGATGCAGTATCCCGGTCTCATGCATAAGTTATGCGTCGCATCGGCGGCACGTACGCGCGTCGGCGTGGGAAACGCTGATACGTCGGGTCGTCGTACGCCGGATCATGTCGAACTGGACCGATAGGATCGTCAGCGACCGGATGGCGGTCGACCGGGAGTTTAGCGATCGGGTCCGTGCCTCGGAGTTCTCGAACCAAGAGTGGGGGTTGATCATGACCGCCGTCGAGTTCGAAATCGAAGATCCGGGCGATCCGGAGCAGGCACGGATCGTCCCCGACACGGAGAACCTCCCGCAGATGATGCCCGAGTTAGAGAAGGTCGGACAGGCAGGCCCCGGTGGCGGCGCGCCACAACAGGACAGCGGCACCGGCGTCCTCGACGCCGTCCGCGGTGCGCTCGGCCTCGGTGACGACGGCGGCGAGGAACGACTCGACGCCGCGGAGCGTCTCGTCGGCGAGTACGCCACCGAACTCCAGACGCGACTCGAGGATCACGGCAAGTGGACTGACGTCCGCGAGGCGTACCACGACGAGGAGCACTAACCCGCGTCGCCGCCGTGGAACAGCGTGAGTTCCTCGGCCTCTAGCTGTTGCTGAGTCCGGTGACGATTTCGTCGTACCCTTCGTGTTCCCGACAGAGGTCGTCGAGTCGAGCGACGGGTTCGCCGTCGAGGTGAATCTGTGGCGTACGTCCGGAGAACGTCGGTGGGCCCTCTTACTGGTCGGGGAGTCGGTCGACGACCGCCGCAGCGACGGCGTCGGTGGTCGCCGTCCCACCGAGGTCGGGCGTCCGCGGGCCGTCGGCGAGGGTCGCCTCGACGGCCGTCCGCACGTCCCGCGCCGCGTCGTCCGCGCCGAGGAACTCGAGGAGCATCGCGGCCGAGAGGATGGTCGCCGACGGGTTGGCGATCCCTTCGCCCGCGATGTCGGGCGCACACCCGTGGACGGGCTCGAAGATACCCCGCTCCGAGCCGACGTTCGCGCTCGGTAGTAGTCCGAGACCGCCGACGAGGCCGGCGGCCAGATCCGAGAGCACGTCCCCCGCCAAGTTCGGACAGACGATCACGTCGTACCCCGCGGGGTCCATCGCGAGGTGGGTCGCCATCGCGTCCATGTACGCCTCGTCGACGTCGACGCCGCGGGCGGCCGCCTCCTCGCGGACGGTGTCGACGAAGAGGCCGTCGGTGACGCGCATCACGTTGTTCTTGTGCGCGACCGTGAAGCCGTCGTGGTCGTTCGACTCGACGTAGTCACAGGCGAACTCGGCGAGCCGCCGGGACGCCGACCGAGTCACCAGCCGCGTCAGCGTCGAGACATCCTCCGTGAGGCGGTCCTCCATGCCGGCGTACACCCCTTCGGTGTTCTCCCGGAGAATCACCAGATCCGTCTCGGGCTGGACGGCGTCGACGCCCGGGTAGGTCCGCGCGGGGCGCACGTTGACGAAGGAGTCGACGGCGTCCCGAAGCGGGAGGATCACGTCCGCGGACGTTTCGCCGGTCGCGCCGAACAGCGTCGCGTCGGCCTCGCTGACCGCCTCTAGGGTCTCCTCGGGCAACGGTGTCCCGCGCTGTGCCGCGACAGCGTCGCCCGCCTCGACGTGGACGTACTCGATGTCGGCGACGGCGTCGAGCACCTCCAAGGCTGCGGGGACGACTTCGTGGCCGATGCCGTCGCCCGGAACGACGGCGACGGTGGCTGTCTCGTTCATCGCGACTCGACGTACGGCAGGTCGGCCGCCGTCCCGTCGATGGCGTCCATCTTCGACCGGAGCAGGGCGACCGTATCCCAGATGCCCTGCACCAGCGCACCGCGCATCGCCTCGTCGATGTCGACGTCGACGGTCTTGCCGTCGTAGGTAACCGTCTCCGCGTCCACGTCGAGTTCGATCCCCGCGTCGGGCGTCGCCTCGATGAAGTCCTGTAACTCGGCGACCGTCTCCGGCTCGGCCGTCGCCGCTGGGATGCCCAGCGACTTGCAGTTGTCAGCGAAAATCTCGGCGAAGGACTCGCCGACGATGGCCTCGACACCCCAGCGGGCGAGTGCCCGCGGCGCGTGTTCCCGCGAGGAGCCACAGCCGAAGTTGTCGTTGACCACGAGGACGTTCGCACCCTTATACTCGTTGAACGGGTGATCGTTGCGTTCGCCGTCGTCGTCGCGGCGGGCGTCGTAGAAGGCGTACTCGTCGAGGCCCTCCCACGTCGTCGTCTTGAGGAAGCGAGCGGGGATGATCTGGTCGGTGTCGATGTCGTCGCCGCGGACGGGAACGCCGGTGCCGGCGACGCGGCGCACCTTCATCTCCTCGACGCCGACATCGTCCGTCCGCGGGCTCTCCGACCCTTCGCCGCTCATGCGTCCACCTCCATCTCGCGTACGTCGGTCACTTCGCCCGCCACCGCGGCGGCGGCGACCATCGCGGGACTCATCAACACGGTTCGACCGTCCTTGCTCCCCTGTCGCCCCACGTAGTTGCGGTTCGAGGAGGACGCACACCGCTCGTCGCCCTCTAGGGAGTCGTCGTTCATCGCCAGACACATCGAGCAGCCGGCTTCGCGCCAGTCGAATCCCGCCTCGCGGAACACCTCGTCGATTCCCTCGGCTTCGAGTTTCGACTTCACCGTCTGGGAGCCGGGGACCGCGAGTGCCCGCACGTCGTCGTGAACCTCGCGACCCTCCAGCACCGCGGCGGCCTCGCGGAAGTCGCTCACGCGACCGTTCGTACAGGTACCGAGGAAGGCCACGTCGATGTCGTAGCCGGCCATCGGCTCGCCAGGCTCGACGCCCGTGTGGTCCTGAGCGGTGCGAGCGGCCTCACGCTTGCCCTCCGGCAGCTCCGCGGGGGCCGGAACCGGATCGGAGACGCCGACGGCCTGCCCGGGGTTGGTTCCCCAAGTGACCATCGGCTCTAAGTCGCTCACGTCTAGGTGGACCACGTCGTCGTAGTCGGCGTCCGAGTCGCTCCTGATCGACTCCCAGTACGCCTTGCGCTCCTCGAAGGCCTCGCCCTCGGGGGCGAACTCGCGGCCGCGCAGGAACTCGTAGGTGGTCTCGTCGGGGTTGATGTAGCCCGCGCGGGCGCCGCCCTCGATGGACATATTACACACCGCGAGCCGCTCCTCCATCGAGAGGTCGCGGATCGCCTCGCCGCCGTACTCGTAGACGTAGCCGACACCGCCGTCGACGCCGAGTTCGGCGATGATCTTCAGAATCAGGTCCTTCGAGTGGACGCCCGGGCCGAGACGACCCTCGGTCTCGATACGGCGCACGTCGGCCTTATCGGCGGCGACACACTGCGAGGCGAGCACGTCGCGCACCTGACTGGTGCCGATGCCGAAGGCGATAGATCCGAAGGCGCCGTGGGTGGCGGTGTGGGAGTCGCCACAGACGACGGTCATCCCCGGCTGGGTCAGCCCCAGTTCGGGGGCGACGACGTGGGTGATGCCCTGTTTCTCGGAGTCCAAGCCGTAAAACTGGATGTCGGACTCGTCGGTGTTGCGTTCGAGGGCAGTGAGCATCCCCTCGGCGGACTCGTCGGCCAGCGGGCGCTCGCGGCCCTCCGACTGGGTCGGCACGATGTGGTCTACCGTGGCGACGTTGCGTTCGGGGTAGGGAACCTCGATGCCCCGCTCTCGGAGCTCCGAGAACGGTTGTGGACTGGTCACCTCGTGGATGAGGTGCAGGCCGATGAACAGTTGATCCTGTCCGTTCGGCAGGTCCGCGACCTTGTGCTGGTCCCACACCTTGTCGTAGAGCGTGCCCGCGCTCATCGTCGTCGGCTCCTCGGACCGCCGTCTCGCGGCCCGGCCGAGCGGTGACGCCGCTCAGTCATCGGCCGGAGCCTCTGCCTCCTCCGGGGCCTCCTCTTCGGCCCAAGAGAACAGCGCACGCAGTCGGGCGCCGCCCTCCTCGATGTCGTGGTTCCGGTCAGCCCGGTACAGCTGGGTGTAGCTCGGGCGACCGGCTTGGTTCTCCGCGATCCACTCACGGGCGAACTCGCCGTTCTGGACGGCTTCGAGCGCCTCGTCCATGTTCTCGCGAACGCTCTCGTCGACGATTTCCGGGCCGACCGCGAGGCCGCCGTACTCGGCGGTGTCGGAGACCGAGTTCCACATCTCGGCCATCCCTCCCTCGTACATCAGGTCGACGATCAGCTTCATCTCGTTGAGACACTCGAAGTAGGCCATCTCGGGGCTGTATCCCGCGTCGACGAGCGTCTCGTAGCCTTTCTTGATGAGCGACGTGATGCCACCACAGAGGACGGCCTGTTCGCCGAAGAGGTCCGTCTCGACCTCCTCCCGGAAGGTCGTCTCGACGACGCCGGCGCGGGTACAGCCGATGGCCTGAGCGTACGCCAGTGCCTCCGCCTTGGCCTCGCCGGTCGTGTTCTGGTAGACGGCGAGGAGCGCCGGCGTGCCCGTGTCCTCGACGTAGTTACGCCGGAGGAGATGCCCCGGCGTCTTCGGGGCGATCATCGTCACGTCGACGCCCTCGGGGGGCTGAATCTGGTTGTAGTGGATGTTGAACCCATGGGCGAACTGGAGGGTGTCGCCCTCCTCTAGGCCGTCACTGATGGCCTCGAACACCGCCGGCTGGACGGTGTCGGGGACGAGCATCGAGACGATGTCCGCCTCCGCGGCGGCGTCGTCCGGGGTCGCCACGCGCAGGCCGTCGTTCTCGGCCTGCGCCCACGAGTCCGAGGACTGTCGGAGCCCGACGATCACGTCGATCCCGCTGTCGTCGAGGTTCTGTGCGTGGGCGTGCCCTTGGCTGCCGTAGCCGAGGACGGCCACGGTCTTGTCGGCGATTACGTCGCTGTTCGCGTCGTCGTCGTAGTATACTGGGACGGTGAATTCGTCTGTCATGGTTATGTCGTCTTGCGTGTGCCGCGTTCGAGCGCCGCGGTGCCGGTGCGGACGATTTCGTGGATGCCGAATCGCCCGAACGTCTCGACGGCGGCGTCGATCTTCTGCTCGCTCCCCGTGATCTCGACCGTCACCGACTCCCGGGAGACGTCGACGGTCTTGCCGTCGTACATCTCCGCCACCGCACCCACCTGATCGGGAGCACTCCCGTCGACCTTGATCAGGGCGAGTTCGCGCCGGATGGCGTCGGGTTCGAGTTCCGTGACGGCGATGACCGGAACGAGCTTCTGAAGTTGCTTTTTTGCCTGTTCGATGCCCGGTTCGGGCTCGTCGATTTCGAGGGTGATCCGCGCCCGGTCCCCATCGGTGGTCGGTCCCACAGTGAGGCTTTCGATGTTGAACTGGCGGCGACGGAAGAGCCCGGAGACGTTGGCCAACACCCCCGGCTCGTGTTGCACGAGCGCCGAGAGGACGGCCCGCCGACTCTCGGGTTCGGCCTCCACCTCGGGGTCGATGCGGATGCCTTGGGAGTTGCGCCGCCCGTCCGGGGAGGCGCGCTCCTCCGGCGGCGGTCCTTCCAGTCCACCGCTCATAGTTGGTCCTCCGAGAGGGCGAACTCGTCGTTCGCGCCGCCGCTTGGCACCATCGGGTAGACGTTCTCCGCGGGATCGATGTGGAAGTCGATCACCGAGGGGCCGTCGTAGTCGAGCGCCGCCTCGATGGCGTCGGCCACCTCGTCGTAGTCGTCGACGCGCCAGCCGCGAGCGCCGAAGGCCTCCGCGAGCTTGTCGAACTCCGGAATCCAGCTGTATCCGGCGGCCATGTGACGGCCTTCGAAGAAGGCGTCCTGCCACTGGCGGACCATCCCGATGTACTCGTTGTTCAGGATGGCGACCGTGATGTCGAGGTCCTCGCGCACCGCGACCGAGAGCTCCTGAACCGTCATCAGGAAGGAGCCGTCACCGTCGACACAGACGACCTCCTCGTCGTCGTCGGCAGCCAGTCGGGCGCCGATGGCCGCGGGGAGCCCGTAGCCCATCGTCCCGAGGCCGTGCGAGGAGATCCACGTGCGTGGCTCGCGGAACGTCCAGTACTGAGACGCCCACATCTGGTGTTGGCCGACCCCCGAGGTGACGATGGCCTCGTCGCTCGTGGCCTCGTCCAGTGCCTCGACGACGAACTGCGGCTTCAGCGGTTCGTCGTCCGGGGTCGCGTACCCCATCGGGTACTCCGTCTTCCAAGTCTGGCACTGCTCGCGCCACTCGTCGGCGTCGGGCGCCTCGGGCAGCGTGTCGTGGAGTTGTTCGAGGACACGCCCCGCGTCGCCGATCAGCGGGTAGTCGGCGTGGATGTTCTTGCTGACCTCTGCGGGATCGATGTCGACGTGGATCACCTCCGCGTCGGGGGCGAACGTCTCGATACCGCCGGTGAGGCGGTCGTCGAAGCGGGTGCCCACGGCGATCAGGAGATCCGTGTGGTTGATCGCCATGTTGGCGTAGCCGGTGCCGTGCATCCCCGCCCACGACAGACAGAGGTCGTGGTCCTCGGGCATGGTCCCGATGCCGGGCATCGTCGTGACGACCGGAATCTCGTACTCGGTGGCGAACGCCCGCGCCTCCTCACTGGCGTCGGCTTTCACGACGCCGCCGCCGAACAGGAGTAGCGGTCGGTCGGCTGCCTCGATGGTGTGGGCGGCCGTCTCCACCGCGTCCGCGTCGGCTTCCTCCTGTGGCGTGTAGGTCTCCGGGGTCTGTGGCATGCCCGGATCGCGGTCCGTCTCGTCGTTGGTCACGTCCTTCGGGAGGTCGACGAGCGTCGGCCCGGGACGACCGCTGCCCGCGAGCGCCACCGCCTCGCCGACGGTGTCGCCGACGGTGTCGGCGTCGCTCGCGAAGTAGTTGTTCTTCG
>JGI12451J12833_1000236_pt1 | contig 18509 bp, 20 predicted proteins | sample A23E3SouthBayCA_2_FD_12833 | JGI IMG/M metagenome (IMG submission 12833) | reverse complement strand
GTCGATTACCGGCTGGGTTGGCGTCTGGCACGGCGACGGGTTCCGTATCGCCGCTGGGGCGTATCCCGACCGGTCGCTGGCGACCCTTTTGAGTGTGGAAAATCCGCCTGAACCGCTCCGGCGGACGCCGTCGGACTACCGGGCCGAACTGCTTTCCCTCATTCGCGCCGTGGCGTAATCGCCAGGAGCGCGCCGTCGAGGAACAGTTGGATCGGCCCGAGACCGAGTCGGTTTGCAAGCGAACTCGGAACGGCGTCCGCGCCGAGGCGGGCAACGGGCGCTCCGCGAACGCGGATTTCAGCCGTCAGTCCGGCAGCGGCCAGCGCCGCGGCGGCGTCCCGTCCTCCGACCAGTCGATCCCGCCAGAGATCGAGCGCCGCCCCGAACGACGGGAAGTCGACGGCGACGAGGTCGTCGTATCCGCGGACGGTGAACGCGACCCCGTCCCGCTCGACGGTCAGGTCGGCGTCGACGAGGAGGTCCGGCTTTCGCTCGATCAGGTCGAACAGATCACCGACCGCCTTCGTCGTGGTGACCACTGTCAGTCGTTGTCGCGTGTCGTGATAGTCAGCGTGCCGTCGACCCGCCAGCGAGCGTGCTCGGCGTCCTCGCCGGCCTTGCTCGGGACATCGACTTCCATGTCGTCGAAGTCGTACGTTATTTCGGCATTGCGGCCAGTCAGGCGGTCGTAGAGCCCGATTGCGAGGTCTGGCCAGGTTGTCGTCTCCATCGGCGTCTCTGATTCGCTCATGCAGTATACCATACGCACTCCTACATGTTTAAAGTCGACCCCAACAACAGGGGGTGAGCAGACCGACGGAGGCCGTCAGGGCCGCCGCGCGAATGTCAGGTATCCGGTGTGACCGACGCCACCGGTCGAAGGGCGGGAGCCGCGGTCGTCGAAGTCCATCTCCCGCTGGATGGTGTCAAGCGTTTCGACGCCGTCGAGGCCGACCTCGGTGGCCGTTGCGACGACTTCGCGCGTGTTCTCCACGAACGGGGAGTACACCGCCAGCGACCCGCCGCGGTCCAGCAGCGTAGGCGTTCGCTCGACCACGGTCGGTGCGTCTTCGGTGTCGAGTGTCAGCACGTCAAAGCCCGAGAGGTCGTCGAGGTCGTCCGTAATGTCACCGGTCCGGACCTCGACGGTATCAGCGACGCCGGCGATCTCCATGTTCTGGCGCGCGACCTCGGCGAACTCTGGGTCCTGCTCGTAAGTAACCACGTCAGCGCCGATACGGCCCATGTACGCGCTGAGGATGCCGGTCCCGGTCCCGGCATCGAGGACACGGTCCGCAGCGGCTACCCCGGTCTTGCCGACGACCAGCCCCACGTCGCGGGGCATCATCGGCGCGCCGGTGCGTTCGAGGTGGGTAAACAGGTCCGGGCCGCGGAGTCGACGGACGGTGAAGCCGGTCCCCAGATGCGTCTCGACGACATCGCCCGGTTCCACGTCTTCGGGCACTTCCAGAATGCCGAGGTCGGATTCGAACCGCTCGCCGGGGTCCAGCAGGTACTCGCGGTCTTCGTGGACGAAGAGGTACGCCACGTTACTCCAGTTCGTCGACCGCGTCCGCGAGGTCGCCGTCGTTGGCTTCGAGCGCCTCTCGCGCGGTGTCTTCGTCAACGCCGGCCCGCATCGCGACGAGTTCGACGTCGTCCTCGTCGACGCCGGCGTCGCTGCCGCTCTCGTCGGCGTCGTCGGCCGCGGCCGAGCCTTCGCCGGAGCCGAGTTCGCGGCTCTCAGGCTCGCCGACGACCTGATACGTTTTCTGGCCCTGGGCTTCCATGAGCTGGACCTCCGCGTCGTCGAAGACGAGTTCCTCGTCAGGTGTGCGGATAATTACTTCCTGCGCATCGATGTCCTCCATGTCGATGCCCATCTGTTCCATCATCTGCTTCATCTTGCGCGGGTTCATCCCGCCGCCTCCGCCAAACATACGTAGGACTGGCGGGGCAGGGCAGAAAAGCGTAGCGACCCGGACTCGGACCGACGTTTGCCGCGGGACAGGCCCGTCGACCGGACGAAACCGGCACACACCCACGGCTTCGTAACGATTCTAAGGCTCGCCCGTGCATCTCCGCCGTGTCACTGCTGTCGATCTTCGCCACGGCGATCCTCCCGGTCGTCGCCGTCGCTGCGGCGGGCTTCGCGCTCGGCCGACTGCAAGGCACCGACCCCGACGCGCTCAACACCATCACGGTGTACGTCCTCGCACCGGCGCTCGTCGTCCACAGCCTGACCACGTCCTCGCTGGCCGGCGACACGATTCTGAGCGTCGTCCTCGCCGTCGTGTTGTTCACCGCCGCAATGGTCCTCCTCGCAGAGGGTGTCGGTCGCCTCACGGGCCACTCGGAACCCTTGCTGGGCGCGTTTGTCCTCGTATCTATCTTTCCCAACACCGGGAACTACGGCATTCCACTGGCGGATTTCGCCTTCGGTGCGACGGGGCGGAGCACGGCCGTCCTCGTGACCGCACTGCAGGGCGTGTTGCTCTACACCGTCGGCATCTACATCGCCGCGCGGGGCAGCGGCGGCAGCCCGCTGGCGGATATGCGTCGCGTGTTCGGTGTGCCGCTCATCTACGCCGTCGTCGTGGCGCTGGCACTCCGGTGGGTCGGCGCAGTACCGCCGACGGAGTCGACAGTGATGCAGACGCTGGAACTGCTTGGCAACGCGTCGATTCCAGTGATGTTGCTCATCCTCGGGATTCAACTCTCGAACGTCGACGGGAACAGCGACTTCCAGTCCGTCGGTATCGCCAGCGCATTGAAACTCCTGCTCGCGCCAGTGTTCGCGTTCGCCGCAGTGCTCGTAGTCGGGTTCCAGAACCAGACGGTCGCGCGGGTCGTCGTGCTACTGCTGGCGACGCCGACCGGCGTGACGACCATCATCCTCGTTGGCGCGTTCAGCCATGGGACAGGGGACCAGTCGCCGAGCGAACTCGTCAGTGCAACGGTGTTCCTGACGACCATCGCAAGTGCCGTAACGGTCACGCTGCTAGTGTGGCTACTGCAGTCGGGACTGGTGCTGTGACTACTCTTCCCAGTATATTCTGATCTCGTCAGCGGTAATATCGACAAAGTGATTCGAGCCGCTGCTGACCGCGAACCGACCGATGTTCCGTTCGATAGTCCGGCTGGGACCGCCCACAACCGCGACGGTAATCGTGTATGTTCCGGTCGCACCGATGGTCGGGTCATACTCGACGGACTCGCCGGCAACCAGCGTCTCCGTCTCATCGAGCACCGTCGCTTCGTCCCGTGTGATGGTGAGTGTGACAGTCTGTTCACTGTCCGTGTCGTTGTCGATGATAAACAGGATCGGGTCGTCGGGGGCGGGCGTTACTGTCGGTGTCGGCGTGTCCTGCGGTGTTTCGGTCACGGGTGCTGTCGACTGTTCCGCTGGCGTCGCTGTGGCTGTCGGTGTCGTCGAGCCGTTCGTCGCCGTGTCGTCACCGGGCGCAACACAGCCGGCGACTGGGGAGAGCGCGAGCGCGGCGAGGAGGGTGCGGCGGCGCATATCGCTCGTCCCGACGGGAGCAGCAAATGCTTTTTGTCATACGGGATGGTGTCGAGCAGGGCCGGAGAGTCCCAACCCCGGGGTCGGCACGTACCGGGCGGTCACGACGCCACTCCGTCTCAGTCCTCTGCNCCCTGCCGGACTTTCACGGCCATCCCCGTCTCGAAGTCGTCCATGCCGCTGCCGGNCAGTTCCGCGCGGCCGACGGCGAGCAGATAGCCGTCTTCGTGGACGACGAGGGCTTCGTCGCCCGGACGGAGGGCGCTGTCGGCGGACTGCACAAACTTCGCGAAGGCGTTGCGGCCCTCGCGGATGAACGGCTCGCTCTCGTCGCCAACGACCACGCGGTGTCGCGGCCCGTCGAATGCATCAAGGAGCCGGTTCCCGCCGGCGAGTCCGAGCCGAAAGCGCCCGTCGTCGCCGTACGTAGCGATCCGGCCATCCGTGGCATGGACCTGCCGCGGACGGCCGGAGCTGGTGTGTGTTACGTCGAGGGTATCGGGACCTGCGAACAGCGCCGTCCCGCCGCCACCGCCGAACTGGTAGTCGGCTGCACGCCGGAGCCCGCGGAACTCATCGTCACTCATTGCCCGTGTTCGATGCCGGGTGATAAACCGCCTTTCGGTTCCGTCCGTGCCACTATCCAGTGGAATCCGAAACGAAATGTGTGCCAGACCGTGGCTGCCCGAACCACGGCCGACAGAAATTGTGTGGCGATGTTGAGTGCCACTCCCCCCGCTCCGTTCCGAATCAGCGGTCCGGCCCTCTGGGTGACAGACTCGAACCGGAATGCCAGTGGTTCGCTCCGTCACTCGCCCCGGCCCGAGTGTGCGGGGCGTGTGCCTCTGTATCCAATCCGTGTCGGAGGTCCGACGACGATGCTTGGAACTGCAGTGGGTCTCTATCTCGCGCCTGGTCCGTGACGAGCAGCCGCGAGGGTGTACCGACACGCCTCAACACGTGGCAACATGCTGTCGCTATGACCCAACTGGTCGGGGGCACTACGAGGGGATGTATGTACTGCTTCAGTTGTGCAGGTGGGCCCGAAATACCGTGCTGCCGAGCTGGAGCGGTGGCGTTTCGCAGGAAAAATATGGGTATTGCTGTCCTGTACCATACTTTCCTCCATCGGTTTTGGGGAAATTTATACCGGATGACTTCTTAGGAATTGGTGATATGGCTACAGACACGCGAAAAGTAATGCTGGGCGCTCTGCTGCTGGCGATCAGCAGCGTGCTCATCCTTGGTACAGGGGCAATCGACATCGGCATCCCGGCCGCTGCCGGAGCGCTGGCTGCGCTGGGGCTGGCCGCCGGAGCGCTCCTCGTTGGAACGTCAGAAGACGGTCGCCCGGTCTAACCGCCGAGAGAACCTTTTCCTTCGACAGTAACCCAAACACCGTAGCTGTAGGCCCGTCGAACCGCAGAAAACCGCGGGAGAATGTCGGTTACATGGGTGAACAGCAGTGGACAGAGCGGCGGAGCGACCGCCCAGACACTGATTCGGCTACAGCAGGAACCGGTCGGAGTCGTCGCTCATGTCGATAAATCCATCAACGGCCGCTTTGAGGTCTTCGGAGGACGACTCCTCGAATCCCATCGCTTCGACGCGACAGCCCTCGTGGCGGAGATATCGACACACGCGAGCGAAATCCCCGTCGCCGGTACAGAGCACTACTGTATCGACGTGATTGGCCAGCGAGACGGCGTCGAGGCTCATCCCGACATCCCAGTCGGCTTTCTTCGATCCATCCTGAAACGTCTTGATGTCCTTGATGCGTGTCTCGAAGCCAATGTCGACGAGCGCTTCGAAAAACGACTCTTCTTCGGGCGAGTCCGCTCGGATGACGTAGGCGATAGCACGGGTCAGTTCGCGGCCGTCAACGGCCTCTTCCAGTAGTGCCTCGTAGTCGATGTTCCGCGAGTAAAGACTCCGGGCAGTGTGATAGAGGTTTTGCGCGTCGGCCAGTACGGCCACGCGCTGTCCCGGCTGGGAAACTGTCATATCAGGTATTGGCTATCGGCCCGAATATGCTTTCGGGATACAAACGTGAAACAGCGGGGTAATTATGCCCCAACTAACCAGTTGTTGTCGGTTCAGCAGTTCTATCCGTGCAGAGAATATATCAATACAGCAACCGGACATCCGGGCAGTGCAGCCGGACAATTTATTAAATCAACCGTCTGTCAGTATGTGTATGACAATTCAGCGAATGTTATTTCGTGAGCCAGACGGACGGCAGAAGGGGCTCCTTTTCTCACTCTTCTCGTTCATCTGCATCCTTGGGTGGGTGTATTTCGGTATTGTACTCGACGGCCCTCACAACATGCTCTTTTTGGGTATCGCGTTTGCGTTCTCTGGGTTCGCGGAATTCCTGCCCCCGAATCGACGACGTTCAGCGGGAGTCCTGCGAATGCTCGGCCTCGGGACGCTCGTTGTCTTCGTTATTCTCCTCATCTCGGTTCCAGAATCAATCTGGGGCTGAGCGCGAGGAAATGGGTTTGATCAATATGCACGTCTACTGACCGGTTGTTTCAGGCAGAACTCAACTTTACAGGTGCAGTCGCGCCGTCCACGATTCGATAGCGCTTCGAACACACTGTGAACGGCGACCGCGAGAACACAAAAGCTAAGTCGGTCACACGCAGTTACTCGACCATGCGACGACGCCGTCGGTCCGGAACCGCTTCATGGCTCCCCGGTGAGGGCGTCGTCCGCGCAAAGCGCAAGCCGACGTTTTAGCGACTCGTGGCGGACGTGGCGACTCCGTCTCGGGTCAGGTCGTTTGACACACAACAGCCGGCGGTATCGGCCGGCTACCGCACCGTTTCCGACCGGACAACCGAACCCACAGCGACACCAGACACACAGCAATGACAGCGATTGACTTCCACGGCGTGTTCCCAGCGATGTGCACGCCATTCCATCAAGACGGCAGTATTGACTTCGAAACACTCAGAGACGACGCCCAGCGGCTCGAATCCGCCGGCGTGGACGGACTCGTGCCCGTCGGCTCGACCGGCGAATCGGCGACGCTCTCCCACGACGAACACATCGAGGTTGTCGAGGCGGTCATCGACGCCGTCGACGACGTGCCAGTCATCGCCGGCTCAGGGTCGAACAACACCAAGGAAGCACTGGAGCTATCGCGGCGCTCCGCCGAGGCCGGCGCTGATGCCCTGTTGCTCATCTCGCCGTACTACAACAAGCCCGAACAGCAGGGGTTTATCGACCACTACACGACCCTGGCCGACGCTGTCGACCTGCCACAGATCGTCTACAACGTCCCCTCGCGGACGGGCCAGAACATCGAGCCGGACACGGCGGCCGAACTCGCGTCGCACCCGAACATCCGCGCATACAAGGCCGCGAGCGGTGACATGAACCAGATTTCCGAGATCATCGAGCGCACACGAGACGAGGACTTCGCGGTGCTGTCCGGTGACGACGGGATGACGCTACCGATGCTGTCAGTCGGTGGAACTGGTTGTATCTCTGTCTCGGCCAACATCGAACCGGAGCGCACCTGCGCCATGGTCGGGGCGGCGCTGTCTGGCGACTTCGAGCGAGCGCAAGCGATTCATCACGAACTCGGGCCGCTGTTCCGCGCGATGTTCGTCGAAACCAACTGACCCGCCTGTCCGACGAACACCTCGACCACCTGCGTGACGTGCTCGCCACGCTCGAAACCGAAGACCTCGAAGACGAGTACGCGGAGGCCGAGCGATGACGCGAGTGGCGGTCAACGGCGTCACCGGCCAGATGGGCGGGGCCGTCATCAAGGCCGCCACCGACAGCGAGGTCGTGGTCGGCTTCGCGACCAGCGACACGGATGCGGTTGACGACGTCCCGGTCGTCCACCCGGCCGAGGCCGCCGCTGCGCTCCGGGAGTACGACGTGGACGTTGTGGTCGATTTCGCCGTCCCTGAGGGTGCGCTGACCGTCGCCGAGGCCTGCGTCGAGGCGGGCGTCCCGATGGTTGTCGGAACCACCGGCTTCGACGAGGACGGGCTGGCCCGCCTGCAAGACGCCAGCGAGGAGATTCCGCTGCTGAAAGCCACGAATTTCTCACAGGGGATTCAGGTCCTCCAGCGTCTCATCAGCGAGGCCGTCGGCACGCTCGACGACTACGACCTCGAACTCATGGAGACTCACCACAACCGCAAAGTCGACGCCCCGTCGGGAACGGCCAGCAGCATCCTCGACGTAATTCAGGAAGAGCGCGACGTGGAACCAGTGTACGGCCGCGAAGGGCACGCCCCGCGTGAAGACGACGAAATCGGCGTGTTCGCTCGCCGGGCCGGCGACGTTCGCGGGGAGCACGAACTCGTACTGGCCGGCAATGACGAAGTCCTCTCGCTCTCCCACCGAGCCGAGGACCGCGGCGTGTTCGCCGCCGGCGCACTCGACGCCGCGACGTGGCTCGTCGGCCGCGACAGCGGATGGTACGAGTTCGGCGACGTGGTCGACGCGTAGAACCGCCAGAGATACATACCTGATTATACGTCCTTGTATACTTCGGCCAATATTAGAATCAGCCTTATACGTCTCTCTGCGCAACGAATTTGTATGGCAACAAAGCAATCTGTCCAACTCCCCGCGTCCGATTGTCCCCACTGTGCGGCCTCCTTCGAAGCCGCGGCACCCCAAATCAGCATGTGCCCCGAGTGTGGTTACATTCCGGGACACGGGTCAGACTGAGGCAACACGCCGCTGACAGACCTGAGAGGCAAGATACTGGCTGAAACGGACGAATTCACCCGCGACCCGGTTTCGCCGCACGTCTTCCGGGCCATCGCACCGAAACGAAACTGCAAGCAGCGAAGATTATTGCCGGTAGGGCGACGCTGCGTGGCCTACAGTTGCTCGAAGGTCCACTTCTGGTTGTCGCCGCCGACGTAGCTGTACTGCTGGACGTTCGCGCCGTCGCTGGTCGAGGCGGCTTCAACATCCAGCGCTTTGCCGCTGTGGCGGGCCAACAGTCGGTAGCTTCCGTCGGCGTTCTCCTCGATAGCCCACTGCTGGTTCTCACCGCCGGCATAGGCGTACTGCTGGACGTTCGCGCCGTCGCTGGTCGAGGCGGCATCGACATCCAGCGCCTTGCCACTGTGGACCGCTTCCAGTTTGTAGTAGCCGTTTCCGAGGTCGGTGACGACCCACTGCTGATTGTCGCCACCGCTGTACTCGTACTGATGGACGTTCGCGCCGTCACTGGTCGAGGCGAACTCGACATCTAGCGCCTTGCCGCTGTTGCGGTTCCGGAGGACATACGCCTCACCGGAGACGATGTCGTTTCCGTCGCTGCCGTCGGACGGGAGGATGCGCATGGCGGTCCCGCCGCCCGCGCCCATGGAGATGCTGACGCTGTCGCCAGCCGAGACGTTGTAGTCGCTGATAACGACTGCGGTCGGGTTGTTGTCCACGTCGGCCTCGGCGGCGTCGGCGTACTCGGTGACCGTCCAGCCGTCGGACTGACTCGACAGGAAATCGAGTGAGACAGTCAGGTCGCGGGCGGTGCCGTCGGTCATCGCCCCGAGGTACCACTCGTCGCCGCTCCGTTTCGCCGTCACGATGTAATCGCCAATCTGGCCGTCGACGGCGACCGTTTCGTCCCAGCTCACGGGGACGTTCTCGATGTAGTCGAACTCCGGCTCGGTGTCGTAGTTTTCGGCCGCTGCGACGCTGTCGCTGAAGTTGCTGTAGGCGGCCGGGAACGGTGCGCCAGCGCCCTGGTCGGTGACCCCAACGGTGTTGAGGTTGAAACCGCCGACATCGTTCGACCCGAGCTTGATGCCGATACGGTTCGTGCCCGCGTCGAGGTCAACAGACACTGTGTGGATATCCCAGGTGTCCCAGTAGCTCGTGAACGACGGCGCGAGCGTCTGTTCTGTGCCGTTAACGACGAGCGTCGCCTCGGGACTGCCGTTGTCCTGAACCGCTGTCGAGTTGTCTTCCTGATCGGCCGCGTAGCGCAGATGGAGGTCGTAGGTCCCGGCGCTGGGGACGTTTTTTACCGTGAACCGGACCGTCGCGCCGTCGGGCTCCCGGTTCGGGTCGACCGGGACGTAGTGCGCGCCGAAGGCGTTGCGCCATCTGTCGGCCGTAATCATGCCGTTGAGGGTGCCCGAGGGTGCCTGAACGAACTCCCCGACCTCGAAGGACTCGTCGACGTAAGCTTCCATCCGGTCGGCAGCCATCTGGATGCCGCCCAGATAGTTCGGGTACATCGCGAGCTGTTTGGCGCGCGTGGTCTGAATCTGGTCGCCCTCGCTGTCGTTGAACGTGATGTCGAAGATGCCGGGCTGGTAGCTCGTCGGCCCGGCGAGCATCCGCGTGAACGGCAGGAGAACGTGGTGGTCGCGGCCGACGTTCGACCCCAGCGAGCCGAACCCGTCGTACTCTTGGGCCTTGACGACCTCGCGAGCGGCGACGTTGGGGTACGTTCTGATTTCCCCGGTCGGTTTGATACCCTCGTGAATCTCCAGCATCTGCCGGTTCGAAGCGGCTTCCTGGATAACGAGTCGGTGGTGGTTGACAGAGCGCTGGCAGTGCTGGTTGTGGCTCACCGTCGTTGAGTCGCTCGAATCACCGTACAGCCCGGGGTCGTTGACGTACCCGTTCTTGATTGAGCGAATCCCCTCGTTCTCGTAGCCACTGAAGATGCCGTCGTTCTGGATTTCGTCCTCGTAGTTGACGAGGTTCCCCGACGTCTCGTCGTGCATCGTCATCTCGACGGGGTTCGAGAGGCTGGCCCCGTAGCTGGTGACCTCGGGCACGTCGAAGTCCGGGTAGGACTCGGTCACGCCCATCTCCAGGTCGGTCCCGTCCTTGTTGGCCCCGTAGCTGCTCCACCCCTTATTCCAGCCCTCCGCGAGCACGCTGTCTATGCCGTGTTCACTGGAGAAGGCCATGTAGCGTTTCATCCGCTCGGTCCGGGCCCCGTGGATGTACTCTGCGGGGTTGTTGCCGTTGTTCTCGATTTCGCTGTCGCTCTTGTACTCCCAGTTGGCGCTTCCGGCAATCATCGTCCACCAGATGCCGGTGTACTTGCGGCCGTTCTCTAGCCAACTTGTGTCGACAGTGCCGTCGGAGTTCGTCGGGAACACGCTCCCGTCCAGTGGGTCAGCGAGCAGCGGAACCAGCTGTGATTCGACGAGGTCGCTCGGCGAGGTCCCGAGTTGGACGGTTCGCCACGGCGTGACGTGTGGGGCCGACGCCGACACCTTGTTGCCGTCCGGCAGCGGGGCCAGGTCGACGGCCATCTCTTTGCTCCCGCTGTCGGACTGTGCGGCAAGCGCCATCGTCGCGTAGTCCTCGAGGTTCGACTCGTGCACGCTGAGATACGTGCCGTCGCCGGCCTGCATCGTCACCGGCGTGTGTGCGCCGGCCCGCTTGACGTTGTTGTTGGGACTGGTGCCGTCGTCCGTCTCGATGACCTTGTCACCGGCCGGGATGGCACTCAGCGAACTCTCGGTGTACTCCTGTTCGAAGCGCGGATTCACGTACTCGTTCTCAATCCACCAGGCCGTGTAGTCGCCGCTGAAGTTGAACTCCGTCGTCTCGGAGCTAATGGTGAAATCGCCGAAGTCGCTGTCGAATGCGACCCGGAAGCCAAGCCCGTCGTTGAACACCCGCACCTCGATGTTCGCCGAGCGGCCGGGACTCGCCGTTTCCTCCAACCCCAGCCGGAGGAAGTTGTAGTCCTCTGATACCGTTTCGAAGTCACCCCATTCGGGCTCCCACGTCTCCGTCTTGGTGCCGCTCTCGCTGCCCGTGACGGTGATGTCCGGTCCGGACCCGCTGACGGCCGTGCCAAACGCCGCCTGGTTCGCGAACTCGAACCCGATGGGAGACGGGTCGATGTACGTCGTCCCGCCGAACGCCACGTCGTACTGTGGGACGCCCGTGGACACGTCGACGGTCACCTCGATTGCGCCATCCGGAGACGCCACGCTCTGAACGTCGGAGTTGTCGCCGGAGGTCACCTGCGCAGCGACTCCCTCGGGAACCTCCATGGAGTAGGCTGCTGCCGCTACCAGCCCTGAGATGCCACTGAGGAAGTCTCGTCGATTCACCGAACGGTCGTGCCAATCGCCGTCAGTCATCCGCGTTGTAAATTTACAATAATCATAATAAACTTTTTTCTGGGTCAGTTGACACCCCCCGTCGGCGAGTTTAGCGTGCCGAAAATTGCCGGCTGCCAGCACGGCCCAGAGACAGAGGTGTGCCGGGCAAGGACTGCGGTCGAAAACCACGATAAGTAATAGCGTCCATGAGAGATGGTTGGTCATGAGTTTGCAAGCAGATGTCGAAGCCCTCTGGGAGCGGAAACAGGACGGCCTCTCAGCGACCGACGCGACTGACGACCATCTCGACGTACTTGCGGAGTTCCTCGCGGCGCTGGAGGCCGGCGAGGTCCGTGCCGCGGAGAAGTCCGGCGGCGAGTGGGAGGCAAACGCCTGGGTCAAACAGGGGATTCTGCTGAACTTCGGCCTCCGCGAGACCGTCGCTCGCGAGTACGGCGGCGTCGACTACCACGACGTGCTCCCGCTGCGAGAGACCGCGGATCTCGGCGAGCGCGGGACCCGCAACACGCCGGACGGGACGACCATCCGCCGGGGCGCGTACCTCGGCGAGGACTGTATCATGATGTCGCCCTCCTTCGTCAACATCGGGGCGCACGTCGGCGACGGCACGCTCGTCGACTCCTGTGATACCGTCGGCTCCTGCGCACAGATCGGCGAGAACGTCAAACTCGGCGCAAATACGCTTATCGGCGGCGTGCTCGAACCGGTCGAAAACGCGCCGGTTATCGTCGAGGACGAGGTGTCGCTGGGCGCTGGCTGCCGTGTCACCAGCGGGTTCGTCGTCGGCGAAGGGTCTATTGTCGGCGAGAACACGCTCCTGACACCCCGGATTCCGGTGTACGACCTCGTCGAGGATGAAGTACTGTACGGCGAACTGCCGCCAGAGCGGCGCGCGTTCCAGCGCTTCGTCGACTCCTCGGTCGGTGAGAACGACCTGATCCCCGGCGGGGCGTACAAGCCTGCTGTCGTGGCGACCGATGTGGAGGAGGAGACGCTGGAAGCGACAGAGAGAGAAGACGCGCTTCGGGAGTAGCGAGGCGCGAGCGCCTCGAACAACGAGCGGGGAACGGAGTGACCCGCGAGTAGCGAGGTTCTGAGCGAAGCGAAGAACCTCGGCGGAACGGCGGGGGAGCCGTGGAGCAGCGAGGGGTACGCGAACCGCGGCTCTCGACAGAGCAACCGTCGTGAGCCGTGAAGTATCGTCTCCGGGTGACAGTGGGCATCGGATGTGTTGCTATGGCCGCGCGAACAAGCACTCGTTACCGCGGCGTGAACAACCGTCTGTATATTTGTTACCATACTACAAACCATGTCGCATGAGCCAGAGACATACCGTCTCTCGCCTCTCTGCGGTGACGAAGTACAGATGGGTCGCTGGCGGTGTGAGCGGGCTGGTCGCTGGCGTCGGCATGGGCGTCGTGTTCCACGCCGGAGCGAACCTCATGCCGTTTATCGGGGCGCTGTACGGCTGGCCGACCGTGGTCGGCGGATGGGTCGTCCACCTGTTGAACAGCGCCCTCGCCGGCCTGCTGTTCGCGTTCGTCGTTTCCCGGCCAGTGTTTCACAGCCAGATCGAGTCCGTCGGGGAGAGCGTCGCGGCCGGCGTGGTCTTCGCAGCCGCGATTGGTCTGCTCTCGACAGGGTTCTTGCTCCCAGTCTCGATGAGTGCGCTGGGGGTCCAGTCGTTCCCGGAGCCGCTGGTCCCGCTGCCAGGTATGCTCGGGAGCGTCCTCGTCGTGGCGTCGGTCGGCGTCGCCCACCTCGCCTACGGGCTGCTCCTCGGCTGGACCTACGCCGCGGCCAGGGGTCGCAGGGCTCCCGACAGCGTGGCGAGCGAGGCGTGACCGTCGTCGCAACTCCGTCAGCCGTCGTTCACGCCGCGGCGGTGTCGCCGGCGCTCTCATCAAGCGTCGTTTGCCGGCCTCCAGATGGCTCCGCGCCGCGGTTTCGGTATGACTCTCGGAGCGTGAGCGCCAGAGCACCGAGGCCGAGCAGGAACGCGACCAGTTCGAGCAGGCCGCCAAGGACTGGAATCGCGCCGAGGAGAGCGAAGCCGACGAGGCCGACGACGAGCGCGAGCCAGCGGTTTTCCCGGTCAGCGAGCGAGAGCGCCCACGACCCGATGGCGAACTGGCCGTAGACGACCGCGACCCACGCCGCGACCCCGAAGGCGATGGCACCGACGAGCGAGAGCGGGATGCCGACGATGGTGAACAGGAGGACAACGAGGACGACGGGAACGGCGACGAGTGCCAGCAGGCCGACGCCGCCGGACTTGGCCGGGCGCTCCGCGACGTGGCCGGCGACGCGCGCCGAGAACGACGGGAAGATAGCCAGTAGGATCGCGCCCAGCAGGAGGTTCACGAACAGACCGTAGACGACGCCGACCCACGACGGCAGCGCGAACTCACCGAACTCCGGACCGGCGCTGGCGCCGATGCTTTCGTCCCGGACCACACTTCCACCGACCGCGGCCTCGGGGGCGCGGGTGAACGTTGCGGCGTCGTAGCGGACATCGCCGCCGACCGACGCCGTCGGCCCGAGGACAAACTCCTCCGCGCCGGCTTGGACGGTCCCGTCGACTGTCCCGCGAAGCGCGAGGTAGCTCGCGCCCACATCGAGGTTTCCGTCGATCTGTGCCGTCTCACCGATCTCGACTGTGCCGCCGGCGACGCTCACGTCGCCGCCGACGGTGCCGTCGATACGGACGGTCCCCGCTGCAGCTTCGATGTTGCCGCCCACCTCGCCGGTCTCGGTGACGTGGACAGTACCCGCTGCGGTTGCGATGTCGCCGGTCACCGTCCCGCGGACGATGACCGTTCCGGCGACCCCCTCGACGCTGTCGTACGTCTCGTCAGGTCCGATGACTATCGTTCCACTTGCTCCCTGATACGACTGCGCGGCGACGGTACCAGTCACAGCTGAGAGCAAAACGAGCGAGACGACCGCGAGCGTCGCGACCCGGATGCCACCGCTTGAAAGTCTGGAAGACATACGGCCCGATTATATTGGAAAGATAATAAATGTAGGTTGATACTATCGGGCAACGAGAATACTACCCAAGGAGTGTGAATCGGGCTGTACCCGTCCGATCCAAGCGGTCGGTTCGAAACGCGGCGGTGTCGTCGCCAGTGGAGGAGATGACGCTGGAAACGACGAGGACAGGAGCCCCACTCAAAGTGTGGCGGAAGCGCGCGAAGCACCGGAACTCAGAACGTGGGCATCGGCTGCTGGGGCTGGACCCGAGCGAGTATTTCTGTATTGACTATCCGACATTTGGGGATAGGTCGACAGTGGTTCCCGACGACGTTCTTCGGCGGTATCCCGGGCGACAGGTCGATTGTAATTTAGGACTGTGTTTGGCAGAACGAAACCAATACTAGTTTCACTCCTTCTAAAAGCCGGCATTTTGTAATTGCTACTGACTACACCACCATGCAGATTTAAGTGTTAACGGCATGGAATATTGGTCGTAGATATGTCTAGTGACAGCAAGCAACAAAGCGCCACAGAGCGGAAGTCAGCGATAAAGAAGCGGCACGAACAGGCGGCAAACGAGGTGCTGCCGGATCGGCGGGAGCTGTACATCGGTGGCGAATGGGTCCAGAGCAGCGGCGGGGAGACATTCGAAACAATAGACCCGACAACCGGTGAAACGCTTGCAGAAGTGCAAGCCGGCACAGCCGAGGATATTGATAGCGCGGTTGCGGCCGCGTGGAACGCATACGATGAGACGTATAGCGAGCTATCCACAGGCGAACGTCAGGCGATGCTGGACGGTATCGCAGACGCCATTGCGGAGCGAAGCGAGGAGTTCGCAAAGCTCGAAAGTTTAGATAACGGGAAACCGATTACCGAGGCTCGGATCGATATTGACCTCGTTATCGACCACTTCCGGTATTTCGCAGGTCTCGCCCGGTCGGGCGAGGGACGGACTATTGAAACCGACGATAGCCGCCACGTCCAGACACTCCGGGAGCCGTACGGGGTTGTCGGACAGATAATCCCGTGGAACTTCCCGCTCCTGATGGCGGCCTGGAAGCTCGCGCCGGCGTTGTCGGCCGGGAACACGGTCGTACTGAAGCCCGCTGAGGAGACGCCGCTGAGTATTCTCAAACTGATGGAAATCACGGAGGACGTGATTCCTGACGGCGTCGTTAACGTCGTCACCGGGTTCGGCCCGGAAGCAGGAGAGCCACTCTCGAAACACCCTGACATCCGGAAACTAGCATTCACTGGATCGACAGAAATCGGGAGTAAAGTAATGCAAAGCGCCGCCGAAAGCATCACCGACGTGACGCTGGAGCTGGGCGGAAAAAGTCCGCTCGTTGTGTTCCCTGATGCAGACCTGGAACAGGCTTTTTTTTTTTTTTTTTTTTTGTTCGTGCACGAAGATATCAAAGACGAATTCCTGGATGAGCTTGCGGCTGCAGCTGAGGACCTGACTGTTGACGACCCACTGCTGGAGTCGACAGACCTCGGCCCGAAAGTGACCGCGGAGCAGGTCGAGCGGACGCTGGGCTACATCGAGGAGGCAGAACGAGAGGGGGCAGCCTTCGTCACTGGGGGAAGTCAGCCGGACGACGAGGCCCTTTCGGATGGGTGCTTCGTCGCGCCGACGCTCATTGACGAGATTGACCACGACAGCAAAGCGGTCCAGGAGGAAATATTCGGCCCGGTTCAGGAAGTATTCAGCTGGAGCGAGTACGATGAGATGATCGAACTGGCTAACGATGTCGACTACGGCCTCGCAGCAGGAGTCCTCACAGAAGACCTCTCGAAGGCACACCAGTGTGCAAAAGACATCGAGGCGGGGAACATCTGGGTCAACACCTACAACGACTTCCCGGCAGGCCAGCCGTTCGGCGGATACAAACAGTCGGGAATCGGTCGAGAGATCGGGCAGGAGACAATCGACCACTACACGCAGACGAAGACGGTGAATATCTCACTCGATTGATGTGACCGTCCCGTTCCCGCAAGTCCCGCCCGGACAGATCGAGGCCACCAACGTGTCCATCGCCCCCGACGGGACGAAATACATCGTCCCGTCAGGGATGCACGAGCGACTGTACCGGGCGGTGGTGCCCGACGCTGCTGAGGGAACACTGGACCCCAAAACCGAACTGGCGCTGGCGGGGTGGGTGTCACTGCACACGGATGGGCTGACCAGACGGGTGTACATCGACGCTCCGGATGACTTCGCCGAAGCTGCCGTCGTAAAGCGGTTCGCCCGGTCACACGACGCCGAATCGATTGTCATGGCACGCCACCCAAGCGGCGACGTGACCCGCTGGCAGTCGCCAGGCGCTGTGTCCGTTACCGAACAGTGAACTCGGCAGTCAGCAGTCTGTGCTGTCGCTCAGGGTCAGTCCACCTTACTTAGTACGGCCTTGGGATGGCCGCTCGCGGCTGGCAACAACGTTGTTTTCAGTCCAGCTACCGACCTGTGGCTATGGATGAGCGAATCGACCCGGACGAACTGCTCGCTGCTGTCGGCTTTGATGCGGACGAGAGCGTGCTAACGCGTCGTCAGGCGGAGGTGCTTGCGCTCCGCGAACATGATATTCGTCAGAGTGATATCGGGGAGTTGCTCGGCACGTCACGTGCGAATATTTCAAGCATCGAGCGCAATGCGAGAGAAAACGTGGAAAAAGCACGCCAGACGGTCGCCTTCGCAAACACCCTGACCGCACCCGTTTGTGTTGACATCGAAGCCGGGACCGATATCTACGATATTCCACCGACGGTGTATGCCGCCTGTGATGAGGCCGGTGTGGAGGTCAATTACGGCTCCTCGAATCTGTTGCAACTCATCGATGACGCCGTCGATGGGGCGATTCAGCAGGACACGGTGCAGGTGCCACTCCGCATCGATGTGACAAACGACGGTGTCGTACACGTTCGAGGGCAGTCGGCAGAACGCACAGAGTGACCGGGGATAGCGTCCGGCAACAGTACTGTTTGCGTGAATCGAAGTACATGGCGCACGTACCGGCGTGTCGTGAAGTCCCGACAGACGATTGTTGCGTGCAGCGCCGGCCCCAGCTAGGCGTCAGCCAATAGCGAGATGGCCAGTTGGGGCGCTGCGTGTATCGAAACGGAACCCTTGTTAGCCGCCGACACCGTGGTTTCCCCAATGAGCCACGACTCGCCGCCGGTCCGCCGCCTCGCGGACTGGGACCACGAGCGTCTGGAGGCGGTAGCTGCCGAGCACGGCACGCCGCTGTACGTCGTTGACCTCGACCGCGTCGCCGAGAACTACGAGCGGTTCGCCGCGGCGTTTCCCGACGCCCACGTCATGTACGCCGCGAAGGCCCACACCGGACAGGCCGTCCTGTCGAAACTGCTTGAGACAGGCGCTGACATCGAGTGTGCCGCCTGGGGGGAACTCCAGCGGGCTATCGACGCCGGCGCAGACCCGAACACGCTCCAGTACACGGCCGTCAATCCGCCGGACCGCGACCTCGACCGTGCCGTCGAACTGGCGGCAGAGCACCCCGGGCTGACGATTACGGGGGGTGCGCGGGACACCTTCGACCGCCTCGAAGAGCGNGGCTACGACGGCCGGGTCGCCATCCGCATCAATCCCGGTATCGGGACGGGCCACCACGAGAAGGTCGCNACCGGCAAGGACGCCAAGTTCGGCATTCCCTACGACGAGGTGCCCGAGGTCGCGGCCGACGTGCGCGAGCGGTTCGACCTCGTCGGCCTGCACGCCCACGCCGGCAGCGGCGTCCTTCACGACGACCTCGACGACCACTGTCGGGCCATCGGAAAGGTCGCCGACATGGGCCGAGAGGTCATCGGCGACGGCGCGGAACTGGACTTCGTCGACTTCGGCGGCGGCTTCGGCGTGCCGTACCGAGAAGACGTCGAGCCACTGGACATGCAGATTG
>JGI12451J12833_1000234_pt1 | contig 18543 bp, 11 predicted proteins | sample A23E3SouthBayCA_2_FD_12833 | JGI IMG/M metagenome (IMG submission 12833) | reverse complement strand
CGAAATCGACGACTGGATTGCCGGTCTCGATGCTGGCCCCGGCCTCGTCCAGTGCCGAGAACAGCGCGTCCTCCAGTCGGAGGCCGGGTAGCGACGGCGGCCCCATCGGGACCTCGAACACGTCGACGCCGAGGTGGTCGCCCAGTGCATCACGGATCGCACCGGGGTTGTCGTCGCCGAGAATCGCCGGGAAGCCGACCCGCTCTTCGTCCTCCAGCAACGGGTTCACGCGCTGAGCAAGCGCCTCGCGGGCTGGGACCATGCGTCCGCGAACCGCCACCTCGCTGTTGGTATCGAGCAGTTTTGCGTACCGCGTGACCTTCGCGTCCGCGCGCAGGTCGCCCGGGAACCGGATGGTCTCGCCGCGGACATCGAATGGCACGCCCGTTGCGTCGAGATGGGCAGCGACGTGGGGCGCGTCGAAGTCGACCATTTCCTCGATGCCGACCAGCAGCGTGTCGCGGGTGTCGCTGGCGAGACCGGCGCTGGCTCCGGCCGGGTAGCGGGCAGTCGGTTTGATACTTCCGCCGTGGGTCGGCAGGAGTGCGTTCGTGTCCGTGTGCTCACCTTCGTAGGTCGGGACCGCATCGTCGAACAGCGACAGTGCGTCCCGGACCGTCTGGACGCCCACCTTTCGGTACGGATGAGCCTCCGGCAGCGACGGGATCGCCTCGTACGGATCGGTTAGCGGGCCGTCGCCGTCCGGTGTGTAGCCGAGCACGTCTACCAGACCCGACGCCTGTCGGAGCGTGCTCTGTTTATACGAAACCAGTCGCACGTCGGCTCCCTCGCGGGCGGCCGCCAGTGCGCTGGTCAGCCCGCCGAGGCCGCCGCCGATGACGAGTACCTCTGACTCAATAGCCATTTGTCCCTCCGTCAGCGGCCACGTCTGCGCTATCCACGCTGCCGCCTGTTTGTCCGCGGCCCGAATCGAACGCCGAGAAGTCGACCGGCTCGCCGTCCGCCGGGTCCTGGTCGCGGTTCTGCGTGGTAGCGTGCAGTGCGTAGTTCAGGGCTGCCTGAGAGAGCTGTTCGCCCCAGAGGGCGTGTCGCTGCCCCTTCCAGCGTTCCTGAAGCAGTTCGTCCCAGGCCTCCCGGACAACTGGCTCGTCGTACTCCGAGTGGAGTTCACTCGCCATCCGGTGCGAGCAGAAGCCNCCCTGACAGTTGCCCATCGACGCACGGGTCCGGATGCGGACAGCGTTGAGGTCCGAGCCCGAGCCCCCGATAGCGTCTTGAATTTCGGCGCGGGTAACGCCTTCACACGCACAGACTGTCGGGTTCGGCCCGTCGGTCTTGAGCACGTCATCAGCCCGGGAGCCGAGCCGTTCGACGCTCCGACGACCGATCGGCGACCGGAGCCCGAACTCGTCCATGTAATCCCGTAGCACAGAGAAGTCCTCGCTGCCCGGGAGCGGCTCGTCGGCGGTCCGACAGTCAGCGTCGATGCCGAACTTCCCACAGACGTGGTCAGCGATCTGCTCACCCATCATTCGGTAGGTGGTGAATTTCCCGCCGACGATGCTGGTCATGCCGGGCAGGTCGTCGCGCTCGTCGTGGTCGAGCAGGAAGAAGTCCCGCGTGATGTCGGTCGGGTCGTCGCTACCGACATCCGGCGGTTCATACAGCGGACGGACGCCCCAGAACGAGCGGATGGTCCGGGCCTCATCGAGCATCGGAATCAGCTCCGAGAGCGTGTCGATCATCATGTCGACTTCCCACTGCTCTTCGGGGTAGTCCTCGGGGTCCTCGACCTCTTCGTCGGTCGTGCCAAGAATCGCGGTCGTCTCGTGGGGCACGACGATGTCGGCGTCGCCCTTGGGCCGACAGCGGTTGATGACGGTGTCGACCTGACGGATGTTCATGATGGTCATGACGCCCTTGGATGGGCGGACCTCGATGTCCAATCCGGCCATGTCGCCGATGCGACCGGCCCAAGCTCCTGTCGCGTTCACGACGTAGTCGGCCCGGATCTGCTCGGTCCCGCCTTCAGTGCCATGAACTCGCTTCCCGGGGCCAGAGTCGTGTTCGACCTCGATACCGACGACCTCGCCGCTCTCGACGAGGAGGTCAGTGACTTTGGTGTGTGTCTCGATGCGTGCGCCGTGCTCCTGTGCGCTCGCGGCGTTCGCGACGACCAGCCGGAACGGGTCGATAGCGCCGTCAGGGACGCTGATTGCCTTGTCGATGTCCTTGGCAAGATGTGGCTCCATCGCGCGGGCTTCCTCGCCAGAGACGACTTCGGCGGGAATGCCGCATTCCTCACAGCCGTTGAGCTTCTTCTGGAAGTACTCCTCGGAGTCCTCAGGTCGCTTGACGAACAGGCCACCGGTCATTTCGACACAGTGGCTTGCGATATCTCGCAGAACTCGATTTTCCTCGATACACTCGGTCGCACTGGCCTGGTCCGAAACGGCGTACCGCCCGCCACTATGGAGCAGCCCATGCATTCGACCGGTGGTCCCGTGGGTCAGATTCCCCTGTTCTACGAGGGTTACGTCGAGCCCGCGCATCGCGAGGTCCCGCGCGATGCCCGCCCCAGTCGAGCCGCCACCGATGACGGCGATGTGTGGTGTCGGTCCCATCTATCTTTCCGTGATTTTGGAGCGCACACACTTCACTTTACCGTTGCTGGTGCTTGGGTAGTAAATTTTCTATGTAATCATGAGGAATACCGACGAACTGTACTGTCAATTGTAAACGCCTGACATGGAATGTTTCGACTGACAGTTGTCCGAGTGATCGTACACAACTACTCGAATGTGGAAAATAAAATCGAATATTAAAATTCTAGAGCTATAATGACGGGCTCTGGCAGTATTTTACCCCCTCAAACTTTAATTATCGCCGCTACCCACCCAACAGTAACTATTATATATTTTGATAGTTGATTATCCCCGAGACCGTGTTGGCCGTTTGGCCAACGGGAGTGACAATGAGTAAATGGAACCCACTTGATTCAGAAGACGGCCCGCCTGACGGGGAACGCACCGACGGTGGCGTCACAGAGGGGCGGGATGGAAGCGAGTCAGAGCGTGGACGGCCGTCAACAGAAGCCCTCCAAGAAGAACAAGCGGCCGGGGAAACGGAACCCGACCCCGAACGGGCGGAACTGAAAGCACAGTGTGAGCAACTGGCGGCGGAACTCGAACAGGAGCGGGCAGACCGCCGGGCGCTCGAAACCGCTGTCGACCACCTCGCCACTGTTGCCAGAGAAAACGCCGACGGCGACCTCACCGTGAAACCGGGAGAACCGCCGATTGAGACGGCTGCACCGCTGTATGAGGCATACGATGAACTGCTCCGGGAGTGGACAGACACCGTCGACCGGATGGCATCGTTCAGCGAGCAGGTGACCGCCGCAACGGAACAGGTCGACACCCGCCTCGGGTCAGTCAAATCAGCTAGCCGGGACGTGAGCGGCGCTGTCGGAGAGATTTCTACCGGTTCGGACGAGCAGCGAGACGAGATACAGTCGATCTCCGACGAGATGCGGAACCTCTCGGCGACGATTGAGGAGATAGCGAGCGCCGCAAACGAGGTCGCGGACACGTCAGGCAAAGCCAGCGTTCGAGGCGAATCCGCACTGGAGTCGGCATCCTCGGCAATGACGACGCTTGACCAGTTGACCGACAACGCCGAAGCGACCGTCGACAAGGTCGAACAGCTAAACGACCTGCTGTCGGACATCGAGGAGATTGTTGATTTCATCACGGACGTCGCGGACCAGACCAACATGCTGGCGCTGAACGCCAACATCGAAGCGGCCCGAGCAGGGGAATCCGGCGACGGATTCGCTGTTGTAGCCGAGGAGGTCAAATCGCTCGCAACCGAGACAAAGGAAGCGACCGACGAGATCGCGACCTCCATCCAAGAAGTTCACGAACAGGCTGACGCAACGGTTTCGGAGATGCACGACACTCGAGACAGTGTCGAAGATACCCGCTCGTCAGTCGCCAGCGCACTCGACGAACTGGATGCCGTCGTTTCGATGGTCGAAGAGGTCGATTCGAGCGTACAGGAAATCGATGATGCGACGGATACGCAGGCCGATTCCACACAGGAAGTCGTGTCGATGGTCGACGATGTCGAGGGGATAAGCGCCCGGACGGCCGAAGAAGCGGCCGTCGCCGCTGACGCCGCAGCGGACCAGACGACGGAACTCGCAGAGGTCTCGACGCGTGTCTCGACGCTCACCGAGCGAGCCGAGTCACTGGATGCATCACTCGATTCCTTTGAACTGGCGACCGGTGCGGCGGCGGCCAACGCGAACGGGACCGTCGTCGAGTTCTGGCACGCAATGGGCGGTGAGAAAGCGTTACTGCTGGAAGAGCTCGTTCGCGAGTTCGAATCACAGACTGACGGCATCAGCCTCGCACTGCGGTCGAAAGGGAGCTACCGCGGGACGCTCGATGCGACGCTAAACGCCGCTGAAAACGGTACTCCACCGGCAATCGCACAGATATTTGAGATCGGCACAACGCGTGCGCGCGACAGTAGATACTTTAGACCTGTCGAGGAACTCCTCCCGACAGCCCACATCGACTCACTGCTCGACCCGGTGACGAACTACTACCGGTTCGACGGGACGCTCCACTCGCTCCCGTTCAACGCGTCGAACCCGGTGATGGCGTACAACCGCGATGCGTTCAAACAGGCTGGACTTGACCCTGATTCGCCGCCAGAAACTCTCGCTGACGTTCGGAGCGCGGCTGAGACGCTCGTCGACAGGGGTGGCGTGGATGCTGGGATCACGTTTGCGAACTACTCATGGTTCGTCGAGCAGTGGTTTGCCGAGGCCGACCAACTCCTCGTAGACAAGAACAACGGGCGGTCCGGGGCACCGACGGAGAGCTATCTCGATGGCGAGTTCGCCCACAACTTATTCGACTGGTGGCAGGGCCTCGAAGCGGACGGCCTGTACCACGACCCCGGTATTGAGGCCAGAGGCGCGGCTCGCACCCATTTCGCTGAGGAGAACGCCGCGATGCTGATCGGCTCGACATCGTCGCTGAACAGTATCGAAAGCAGCGCCGACTTCGATGTCGGGACCGGCCGATTCCCCGTCCTTGACGACCGGACCGGCGTACTCGTCGGCGGCGCATCGCTCTGGGTCGGTGACGAAGTTTCCGAGGGGGTTCACGAGGCTGTGGGTGAATTCCTCACCTGGCTCACTGAACCCGCTCAACAGCGTCGGTGGCATCAGGAAACCGGCTACTTCCCAGTGCACGCGGATGCGATTCCACAGCTCCGGTCGGCGGACTGGTTCGAACAGAACCCACACTACAGGACGGCGTTCGACCAGCTCACGGAGACACGTGACACCACGGCGACGCGGGGCGCGCAGATAGGCCCGTTCGACACAGTGCGAACGATCATCGAAGACGCCGCCGACAGTATGGACGGACCCGATTCGGTCCCGTCCGCGCTCAAGCGACTCGACACACAGGTCACAAAACAGCTTGAACGGTACGATTCCGGCCGGTAGCACCGTCATATTCTTTCTTTACTCGCCAAACATCACCATTAGTAATCTTTATAATGGTTCACTATGTTGTTTACTGGCAAGGTGGTAGCTTTCATAAATAAGCTACCTCCACCACGGAGAACACAACAATGGCAGACACATACGTTGGCGCGATCGATCAGGGAACGACCGGTACCCGCTTCATGGTGTTCGACCACAGCGGTCAGGTCGTTGCGAATGCCTACGAGAAGCACGAACAGATTTACCCGGAGCCCGGCTGGGTCGAACACGACCCCGTCGAAATCTGGGAAAACACGCAGGAAGTTGTAACCAAGGGGCTGGCGGATGCAGGTGTCGGTGCCGAACAGCTTGAGGCACTTGGCATCACGAACCAGCGTGAGACGACGATCGTCTGGGACAAGGAGACCGGCAAACCGGTCCACAACGCGCTGGTCTGGCAGGACCGCCGAACCACCGACCGCGTCGAGGAAATTCAGGAAGAGGACAAAGTCGAATGGATCCGGGGGAAGACCGGGCTGGAATGTGACGCCTACTTCTCGGCGACCAAGACCGAATGGATCCTCGACAACGCGGAGCCGCTCAAGATGCAGAGCTCGCGCGGCGCTGACCTCCGTGAGCGAGCCGAAGACGGTGAACTCCTGATGGGGACCATCGACGCGTGGCTCATCTACAAGCTCACCGGCAACCACATCACGGATGTCTCGAACGCATCGCGGACGATGCTGTACAACATCCACGACATGGAGTGGGACGATGAACTCCTCGAAGAGTTCGGCGTTCCGGAGTCCATGGTTCCGGAAGTCCGCCCGTCCTCCGACGAGAGTCTGTACGGGCACACCGACGCGGACGGCTTCCTCGAAGAGGAAGTCCCCGTTGCGGGCGCGCTGGGCGACCAGCAGGCCGCGCTGTTCGGCCAGACCTGCTTCGACAAGGGTGATGCGAAGAACACCTACGGCACCGGCGCGTTCTACCTGATGAACACTGGCTCCGAAGCAGTCGCCTCGGATAACGGCCTGCTGACGACCGTCGGCTTCCAGATGTCCGGTGAGCCCGTCCAGTACGCGCTGGAAGGCTCCATCTTCATCGCCGGCGCGGCCATCGAATGGCTCGAGGACGTCGACCTCATCAACAACGCCGCCCAGACAGCAGAACTGGCCCGCTCGGTTGAATCAACCGACGGTGTCTACATGGTGCCGGCCTTCACGGGTCTCGGCGCTCCGCACTGGGACGGCCGCGCCCGCGGGACGATTGTCGGAATGACCCGCGGAACGCGAAAAGAGCACATCGTGCGTGCGACCCTAGAATCCATCGCGTACCAGACCCGCGACCTCGCGGAAGCGATGGAGGAAGACTCCGGTGTCGAGATGACGACGCTGCGAGTCGACGGTGGTGCAGTCAAGAACAACTTCCTCTGTCAGCTCCAGTCCGACATCATCCAGACGGACATCGCTCGACCGCAGGTCGACGAGACCACTGCCCTCGGGTCGGCATACGCAGCCGGCCTCGCCGTCGGGTACTGGGACACCGTCGACGAACTTCGGGACAACTGGCAGGTCGACGAGGAGTTCTCGCCGGAGATGGACGCTGGAAAGGCAGACAAGATGTACGCCCGCTGGGACGACGCCGTCGACCGTTCCCGTGACTGGGCACAGGAGGAATAACAGATGGCAATCGCATTCGGACTCACGGCGGTTGATATGCTCGTCCTTGCCATCGCGGCGTTCGCGGGTGGCGCGTTCGGGGCCTCTATCGGTGCACTCCCGGCGTTCTGTTTCACCGGCTTCATGGTGCTTATCGGAGAGGCCGGCAACGTCGTCTCCGAGTCATTTGTCGGCGGTTCGCCTGATGTCATTGCAGGTGCCGCCGGTGGCTACGGCGCTGGCATCGTCGGTCCACTGGCCTTCGGTCCCGTGTTCGGGCCGCACGTCGCCTTCGCCGGTGGTGTGGCAGCAGCAGCGTACGCTGCGAAGTACGACGGTATGTACGAGCCGGACGACGGTGACTACCACCCAGCGAAGGACATCGCCTACGCCCTCGGTACTCGACCGGATGTCCTTGCTGTCGGTGGGGTCTTCGGTATCCTGGGTATGGCAATCCGGCAGACGTCCGGTGGACTCGGGATTCCGATTGACCCGCCTGCAGCAGGTGTCATCCTGACGGCTGTTATCGCCCGTCTGGTCTTCGGGTACCCGGTTATCGGACGTGTCCGCGGCAGCAGCCTGCTGGATATGTCGCCATTCGAGAGCGGCAAGATGCGGTCGAGTAGCAGTGAAGAAGTCGCAACGGATGGTGGAATGGCCGCCGAACGACCGGCTGTCGAACCGTGGCTCCCACATCAGTACAAGTGGACGCACGTTGCAATGCTCGGGCTCATTACCGGCATCCTTGGTGCGTACATCTTCGCGAAAACGGGGAGTCTCTTCCTCCCGTTCGGTATCTCAGCAGCGAGCCTGCTGTTCCTGAACCTCGGCGTGGAGAAATTCCCGGTTACGCACCACATGACGCTCCCGGCAACGTTCGTCGCCAGTATGGCGATGACGGACGGAGCGAGTGTTCTAGTCGCACTTGTGCTCGGTGCAGCCTTCGGTATCCTGGGTGCGCTGCTCGGTGAGGTCTACCAGCGTATCTTCTACGCCCACTCAGATACGCACTTCGACCCGCCAGCCGCGTCGATCATCACGACGACCCTCATCCTGGGCATTCTGGCACTGGCTGGAGTGTTCACGACCTCCGCAGCGATCCCCCTGCCGTAAGAACTCATACGGCTTTTTATTTACAGGTCCAATCGAATATACACACGATCTAATTTCCAAGCATGGACATTGAAGCGAGAATCAAGCGTCGACAACGCCGGAACGGTGAGCCACGGCTCATTCAGGATTACGAGTCTATCTCACCGGTCGTCCACATAGAGGAGCCGGCCGACCGCGGGCCGGTCCTCGAACGGCTCCTCGACCACCTCGATCCAGTGTTCGATGGGCAGCTTCCGCCGAACGCGTACGTGTACGGCCCCTGCGGTTCAGGGAAGTCCGCGGTTATCACGGCGCTGTTCGCCAACTTAGAACAGCTCCCGACGGAGCAACAGGCGATTATCCACACAACGACCCGTGCACAGCCACCGACCTCTCCGTCGTTCGTCTACGTGAACGCCCGAGAGACCGCAAGCGAGTTCGCGTTCTACCACGCGGTTCTGGACGCACTCGTTGACGACTCGGTGCCGGAGCATGGGATCGGGACGGAGACGCTCAAGTCACGGCTCCACGACCTGGTCCGAGAGCAACGCACAGGCATCGTCATTGCTGTCGACCACATCGGCGAACCGGAGAGCATCCAGGCCCCGGCCCTCGTTGACCTGTTTGCTGGCTTACCGAGCAACGTTAGCTGGCTCGCTATCGGTCGCGATGACCCGTCGACAACTGAACTGACGCGGTACACCGCCGAGTCGATCAGTATCGACCGCTACCAGCGCCAGATGCTCGTCGACGTGTTGATGACCAGAACCTCGAACGGGCTGGCCCAGCAGGGACTTGATCACGGTCAGGCGAGACATATCGCTGACTGGGCCGACGGCAACGCCCACGATGCCCTTGCCGCTTTGTTTATCGCTGCAGAACTGGCCGAGGAACGGGGCCAGGACCGGATCACACAGGCCAACGTCGACGCGGCCATCGCGGAGGTGCCCGACCCCTGTGTTTCGTTAGGCGTTGTTCTCTCCCTGCCGACGAACCGACAGACCGTTCTCAGGGAACTCATCGACCTAGAGGAGAGCGAACGCTCCTCGGTAACGGCGACGACGGAGGCGATTGCCTCGGCACAGTCAGTCGATCTCTCTGCCGGGACCGTCAAACGGTTCCTCTACGAAATGGCTGAATCCGGCGTCGTTGACCGCGTCGAAGCGACGGTCACTAATGGTCAGGGACGCCCACCGAGCCGCGTCGAACCGCGGTTCCCGCCGACTGCGTTCCGACGGCTGTACGACTTGCAGCAGTAGCCCAACGGTTCGCGGTCAGGTCGACGCCTTTTAAACGCGCTGTGACGGGTCGCCTGTGCCGCCAGTCAGTGCGGACGCCAGTGCACCACGAACCACGACATCGTCGCCAAACTGTGTTAACTGGATATCCGGAATGTTCGACATCACCATGTCATCGAGCCGCTCCCGGATCGGATTTAGCACCTGCTCGGGGTTGTTGAGTGCAACGGCCCCACCGACGTAGACAACGAGAGGTGCATACGCGTGAACGATGTTCGCGACGCCGATAGCGTTCCAGTGACAGATCTGGTCGAGAACGTGAGACGCGAACTCATCTTCACCAGCATACTCGAAGATATCTGCCGCCGAAAACTCCTCAGTCTCGATTGGGAGCGCCGTCTCGACGGGGTCCTCTCGGTGCAGTTGTGTGGCATACCGGGGAATGTTCTCGCCCGAGCAATATGCCTCCCAGTGGCCGTCGTGCCCACAGCCACAGGTCATGAAACCGTGCGGATCGATGGTCAGATGCCCGACTTCGCCGGCGTTGCCGTCCCAGCCTGACAGGATGTTCCCGTCAACGGCGACCCCAGCGCCGACTCCGGATGAGATAGTGAGATACACCATGTCATCGGGGCTCCGGTCCGAGTAGAACCGTTCGCCGATGACGCCGGCGTTGGCGTCGTTGTGTAGCGACACTCGCTCGCTGCCGATGAGGTTTTCGACCGGCCCAGTCAGCGGAATCCGGTCGATGGTGTCTGGAAGGTTCGCTGGGTTTTCGGGGGCGATGTCGGCGGCGTCACAGGCCTGCCGGATCGCGTCGAGGACCGCCTCCGTGACCGCAATGCCCGCCGGTCCACGTGGTGTTTCAGTTTTGTGTGACGAGACTATCGAGCCCGTCTCGTCACCGATAACAGCGCGAATATGTGTCGCTCCGAGGTCGACCCCTGCGTAAGCGCCCATGCTGGTCGAAGGGTTGCCCCACCGATACTTAACTACACAGATTCTACTGCGGTCAGTAGTCTCGCTCCCTGCCTGAGATGTCCTCTCGTCCAACGGACTCCTCGTAGACAACGCCGCGCTCGGAGTCTAGTGTAACAGTCGACCCGTCGGAGACAGCATCAGGCAGGTCCGCGTTCGATATCATCGGAATCGAAAGCTCGCGGGCGACGATAGCTGCGTAGCTCGTGACGCCCTCATGGCCGTCGATGATGCCACCGATGCGGCTGGTGTCGCCAACGAACTCGCCGTCGAACCCTTCTGGAACCGCCAGTATCGCCCCCTCGGGGACGTTCGAGAGGTCGCCTGGCGACTCCCGGGGCGGGGCCGTCGAAATCCGATGGACGGGGCCAGTCACTAGGCCATCAACAATGGATCGACCGCTCGCGACCGTTTCGGCCGCAACGTGGACTTTCAGCATATTCGCCGTATTCATTCCCTCCAGTTCGGTCATCATCCCAGAGAGGACGACGACCGTGTCACCGCTGTCCGCGGCCTCGGTGTCGAGGGCTGCCTGCACTGCCGTCTGGATGACGGCATCAGCGCCCTCGGTAGTGTACTCGGTCGTTACGGGTGTGATACCCCACGAGAGCGCGAGCTTTCGGCGGACGCGCTCGCTCGGTGTCGACGCGACGATGGGAATCGACGGCCGGTATTTCGCCGATTTCAGGGCAGTGTAGCCGGACTCGGACGCGGCGACAATCGCCGACGCCCCGATGTCGCGGGCGAGGAACCGACCCGAGCGTGCGAGCGCGTCTGTTCGGGTATCCCCGGCGTTTGGCACGCGCTGTTCGCGGGATTCGGCGTACTCTTCGCTGCCCTCGACATCGCGGATAATCCGGTCCATCGTCTCGACGACACGGGCCGGGTGGTCACCGATCGCCGTCTCACCAGAGAGCATCACTGCATCGGTACCGTCCAGAACTGCGTTTGCCACGTCTGAGGCCTCCGCGCGGGTCGGCCGCCGGGAGTGGACCATCGAGTCAAGCATCTCGGTGGCCGTGATGACCGGGACGCCGGCCTCGTGACACCGGCGGATGATGCGCTTTTGAATGATAGGGACATCCTCAAGGGGGCACTCCACGCCGAGGTCACCGCGGGCGACCATCACGCCATAGGCCTCGTCGATGATCGAGTCGAGGTTTTCGACGGCACCGGCCCGTTCGATCTTGGCGATGATCGGAATGTCGACACCGCGCTCTTCGAGTGCCTGGCTGATCTCGTAGATATCCTCGCCGTCACGGACAAACGAGGCGGCCACGAAATCAGGCTCCTTCTCGGCGGCCACGTCGAGTTCTTGTTCGTCGTTTTCCGTAATCGTCGGCAGGTCGAGTTCGACGCCGGGAACGTTGACGCCTTTGCGGGCGGCCAGTTCGCCGCCGTTCTCGACGGTCGCAAACACTGTCTCGTCCTCGACACGTTCGACGGTCGTCTCGATTCGGCCGTCATCGAGTAACACCCGGTCGCCCGGCTCGACTGCCGTAATCGACTGCGAAAGCCCGACCTCTTCTGGCGTCGCGTCGTCACCGACGACGTACCGGATGGTAGACCCCTCCGTGAGCTGAATCGGTTCGTCGATCTCCGCGGTCCGGACTTCCGGCCCAGGCATATCGAGCATGGCCGCGACCGGTTCCTCGACTGCCTCGTCCACCTGCCGGATGCGATCGATCATTTCACGGCGGTGTTCCGGCGAGCCGTGGCTCGCGTTCAGTCTGGCAACGGACATACCGGCTTTTGCGAGTGACGCGATGTCGTCGACCGAGTCCGACGCAGGACCGAGAGTACAGACGATCTTTGCGCTACGCATTGTGACCTCCGCATCCGGGGAGCCACAGTTTACAGCGTTCATAGTTAATCATACCCTGCCGTTCCCCGCGAAGGGATAAGAAGCTTGCTGGACGCCGTAGCTACCGCGAAATCGCTTCCGTATCACCGCTGAGAATAGAACGGATTTCGTCTGGTGATACGACAGCAATATCGCCTGGTATCGTCCGTTTGAGTGCGGCCGTCGCGGCACCCCAGGTAAGCCCGTCTGCAACGGTGCCACCGGAGAGGTACTGCGAGAGGAAACCACCGACAAAGGAGTCGCCGGTCCCAACCGGGTGCGCATCGGTCGACTCGAACGTCGGTTGCTCCGTTACAGTCCCATCAGCAAGCGCGAGCGCCCCATCGCTACCACGGGTGATCACTGTCGCTTCGAACCCGTACTCGGCGGCGAGGTCCCGAGCGATCGTTTCGGCGTCGCCGGTCCGGTCCAACACGACGTTCGCATCGCGTTCGGCAACAACGAGCAGGTCGACAGACGGGAATAGCTCTGTCAGAACTGAACGGGCTTCCGCCGGCGTCCAGAGCTTCGAGCGGTAGTTCAGGTCGAAGCTCGTCGTCGTGCCCGCGTCTTGTGCGAGCGAAAGGAGGTCAGCAGTGGTCGATTCGAGCGTCTCCGAGAGCGCCGGTGTGATCCCCGAGGTATGGAACCCCGCGGCGTCTGCGATGGCCTCCGTGGGAAGCTCAGCTGGTGTGGCGGTTGTGACACTGGCGTTTTGGCGATCGTAAATAACGTCGTTGCCCCGTGGTGGGCTGCCCTGTTCTAGATAGTATGTTCCCTGTCGGGCGCTGTCGGAGTCGTCCCAGGCAACATCGACCGACACGCCGTGGTGCTTGAGTTCACCCGTGACTCGGCGACCGACCGGTGACTCGGGGAGTTTTGACGCCCACATCGCGTCGACTCCGAGCCGTTGCGCAGCAACTGCGACGTTCGACTCCGCGCCAGCCGCCCTGACGGCGTACTGGTCTGCAGTCTCCAGTCGCTCGTCGCCAGGTGGCGATAACCGCAACATCGTCTCACCGAACGTAACTAACTCCGTCATATCCACCGTTGCTCACTGGCTTAGTATAAATCCCGGAGAACCAGTCGTCTGACGGCGGTGGTAATCACCTCTTACTATATTATAGACAGTTACTTCGTAGTTTTAATTGGTGAGTACCGCCAGCATTAGTTTTCTCCAAAAGTTTATGTGCTATAGTAATTTACACACGCCAGTATGGATTCAGGAAGAAATGGTGGTGGGCCGTCCGTCTTTAGGCGAGACCTACTCCGTTCGATTGGTGCCGCCGGGTTGGCCGGACTTGCGGGCTGTGGTGGCAGCGAGGGTGTGACAGATGGGGACGGGACGCCGACCCCAACTCCAGTTGGAAACTTTCCGGTATCCGGGGATTCGGTGACGTTCGGTTTCAACGTTGCTTCCTCCGGGGCGTACTCAACGGCCGGTAAGCAGGAGATACGCGGTTTCAAACTCGCGGTCAAGCACATTAACAACGGTGGTGGGTGGGTAACAAGCGAGAAGTACAATTCGCCTCTGGACGGTGACGGACTTCTGGGCAAAGATGTCGAATTCGTTGTCGAGGACACGGGTGGAAGTTCAGATACTGCCCGAAGCAACGCACAGCGGCTTGTTGATGGTGAGGAGGTGATTATGCTTGCTGGTGGGACGTCAAGCAGTGCTGGCCTGGCAAATCAGGAGGTTGCTGCGCAGAACCAAGTTATCTACATGGCGACGATGGCTAACACGAACTCGCTGACGGGTGCTGACTGCAACCGATACTCCTTCCGCGAGATGCTCAACAACCACATGGCGGCCGAGGCGCTGGCCCCAGCCCTCAGTGAAGAGTTCGGAAAAGATGCCAATTACGTCAAGATCTTTCAGGACAACGACTGGGGTCAGACGCTCCGGGACGATATGGATGCAGCCCTCGGGAATGTCGGCTGGGCACCTGTCTGGGATACGACTGCACAGGTCGGGACAAGCGATTATTCCCAGTACGCCGCAGACATCAAGTCGGTTGATTTCGACGTGATCGTCCTCGGGCTCGGCGGCCTCGACGCAGTAAACGCACTCAGAGCGTTCCGAGACGAGTTCCCGGAATCGAATATCGTCCTTCCGATGGCTTCGAGAGAGATTGCCGAGACCGCAGGCGGTGCGATAGAGGGCGTTATCGGAACAGTCGCCTGGAGTCCGGCGATCAACTCGCCGCTGTCTAACACCTTCCGAGAAACGTTCCGTGAGGAGTATGGCAGTTCGACGGGGTCCTCGAAATCGGCAGCCCCATCGGGGGCAGCGCACATCGCGTACACGCAAGCGTTGCAATACGCCAGCGCAGTCGAGCGGGCGGGAACGTTCAACCCGATCGATGTCATCGGAGCGCTCGAAGGACACGAGTACGACGCCGGTCTCGGACCGCAGACGCTCCGGGCCTGTGACCATCAGGCGATGCGTCAAGTACCGGTTGTAAGGGGGAAGTCAGAGATACAGCAATCCTACGGCACCTACTACGACCTGATTGGGGAGCCAGCGGATGTACAATATGCGTGCGACAGCGGGCCAGCGGCTAACTGCTCGCTTGGAGGGAGCTAAGTATGAGTTCAGGAGAGACACAGATACCAGACAGTTCAGAGAACGATTCGAACGCCTCCGGTGGGATTCTGGCGACAGTCGTCCCGGATGCCATCCGGCGAAACTTCGCACTCAAATTCGGTATCGTCCTCTTTATTATGGCGCTGTCGGTTGGTCTCGTTGGCCTTGCCGCGACAGAGCAGGTCAAAAACTACACGGAACAACAGGTTCTGAGTGACTACGAAAACGCCGCAGCACAGGAAGCTGACATCCTGTCACAGTGGGTCGACCGAAACCGGCTATCGACCCAGTTCGTCTCTTCCAACGACATCTGGGCCAGTAGTGATACCGATGATATCGATATCGAACTCAACAATCGGAAAGCCGCTTTGTCCGCAGATGCTGCCGACATCCATCTGGTTGAACGCAATGCCGCCCAATCGCAAGTTGTCGCCAGCACATCTAACTCACAGGTGCTGACCAACTCACCGCTCGAATCGACGAGCAGGGCCTGGCTTACCGGTACGAACTTCGAAACGGCAAGCGATGTCGTCGTTTCCGACGTGTACCAGACGAACTCGGGCCCGGTCGTCGGCTTTGTCAGCCCTGTCGATGCCTCGCAGAATCGGTATATCCTCATCGAATACTCGCTTGACGAGATCGCGAACTCGCTTCAGGGGAACAACAGGGCTGAAGGCGGGTTTACCCAAGTCGTCAACGGGTCGGCGGTCGTCATGATTGACGAACCCAGAGACGGGAGCCGCGGCCTCGGAGGGAATATGCTGCAGTCGTACAGCGAGAACAGCCGCGCTACCGAACCGATCAGCGAGGCGAACGACCTTCGGTCCTCGGAACAGCAATCCGGTGTCACCGCTGATATGCCGGCAGCCGACGTGCTCAGCGAGCGCTACACCGTCGGCTACGCACCGATACAGGGGACGGACTGGGTCGTCCTCGTGCACGCGCCCAACTCCGCGGTCTTTGGCTTCGTCCAGAACGTCCAGCAGTACGGGCTCATCGGGACGGCGCTGATGGTGTTGCTCATTGCGGGCGTCGGTGCGATACTCGGATACAACACGGCAACATCGATCGACCGCCTGACCCGAAAAACGGACCAGATGCGACAGGGGAACCTCGACATCGACATCGCTACCAGTCGTATCGACAACATCGGTCGCCTGTACAGCGGGTTCGCTGATATGCGCGACGCGCTCAAAGAACAGATCAACGAGGCCGAGCGTGCACAGAAGGAAGCGGAGGTTTCCCGCGCCGAAGCCCTCGAAGTCAACAAGTACCTCCAGAAGAAGGCCGAGGAGTTCTCCGACGTGATGGAGGAGACGGCCGCTGGAAACCTCACTGAGCGAATGGCGACAGACGGCGAGAACGAGTCGATGGACCGTATCGCCAGCGAATTCAACGGCATGGTCGACGAACTCGAAAAGACCATCGGCCAGCTCAACAGCTTCGCCGACGAAGTCGCGGAATCTGGAGACGTCGTTCTGTCGAGTGCGGAGTCCGTCCGTGACGCGTCCGAACAGGTCGCCGAATCGACACAGAAGATTTCCGACGACGCCTACGACCAGAAGGACCGCCTCGCAACCATCTCCGAGGACCTCGACACCCTCGTAGACACGCTCGAAGAGTTGGAAGCGGATAATCCGGACATCGATCTGGGCGACTCGCTTGAGCGGTTCCGGACGGTGGCGACGACGCTACAGTCAGCCGCCGAAACGAGTGACCAGATGATGGCCGAAACCCAGACCGTCGCCGGCGCAGCCGAAGAGCAGGCTGCAGAGCTCAACGAAGTGTCCTCGCGAGCCGAGCAGCTCAAACGATATGCGAAACCACTCGGTGACATCCTGAACCGCTTCGAAACCGAAGCCGAGCACGAGTTCGTCTTCTCGGGCGGTCCGTCACAGAGCCTCGGAGAAGAGGAAGAAGAGTAACCCGCTTCACTGCTCTCACCGAAACCGACTTTCGCGCTGGCGTCGTACCAGATTCAATGAGCGACGACGCAGGCGATATCTCACGAGCAGAACTCGCCGAGTACTGTCGAACCCAAGCTGCGATTCTTGCGGGCCATCTGGACCAGCGCAGTGCGGAGCTTTCCGATTTACTTGCGGAGATCGAACAGGACACTGCTGATGCGCGCGCCTCATTGACTGGGGGTCCCGAACGACCGGACGCCAGTGCGGAGGCGACTGTCGCAGACATTGAGGCCAAGCAGGAGCAAGCGCAAGCGAAACAGGCAGAACTAGACGAGTACCGAACGCTCGCTGAGGGGTATACCGATCTTGCAGAACAACTCGCCGGGGGCTCCGGCGATCTTGAGACCGTTCTGGAGTTCGAAATCGACACCGATGCGCCGACGTATTTCGACACCGAAACGACGATTCTGGGAGCGGCGACCGGAGAAGATGGGGACGGCTGATTTCACAGTGAACAGGCGGTTATACAGCGTCGGCTTCTGCTGACAGCCATCGTTTTTCACGGTGGGCCAACGCTGAATTCAAGTAGCTCGTGGGGAGAGACTGTCCTCGCCACAAGGGAGCCCGGCTCACCTTTTCCGGAGTCAGTCGACGTGCTAGCGTGAGATAGCCCGCCGTTCCCCAAGGGATTGCTCTCCAATCTGAATAGGTAGTGGCTAACTCAAATTCAATATAGCCACATACAGTTTATGTGCTCCGGGTAGATCACCGAGGGTGTAGTATAGAGATTACCATCGGTAATTACGGAATGGATCACCCGCGGAAATATCAGTCAGTCAGCCCCACAGTCAGAAACCCCAGCAGGCCCGAACCTATGAATTAAACGTACGCTCGACGAGGTATTTGACCAGATAGAACCCGCCAATAAGGGTGACAGCCATGACTACCAGTACAATCGCAATCATGAACAAAAGGACGAGTGCGTCGTTAGCCACCGGACTCACTCTCCTGAGAGAACGCGTGTCGTCGGGAACGCATATCGCTAGCTTCAGTCTCGACACGCTAATGTAGGAGGGTTTCGGTTCAGCAATCTTAGTGCTCGTGAGTTATACTGGAGTCCATCTATCGGAGGTGTTTGGTGTTACGTGCGCGGAGCTGCCACGCCGAGACAGGCCAGCTTGAAGCCAATACAAGGCTATTCTCGGTGCACTACATTCTCCGGATGATACACAAAGATAGTGAAGCGCTACGCGGGTTCTTCGATACGAACAGGTCTCGTGACGAGCCGAATACGTCAGTCACGGGATACCGAGCCCACCGGACTTCCGTGGCAATGATCGTGATTGGCGTGTACGCAAAGGTAGCATTCGCAGCACTCATACATCGTCGAATGAGGCGAGCAGTCTGAGTCTGAGGTGCCGAATGGGGTCCAATTGAAAACTGATACAACCACACCAGGCGTCTCCAGCTCGAAACCGCTGGTGACCCACATTATTCTGACGACAAGAAGCAGGCTGGACCTACGGAACGACGGGGCTGAGTGCACCTGTCGAGCGTTGCAACCCGCGACTGTTCTGGCGAGGCACGGGACACGCTACTGGCCGACGAAACGGCGCTCCGGACATTGGTTCGCATACTCTCGTCGTCCGTATACCACGACCAACGAGCAATACCCTGTACGAAGGCTGTGAGTTGGTCCAGCGGTTCCGTAAAACGACAGAAAAGCGCCCAGTGACAGTCCAAGTTGCCCGAGAAACGGAATCGCTCGGA
>JGI12451J12833_1000229_pt1 | contig 18751 bp, 18 predicted proteins | sample A23E3SouthBayCA_2_FD_12833 | JGI IMG/M metagenome (IMG submission 12833) | reverse complement strand
CCACCGGCCGTCCGGAGAAAGTCCCGCCTGTGCATATACATGACATTCTGGGCACCTACTCTGTATAAACTCACCGAAACCCCCGATATATGGGGGGAAATGCGACGGCGACCCGAGTACCTTTATAACCTCTTCGCCAGGTGGGCCCAACTTATTGGGGGTGGCGATGTCGATTCTCCGGGCAGTATTGCGATTCACGGCACTGGGATCTCTTATCACCGCTGTATGAGGGCGTGTATCAAATTTAATTCATAAAGGCGTCACCATGCGTTCGACAAATACAGCTCGTGCTCCCTGTCCCGCCCGACTCAGGAGTTCATCGGTCGGCAGGGTATCGTCACGGGGGTGTACCGGCAGTGTCATCCATCTTGGTCGGAACGGGGCGGTAACACAGTCTCTCGCTCGTCTTCTCGTTCCTCGGTTTCGATGCGACCGTCCTCGTCGATCGGCAGGAAATCCGGTCGTTCGCCGCCGACGTTGACCGCTCGCAGGCGGTCGCGAAACTCCTCGGAACGGAACCGATCGGACAGCCGCGCGTTGGCCACCACGAACAGCAGGCCGATACCGATGACCAGGAACCCGAGTCCGGCGACAATCGAAATCGGTTCCATCCCGAACGCCATCCCGGCACCGACCAGTGCGACGCCGGCCAGCAGCTGCACGACTGCGATGGCCTGTACCATCAGGTTCCCCAGTTCGCCTCCGCCCTCGGGCACCTCCTGGGGGTCGGGCAGTATCTCGCCGTCCGGCATCTCCGGGGGATCGTAGCTGTCCATCGAACACAGCGCGATGACCGGCTTGACGTCCCGCAAGACTGTCCCTTCGCCCTCGACGCTGCCGTCGGGATAGACGACGGCGAACCCCCCGTCGGAGTACGCAAGCAGGTAGTCCTCCTCGCGCTCGATCCGGGCGAAGACGTCCCGATCGAGTACGCGCTGCTTGAGGTCGGCCTCGACGCGGTCGAGCAGCTCTTGACCGGTGATCCAGCTGTCGGCGTCGAACGCCGCCTCCCACTCTTCGGCGGTCATCTCGGCCATGTCGGTCGGGCCGAAATCGTCGAAGTCGTACTTCTGTTCGACGCGCTCGCGGAGCTGTTCGGTCGAGAGATTCTCCCCGTCGGTGCTCGACTCGCCTGTGTCTCCCGTCTCCGCACTGGCCGCCGACTCGTCTGAGTCTGGCGGCGTGGAGCCGGACGCGTCCATCGGCTCCGGATTCGGTTTCCGTGGCCTTACGCGTATCGTTCGTCACAGTCCGAGGAACGTGCGTTAGGTCGACACTACTGACATCTCCGTTCGCCGGGTCGGCGATACGATGTGTGTTGCCAGGACACGCAGCTCTCAGTGTTGCCGAATGTTCTGTAATTCTCGGAAAGCTACCTCATTAGTAACAAAATAATTATTGCAACCCATAATTTTGGAGAACTTACCAAAACTGGTTAATACAGAGTGGTCATCTATTCTTGCAATGGCAGTTGACTTATCAGAAATACGTAGGAACTTGTTCGAAGTAGAGCTGCTGGAGCGTCTGAATTTGAAATTCAACATCACGGCTGACGAATACAAGAGTAGTCATTCGGTGGATGGCAAGGTACGCGGGAAGATCGATCCGGACAACAACGCCAAGCGCGATCGCGTCAACCCGCCGGGCAGTCTGCTAGAGCGGTTGACGTCAGCGAACGGCGACAGGTCGCTGGCGCTGGCGTCGGGGTATCCCCAGACGGACCTGTTCGTTGCGCTGAGCCGCCTCCCTCCGCTGTCCCAGGGGGACGAGGCCCATCAGGATAACGTCACGACCCAGCGGTTCAGCGTCGAGGGGTTGCCGGAAAACGGAACCGTGCAGCTCGAAGGGGACTGGAGTGCGACGGAGATCGACCAGGCCCTCCAGGACGACGAGATCGCATACGTCGAGCACGAATACGACATCGTCGACTTCCCCAGCGATCAGCTTCCCGTCGTCATCAGAGCGGATCTGCACCGCGATGCTCGGAAGTACATCGAAAACAAACTGAGCGTCAAGGACGTGACGATCAACAGAGACATCGAGGAACTCGCGCGGAGATTCGAGGGGCAGGGTGTGTTGTCGATCGAGATCGAATTCCCGAGCGACGCGCCCGAGGCCGAACGTGCAGGGGGTGCGGGACAGCTCACGATCAATAACTTCCGCCTCGATATGGACTCGACGTTCAACGACATCTCGTTTCTGGCCGACCAGAAGGAAGCGGCCGACTACACGTACAATCCCGAAAAGAAGCGCGTCGAGTGGCGTGGCCGCTCGATCACCAAAGGCGATACGCTCCGGTACGACGTCCTCGGCCCGGTCAAGGAACTGCTGGGCCTCGGCGACGTTTCGGCGACGTTCCGGGGCCAGATCGAGAACCACACGCTCACTGGAACGATGATTCGTGGACTCTACGATCGGACCGGCACGCCGTTCTGGACCCCCGACAGCAGCACGAACGGCAATCTCAGTGTCTCCCACCAGGTGCGGATCCGTGGCAAGCTCCAGGTCGATCCTGCGGCGCTCGCCGGGGACACTCGCGAAGTCACTACCGGCAAGGTGACGGTGAACGATCGCCCCTCGGAGGCGTTCGACCGGGTCGAAACCGTCTGTCGCCGGGAGGCGATGACGATCCTGAGCATCGACCCGCCGGCACATCCGGAACCGGCGCCGAACAGAGACGGCGTCTTCCAGATCACCGGCTCGGAAAACGAGAAGGGAGACGACCAGCCCGGGCAGCTGGAGGTGAAACGCGAATACGGGGACGAAGGTGTCGTCTACGCCGAAATCGAAGTGACGGGGGAGTTCACGTCGATGACCGAACAGTCCGAAGTCTCCTCGTTCGACGAGTCGAAAGACCGCCTCGTGCGATCCGACGAGGGCGGCCTCGAAACTCGCGGTAAATCGGACGTCGAAGTACGGGCACGCTCGGCCTCGTCGGAGCTCAATAGCGATCTCATCAGCAAGATCAAAGAGGGCCTGACTGGCGTCGGCGGCGGCCGACGCACCCGCCCGAACGAACCTGCGTTCGAGGAACAGGCAAACAAAACGGCGGACGCTCCGGAACTCGACTCCGAACCCGCGGAGCGGCTTGAGGACAGCAGTGAATCTTTCGATGGGGGTGACGACCGATGAGCGATCGCGTCAAGAAAACGTCCCGGCACCTGACCTGCGAACACGACGGTGATCCGGCCACGGCTGTCTGTGGTGAATGTGGAAAACCACTCTGTGAGGACCACGAGCGGACGCTCACCGATCCGCTGTTCAGCCAGTACAAAAACGATTACACGCACCTACTGCTGGGCATTGTTGGCTTCGTCGTCGTTCCCGCCGTTCTCCTTGGCGTGGTCGACGCCTCGCTGTTCGCCGATGTCGAACGACAGCTGTTCGATCAGACGATCGGTCTCCATACCGGCTTGCTCCTCACTGGGGTCCTAACCGGATTCGGCGGGCTACTGGCCACGTGGTTCCAGAGCGGCGATCAGAAGACGTCGGCCCGGGTCCTCACCCGCAATCCGCCCGAACGGGCGCTGTGCGAGGAGTGCTACCAGAGTACGAGCCTCCGCCGACTGCTCTCGGTCGCGCTGGTCGGGCTCGGTGCGCTGTTGATCCTCGCCGGTCCGATCCTGGTTGTACAGGCCGGAAACGGCAGTCTTCTCGCACTCAGCGGGCTCGGTGCCATCGTGTACTACCTCCGCCACGACGCTGTCCTATACACCCTTGGTCCGTCGAACTCCGATACGTAGCTCCCTGTGATCGCGCGTCCGCCACGTACCGACTTGGGCAGCCAGTTCGGTCTGCCGTTCCTCTGATCGGATGTCCTTCGGGTACTCTTTAACGATCCCGTCCGTACGACCGGTAATGCTCGGGCTGGCCGACGGGACGGTGGCGACGCTGGTCGTCGTCGCGGTGACGATAAGCTTCCCCTGCTTTCTGTACGGGGCCTGGATCGTGATCGACAACGATCCCGTCACCTGGAGCGTGCTCGTCCGCCATCTCTCCATCGTGTTCACCGGGCTCGCGCTGACGACGATCCCGATGGTCGTGTGGATGCTCCCGAACCTCCTCGAGCAATTCTACGGGTTCAGCGTCCTGCACGCCGTCGTCGGTTTGCACGCGTACGCGTTTCTCGCGTTCGCGCTGACGGGTATCGTTCGGATCTTCCGCGCGAAGTGGGAGCACGACCTCTATCACGATTACGACGAAGACCTCCTGCTCTCGGAGATCGGTGGCGATCGGATGGACCACTGGCGCTCCCGGCTGCGGATCGGCGTCGCCGGCTACGTCACCCTGTGGATCGTCGCCTACCTCAGCGGCCTCGCCCAGTACGTCACCAAGTACGGATTCCCGCCGTAACCCCCGACGGCGAACGGGGACTGAGATCACCGATCGTCGTCGGCTTCGTTCCCGAACGTCCAGGGGTCGTTCGAGAGCAGCCGCTCGGGTCTGAGCACGCCCCGGACGTGATGGCCATCCGACTCGTGGTCGTCGATCTCTTCTCGGTCGATCTCGGTCTCGCAGTCCGTGCAGTACCAGCGGGTGTTCATAACTCGACCTCCGATCGGGTACGCGCCGCGATCGTTTCGCGGACGAGATCGATCACGTCGGGGATCCGCTCAGCCACGGTATCGCTCAACTCGGTACCTGGTTCGGTATCGGCCGGCTGGACGCCGATCACGAGCAACTCGTCGGGCAGGTCGTAGGGATCTTTTCCGGCCTGTAACGCGTCCGAGAACGAGAAGTCGTGCATCAGCACGTCGGGCGGCGAGCCGTCGAACGATCCCTCGCGGTAGCGATACCGGTGGATCGCTCCGGGAGACGCATCCTCGACCGCGACCGCGTCGACGACGATCGCGTAGTCGGCCCCGCTCATCGCCTCCAGCGCGAAAAACGCCGTCGTGCCGGCGTGAGTCGCGACGACGCCATCCGGGAGCCCCTCGTCACGAAGCTCCTCGATGACGTGCTCGCCGACGCCGTCGTCACCCATGATCGGATTGCCGACCCCGACGACGGCGACGTGCGAGTACTCACTCATCGGTTCGCTCACCACCGCGTACCGAGTCGCGGTCGCCAGGGGACGCTCCCCCGGCCTTTCGTTCGGCCGTTGGCCCGCCGTCCGCGGCCGCCGGGCTCGGTCCGCCGTCGGACGACTGCTCGTCTGCTGGCTCCTCACGTTCGCTGTGGACGATGTACGCGTTCACGTCACCGAATACCATCGACCTGAGCACGTCCCAGTTGCTCGGCAGGACCGCGAAGTAGATGTGAAACATGACCATCACTGCGGTAATAAAGGCCAGCAGCAGGTGGATCTGCTTGAGCGTCTCCAGTGCCAGCCAGCCCGACATGAATCCGAGCGCGTCGATCCACCAGGTCGACTCGGTCGCCATCTCCCGATACATACCGAAGCCAGTAAGCGCGAGAATTCCGATGAAGATGGCGATCCACCAGAAGAAGGTCTTCTGCATCGGGTGGTGAGCGATCCAGTCGCCCTCGTCCTCGTCGTAGGCCCGGCGCGCGTCGTGGTAGTACGGCATGTACTTTTTGAGACCGACGAACGCCTCGGCGATATCGAAGCTGACCTGAATATCCGCCATCTCCAGCAGCTGGTGGTGTTTGTCGACCAACACGTAATAGTAGGGAAAGACGACGAACGTGATCGCCACGATCAGAATCCCGGTCCACATGTGGATCCCGAACGCGACGTAGTAGCCGCCCCAGATGCCCGATTCGAGCAAGAAGTAGTTGCCCGTCCAGATCGCCAGCCCGGTCCACAGTAACAGGAAAAACAGGATCGCCTGGATCCAGTGGCTCAGGCGGTTCCCTATCGAATGACGCTCGACCGACTGGCGCTCGGCCGTCTCAAGCTGTGCGACCCTGTCGTCGGTCTCGATGATGTCGGACCTGGCTGTCCGCCAGAGCTGTCGGCCCCTGTCGAGCAGACTCGAGGCGCCGTCGGAGCCGTCCGCCGGCGACTCGCCTCCGCCGTCAGTCGCTTCCGACATCGGTCATCCCCCCCGGCGACGCCGGTTTGAGTTCGGTTTCGTAGGACCCCTCCGGGCTGTCGACGTGGACCGAACAGGCCAGGCACGGGTCGAACGAGCGGATCGTCCGCATCACGTTGATCGGGTTCTCGATGTCCGCGACCTCGTCGCCGACGATGGCTCCCTCGATGATCGATGGGTTGCCCTCGCCGTCCCGCGGCCCGATGTTCCACAGCGTCGGCGTGATGATCTGGTAGCGTTCGATCTCCCCGTCCTCGACGTCCACGTAGTGAGAGAGCGTCCCCCGGGACGGTTCCCAGAGGCCGACCCCCTTCCCGGTGTAATTGTCCGGGAAGTCGGCCATCAATGGCTCGTTCGGGTCGAACGCGTCCAGCAGATCGAGTACCCGGTCGCGGACGATCAGTACCTCCTGTGCGCGGGCGATGAGGCGGTTGAGCGTATTGCTCTCGTCGAAACCCCCGCCCAGGTTCGCCCGGAGGTCGAACGGGTCGTACCCCGAGATCGTGAGCCTGGCGAGCGGTCCGACCTCCATCGTCTCGCCGTCGAATCTGGGTGCTTTCCCCCACGAGTAGGCGCCGTCTTTCTCGGGTTCCGGCTCCGGTGGTTGGGCCTCGGTCGGCTTCCCGGCCGATTCTTCGGTGTAGTACGAGTACTCCGTGTCTTCGGAGATCGCAGCGACGATTTCGTCTTTCGTCATCGGTTCGAAGGACCCGTCGCGATACACGCCGCGCTTGAAGATCCGTTCGCCGGATTCGGGCTCCCTGAACAGTCCGTTGCTGTAGTAGCGGTTCGGCCCCGATCCGAGGTCGGCAGCGCCTTCTCTGGCCGCGGCCACGAGAATCGAAACCACGTCGTGGAGCCCTTCCCCCAGTTCGGGATCGAACTCCCCGTTCTGGACGTTCTCGAGGACGTCCGGAACCGCATCCGTCGGTCCGAGCCAGTTGCTGACCTCCCGGACGCGGGACTTGACGGTCTGTACCGTCGAGACGTCCGGATTCGTCGCGACCCCGCCGGGGACGAACGCGAGCGGGTGGGGAGCGCGCCCGCCGAACTCCGCCAGCGCTTGCATGAGTTTTCGCTGGTTTTCGAGTGCCCCCTGGTATCCATCGCCCTCGAGCGGATCGAGACGGTCGAATCCCGTGTCAGCGACTGCGTCGCTGTAGTCGGGACCGACGAGGGCGAACAGGTGAATCGCGTGGTTCCACAGGAAGAAGATGCCCTCGACCGCGTCCCGGAGAATCTTGGCGTGCTCCGGGATCCCGTCGAAGGCACCGGCGTTGATCGCCGCGTCTTCGGTCGCCCGCGACGAGCCGATCCGATGACAGATGAAACAGACGCCACAGACTTTTCCTGTGAGTTGTGCGGCGTCCCGTGGTGACCGACCGACGGTGATGATCTCGGCCCCTCGGAACATCTTCATCGTACTTTTGGCCTCCGCTATCTGTCCGTCCTCTACTTGCAGCTCCATCCCGTGGTGGCCTTCGATGCGTGTCGTCGGGTCGATTTTCACTTCTACCATAGTAGATCACACCGATTTGTCGTCTCCGGCTTCCGCGTCCGGCTGCTCGTCGACGTCCGCCGTGAGTTCCGCATCGGCGGCGTCCGATTGGCCGCCGTTGCCGCCCTGCTCGGACTTCCCGTACCCCATCGCTTTCCGGCCGGCGTGCGCACCGATACCGACCACACCGGCGCCGACCGCGGCTAGCCCGGCTGTCTCGACGTCGACGCCGAAGACGTTCTGCTGTTCGACCGACTTGTCCAGCGGCTGGAAGCGATCCCAGAACCCGGGCTCCATACAGCCGATACACGGCGCGCCCACGTTGAGGCAGACGCTCGTTCCGTCGTTCCACAGCCGCGTCTGATCGTCACAGTTCGTGTACGGTCCGGCACACCCCACCTGGTACAGACACCCCTCCTCGCCGGGTTTGTCCGCGAACTCGCCGCGGTCGAAGTAGCCGCGCCACTTGCAGTTGTCGTGGACGAGCGGTTCGTAGAACGGCTTTGGTCGCTGATACCGGTCGAGATCCGGCTCGTGGCCGTTGAGGACCGTCGCGATCGTCAAGAGTATGTAATCGGGATGCGGGGGACACCCCCCGAGATTGATGACCGGAAGCCCCGATCCGGCGGTGAAATTCGGGCCGAGCACGCCGGGTTGATCACGTTGCTCGAACTGGAGCCCCTTCGCTCCCGTGACGTTCTCGCCGACGTCGTGGAGACGATTCTTGTTTTCCGCCGCCGGCCAGCCGCCGAAGGCTGCACAGTTGCCCACGCCGACCACGTACTCGGCCTCGGGGGCCAACTCGTCGATCCAGTCGACGAGCGGCTTGCTCGTCCCGTCCGGTGTCTCGCCAAGCGTTGCGGCGGACGGAATCTCGGTCGGCACCGATCCCTCGAGGACGAGTATGTCCGGCGACTTGCTCATCGACTCGATGGCTGCCTCGCCGTGTTCCGCCATGAGCGTGGGGTGGAACGTCAGTTCCATCCGGAACTCGCTCAAGGTCTCCTCCAGGGTCGGATACTGTCCCTGGAGGAGTGATATCGTGCAACCTGAACAGCTCTGTCCTTGTAGCCAGGCGACCTCGACAGGCCCGTCTGTCGCCTGCTGAAGCGCCTGCGCGATCTCGCCCGTGTGGCGCGAGATGACCGCCCCAGCTGACATTGTGCCAGCGAGCTTCAAGAAATTTCGCCTGGTCTGGCCGTTGTCGCTGCTGCGTATGGCCATACTGAGAAGAGAACTGCAAAGAACATTAAAAATAGATATAGATTCTTGCACTCTGAGAAGACCAGTTCAGTGTCGAGTCAAGGACTGTGAGAGAGTATCGGAGGAGTCCAGTGGTTTCGTCAGGAGAGTTGCGTTCCACCGTTCGGCAGAGGTCGGAACCCCCCGACTGGCGAAACTCCCGATGAGGAACCGTCGATGGGGTGACTAGATCGGACCTGGACCTCTACAGACCGAATCTGGCGGAGGCCTGCTCGGGAGAAAGACGTCCATATCAGAGAGTATCCCGTCCGAAAGACGACATACGTGAGTACTACTGACGGGAAGACACCGAAGCAGCACCCCGATTGGCGGCGACAGAGAGCCAAAGAGACGAGTGGTGTGGCCCGCATGCCCGAAAGCTGCCTGTACTAACGTTTCTACTTTTCGAGGTTTTCTCTACTGGTCGCTTACTGTGAGTACGCACCTGATTCGGCGTAATAACTGCTCTAAAGCGTCTCTACCCTTTACATACGCGGGGTTTGTGGGGTTCTGACGAGGGTGAGTAAATAGTGATAGAAGATAGAGTAAAACGCACATCAGCAGTCGTGATATTCCTTGCGATCGGGGTAGCGACACTGACGGGCACTGCGCTCGCGGCGGACGTCGCCGGCGAGCGGAACGCAGCCCAGACAGCATTGAATCAGACAGACGACTCGTTCAACGTTTCGAATATGAGCGTCGAGGACGGTGAGAACGTCACTGTCACCGCCGACATCACCAATCCCGGAGCAGCGCCTGCGATCCAGGCGGTCGAACTCCGCATCGATGGTGAACTGATCGAGTACCGGCCTTGGGCACTCAACCCGGGAGAGACGGAACAGATCAGTTTCGACGTCGGGTCTGATCAGGTGAGCGAGGATAGCATTATCAGCGTGCAGACGCGCATGCATGGCGAGGTAGCGATCTTCGGCGAGGCGACATCGCCTGAAGCATCGATCACCTTCGAGGATCAGACCAGCGACGGCGCGAACGTCACGATCGCAAACGCCTCGAACTCCGAAACGCCGTATTACGGAGCCGTCTGGACGGTGAACAACGAGACTGGCGAACCTGAGACGCTGCTCGGTGCCACGCAAGTTACCGAAAACGAGACGAGTAACCTCACAGTCGATTTCGAAGAGCCGATCGAGGAGAACCAGACGCTGGTCGCCGCCGTCCACCCTGACGAGGACGGTGACGCAGCGACGATCGACCCGGTTGCCGAGGAAATCCTCGCCAGTGACACCGCCAACGTGACTGTCGAGATGGTCGAGCAGCCGCCCGAAGCCTCGATCACGTTCGAGGATCAGACCAGCGACGGCGCGAACGTCACGATTGCAAACGCCTCGAACTCCGAAACGCCGTATTACGGAGCCGTCTGGACGGTGAACAACGAGACTGGCGAACCTGAGACGCTCCTCGGAGCGACACAGGTTACCGAAAACGAAACGAGTAATCTCACGGTCTCCTTCGAGGAGCCGATCGAAGAGAACCAGACGCTCGTGGCCGCCGTCCACCCTGACGAGGACGGTAACGCCAGCACGGTCGACCCGGTTGCCGAGGAAATCCTTGCCAGTGACACCGCCAACGTGACTGTCGAGATGGTCGAACAGCCGCCCGAAGCGTCGGTAACCTTCGAGGATCAGACCAGTGACGGTACCAGCGTCACGATCGCAAACATCTCGAACGACGAGACACCGTACTACGGAGCCGTCTGGACGGTGAACAACGAGACCGGCGAACCCGAGACGCTGCTCGGTGCCGCGCAGGTCAGCGACAACGAAACGAGTAATCTCACGGTCTCCTTCGAGGAGCCGATCGAAGAGAACCAGACGCTCGTGGCTGCTGTCCATCCTGACGAAGACGGTAACGCCAGCACGGTCGACCCGGTTGCCGACGAAATCCTCGCCAGTGACACCGCCAACGTGACTGTCGAGATGGTCGAGCAGCCGCCCGAAGCGTCGGTAACCTTCGAGGATCAGACCACTGACGGCACCAGCGTCACGATCGCCGCCATCTCGAACGACGAGACGCCCTACTATGGGGCTGTCTGGACGGTAAATAACGAAACTGGCGAACCTGAGACGCTGCTCGGTGCCGCGCAGGTTGCCGAAAACGAGACGAGTAACCTCACAGTCGATTTCGAGGAACCGATCGAAGAGAACCAGACGCTCGTGGCCGCCGTCCACCCTGACGAGGATGGCAACGCCAGCACAGTCGACCCGATCACCGAGGCAATCCTCGCCAGTGACACCGCCAACGTGACTGTCGAAACGGTCGAGCAGCCACCCGAAGCGTCGATCACCTTCGAAGATCAGACCAGTGACGGTGCGAACGTCACGATCGCGAACGCCTCGAACGACGAAACACCGTACTACGGAGCCGTCTGGACGGTGAACAACTCGACCGGCGAGCCAGAGACGCTGCTCGGTGCGGCTCAGGTCAGCGATAACGAGACGAGTAACCTCACGGTCTCCTTCGAAGAACCGATCGAAGAGAACCAGACGCTGGTCGCCGCCGTCCACCCTGACGAGGATGGCAACGCCAGCACGGTCGACCCGATCACCGAGGCGATTCTCGCCAGTGACACCGCCAACGTGACTGTCGAAGCGGTCGAGCAACAGCCTGCGGCTTCGATCACCTTCGAAGACCAGACCAGTAATGGATCGACCGTCGCTATCGCGAACGCGCTCTACGAACAACCACCGTTCTACGTCGCCGTATACGGCACCAACGCCACCGGCGACATGGTGCTGATCGGCCTCGAGCAAGTTATCGAATCCGAATCGAACGGGCTGACGGTGACACTCGATGAGCCACTCGCCGAAACCGGGACGCTCGTCTCCGGGATCCACCCGGACGCCGACGGTGAGTCCGGGACGATCAATCCGGTGACAGACAACTACCTGGCTATCGATATGGGCAACGTGACTGTCGATATCGACGATGCGAACGCGACGAGCGTTATCCAGGCTCCCCTGTAGCGATCGGCGGTACTTCCCAATCACTCGTTTTTTCGTCACGCCTACCATCCGCCGCTCGCCGGATCGATCTCTCTGTCCAGCTTCGGGGACCGAACGTACGTCTTCGAGCACGCGGACGTCTCATACTGGTGGCTATCCCATTTCGAAATGATTCGACACGCCGTCGTGCCGGATATCTGTACGAACGTATAGCCACCAGTGTCAGTCGGAACTGCGTGCCATGCAGACCACGGCTGTGTGGGTGATCGCAGGGTTCTTTTTGCTCGTCTTCGACGCTGTGCTGGCCGTTGTGACAGTTTCTGTCGATATAGTCCTAGGAACCTGTCCCGTGCTTGTTCGTGTCGGGGGCAGCGCCTCTCACGTGACGTGCGTCAACGCCACGCACTGCGGCTCCGTTTGGAAAGCCTTAATACTAGGACCCCGGTACGAAGGAGTGCAGCAAGCCCGGATGGTGTAGTGGCCCATCATACGACCCTGTCACGGTCGTGACGCGGGTTCAAATCCCGCTCCGGGCGTACTTTTTCGGCGAGCAAACTGCGAGCCGTAAATGCGTTATAGACGGATTTGAACCCTGGCAGTCGCGCGCAGCGAACGAACGTGAGCGAGCACGTCTGCATCCGGTTCAAATCCCGCTCCGGGCGCTTCTCTGCATTCAAATCCGTGAGCGACTGCGTTGGCGTGTCGCGCGCCACAGTTCTCGGGGCTTGCCGGCGGGACGCCCCCGACGAGTGCAGCACGTGTCGGAGTCCAGAACGTTAAGGGTACTCGTCACCGTTGGGTCAGTATGGTCGATACTGCCGTCGTCCTGGCCGCTGGCGAGGGAACGCGATTGCGGCCGCTCACGCGCAACCGTCCCAAACCGATGCTCCCTGCGGCGAACCGTCCGATACTCGAACACGTACTTGATGCGCTCGTCGACGCGGGTGCCGAGGATCTCGTCGTCGTCGTCGGCTACAAGCACGACCGCGTGCAGAACCACTTCGGGCCGACATACCGTGACGTTCCGATCACGTACGTCCGCCAGAACAAACAGCTCGGAACCGGTCACGCGCTGTTGCAGGCCCGCGAGCACGTCGAGGGGTCGATGCTCGTGGTCAACGGCGACTGTCTCATCGACAGCACACTTGTCGAGGACGTCTGCCGAGCGTTCGATCGGGGCGACGGCGAGCCGACGCTGGCGGTTCTCGAAGGTCCGGACGCCCGCCAGTACGGCGCGGTCACACTGCGAGACGGGCTTGTCCAGGAACTCATCGAGAAACCCCGGACCGACGAATACCGCCTGATCAACGCCGGGATCTACGCGTTCGACGACGACATCTTCGGGGCGATCGACGACACGCCGCGCGAGGCGGGCGAACTCGCGCTGACGACGACGCTGTCGCGCGAACTCGACGACGGACGGGTTCGCGGCGTCGAGACCGACGGCCTGTGGGTTGATGCCTCCTATCCCTGGGATCTGCTCGTCGTCGCAGCGGAGATCCTCGATTATGGGCTGGCCGACGAGCCCGAACGCGACGATCGCGTCTGGGTCGACGAGACGGCGATCGTCCACGACGACGCGACGCTACAGCCGCCGGTCGTGATCGGCCCGGACTGCGAGATCGGCCCCAGTGCAGTGGTTGGCCCGCATAGCGCGCTCGGGCGCAACGTCACGGTCGGTGCCAACGCGACCGTCGCGAACAGCGTGCTGGACGTCGACGCCCGCGTCGGGGCCGGATCGACGCTGCTGGACACAGTGACGGGCCAGCACGTCCGACTCGGTCCGAACAGCGTCGTCTCGGGCGGCCCCGCCGACGTCCGGGTCGGAAACGAGATATTCGAGGACGAGGATCTCGGGGCCGTGATCGCGGACCGCGTTCGCGCGGACGGGAACGTCGGGTTCGCACCCGGCTCGCTCGTCGGCCCGAACGCCCACCTCGACACCGGCGTGACGGTCGACGGACAGGTTCGTGAGGGTACGGAGGTGCGTCGCTGATGTGCGGGATCATCGGCGCTGTCGGCCGCGGCGTGGAGACGCTGGACGTACTCGTCCACGGGCTCTCGAAGCTCGAATATCGAGGCTACGACTCGGCGGGAGTTGCGCTGGCCGACGAATCGGTCGATATCTGCAAGAAAGCGGGCGAGATCGACGAACTACGGGGCGCGCTGGAGGGGCGGTCGATCGACGGCAGCGTCGGGATCGGACACACGCGCTGGAGCACGCACGGGCCGCCGACCGACGAGAACGCTCACCCGCATCAGGACTGCTCGGGTGACGTCGCCGTCGTCCACAACGGGATCATCGAGAACTACCAGGAGCTCCGTGACGAACTGGCCGCTGCGGGCCACACGTTCCGCTCGGATACGGACACGGAAGTCGTTCCGCACCTCGTCGAGGATGCACTCCGTGGCGGTGCCGATCCGGAGGCCGCCGTCCGGTCGGCTGTCGGCCGACTCGAAGGCAGCTACGCAGTCGCGGTCGTGATCGCCGGCGTCGATCGAATCTTCGCCGCACGCAACGATTCGCCGCTGGTGTTGGGCATTGACGATGATGCGTACTATCTCGCGAGTGACGTCCCCGCGTTTCGCGATCACACGGATCGCGTCGTCTACCTGGACGACGGCGAGTTCACCGTGCTCGGTCCCGACGGCTGGCGGGTCACGACGCTCGCGGGCGAGCCCGTCGAGAAGACGGTCGACACCGTCGACTGGGATCCCGAAGAGACCGGCAAGAGCGGCTACGATCACTACATGCTCAAGGAGATCCACGAACAGCCCCGATCGCTCCGCCAGAGTCTCTCGGAGCGAGTCGACGAACTCGGCGGGTCGGTGGACATCGGCGAACTGGCGGATCTCAACCCGCGTGGCGTCCAGTTTGTCGCCGCCGGGACCTCCTATCACGCGGCACTGTACGGGGCCGAGCTGTTCCGACAGGCTGGGATCCCCGCCCAGGCGTTCCGGAGCAGCGAATTCGCCACCTCGCCGCCACCGATCGGCGACGCGCTCGTGATCGGCGTCACACAGAGCGGAGAGACTGCTGACACGCTCTCGGCGCTTCGGGAGGCACAGCGCCGCGGTGCGCGCACGCTCGGCGTGACGAACGTCGTCGGCTCGACGGTCGCCCGGGAGTCCGATCACGTCTTCTACATCCGGGCCGGTCCGGAGATCGGCGTCGCCGCGACCAAGACCTTCGCCTCGCAACTGGCCTCGTTGAACCTGCTGGCACTCGGGATGACCAGCACCGACGGCACTCGCGAAATCATCAGCTCGCTCCGTGATCTCCCCGGACAAGTCCAGGAAGTGCTCGACGGATCGGCCGCTCGCGAGGTCGCCGACACGTACGCGGCGTCCGATGCGTACTTCTTCATCGGCCGTGGATTGAACTATCCGGTCGCGCTCGAAGGCGCGCTGAAGATGAAGGAGATTACGTACAAACACGCGGAGGGCTTCGCCGCCGGTGGGCTGAAACACGGCCCGCTGGCGCTGGTGACCGACCAGACGCCCGTGTTCGCGGTCGTCACCGGCGACGACGAACTGGCGCAAAAGACCATCGGCAACGTCAAAGAGGTCGAAGCCCGCGACGCACCGGTGATTGCCGTCACTGACGGCAAAAGCGACGTCGAGCGATACGCCGACCACGTGCTCCGAATTCCCGAAGCGCATCCCCGCACTGCGGCCGTCCTCGCGAACGTCCAGCTCCAGCTCGTCTCCTATCACACCGCTTCGATTCTCGGTCGGTCGATCGACAAGCCACGCAACCTGGCGAAGAGCGTCACGGTCGAGTAACGGCCGCGACACCACTGCTGTTGCCAGCGTCACTCCATTTTCGCCGGACGCGCGTCGTGCCTCCACAGGCGAGCGGATCGAGTGCCTCGGAACCATCCGGAAACCGTTGTGTTTCTTGTGCGTTCCTGTTCGATGGTCGGACGATGCCCGAACCAGTCATGTGTCCCGAATGTGGATGGACAGGTACGAGATCGGACCTCGACCGATCCGAGGACGTCCAGCAGTGTCCGGTCTGCGATACGAACGTCGAGTTCGTCGACTAGAGGCGGCGTTTTCGCCGACACGCAGCTGACGGCGCTCTGTCCGCCGGCCGCAGAATGAGAGTGCGATCGACCGGGTCAGATATCCTCTTCGATGATTTCGCCCACCGCGAAGTTGGACTTGACTTCCGAGATCTCGACCTTGACGCGGTCGCCGACTTCGGCACCGGGGACGATGATGACGTAGCCGCGCTCGACGCGCGCGATCCCGTCGCCCTGCTTGCCGATGTCCTCGATTTCGACGTAGCGGATCTCCCCGTTCTCGACCGGCGGCTGTGGCTCCGAAGGGGTCCCGGTTTCCGTCGTTTTCGCGTCGTCGTCCTCATCGCCTGCGATCAACGCGACGCGATAGGTCTCGTCCGGATCGATCGATCCGGTCTCGATCTCGCGGCGCGGCACCTCGATCACGTAGCGATCGTCCTCGGCTGATACGTCCGCACTGAACAGACACAGGAGTTTATCTGAGATCTCCAAGGGTAAACCACCGTTCGGTTGATTGTACCCCTCTATTATGAAAGTGCCGCCGAGCGCGGTCTCACTCACGCGGTTCCCACGGCGTCCCGTCGACCTGTTTTGGTCCCTCGGAGTCATAGACGACGATGCCGTCGCCGTCGACCGGTCTGTACTGCTCGCGAACCGCGATCGCCTCCTCGAGTTCTCGGATCGCCCGTTCTTTGAGTGTTGCCGCGAGTGCCTCGGCGTCGGGCCTGGAGATATCCCGCCCCAACCCTTCGCATTCGTGGGCCCGGACGAGTCCCGCACTATCGACCGCCTCGCCCATCGGCTGGCTCGTGCCACCGAGAGCGAGGCTAAACGGATAGGTCTGACAGATCAGCGGTCGGTTCTCGTGGACCGTACACGCACCGACTCCGTCCTTTTCGCGGTAGAACGTACAGTCACCACAGTCGTCGGTCTGGAGCGCCCACTCGAAGGTCTCGCCTTCGGGCCCGTCGTCCCCCTCAGTCAGGCCGTACGGCATCGGTCTGGCGATGTCACGGAAGTCGTAGTCCTCGCTGTCCTGCAGCGTCCGGATCTCGTCGGGGAAGATGGTTGCCGTGTGTGGCTCGACTGCATCGCCGTCGTCCGGTGTTTCGGCCGTACAGCAGCCGCCACAGCGAGTACACTCGAAACCGATCGATTCGATGGCGTCGGCCAGTGCGCTCACGTCTAACTCGCGTGCACGGGCCAACTCGGCTTCGAGATCGTCCATATAGCCATCGAACGGACCAGAACACAAAAGCGCCGCGTCCGCCGGCCGTTCCGGACTATCGTTGATCGGCCAGAAAGTACACCTGCTTGCGTGCGTCCCGGAAGCTGTACCGCGAGCCGACCAGGTCGGCCTCGTCCAGGCGGTTCAGGGCGTATCGGACCGTCCGGTCGGGAAGCAGCGACGCCTCCGCGAGTTCTCCCTGTGACAGCGGCGGGCTGTCTTCTAGTACCTTCGCTACGAGCTTCGCGCTCGGCGGCAGCTCCTTGAGTCGGTCGCGAACGGCGCTGTCAGTGAAGCTAACCTCCGGGCGCACGCCTTCGGTAGTCGTACTCATACACCCAACTCGATCACCGTCACTGGTAAAACTTGTCTATATTCATATGCAAAGAATACTATCTATATAAGGTCTATTGAGACTCCTGTGTGAGTTGCACCTTCATACCATACTGCCGAACGCACGCGAGGCCGTCCGCTCGCTGGTCCGTTTCGGATGGATCGCTGTGACGATTTTCCGCCCTGATCGCAGGCGGCCGACACGGAAGGGTCTTACAGCAATCCGTATCAGTATCGTTTTATTCCTACGCTGAGGACATTCCTGACACCGTGAAAGGACAGGAGTGGTACCAGGCCGACGACATCGCCGAGGAGTACGAGGAGAAGCGCTTCTCGCGTGGTGGCCGCCTGATCGACCGGCGGGAGAAACAGGCTGTGTTAGATGCGATCGGACCGGTCGAGGATACCGATGTGCTGGAGATCGCCTGCGGGACGGGTCGGTTTACCGTGATGCTGGCTGAACGCGGTGCGGACGTCGTCGGACTGGACATTTCGGGCCCGATGCTCAAGCAGGGCCGTCAGAAGGCTCAGGCTGCCGGCGTCAGTGATCACCTCGAGCTCATGCGCGGCGACGCGGGCCGTCTGCCGTTCCCCGACGATCACTTCGACGCCGTGATCGCGATGCGGTTCTTCCATCTCGCCGATACGCCCGCGTCGTTCCTGAGTGAAATGCGTCGGGTCTCGCGTGAGGTCGTCTTCTTCGATACGTTCAATCGCTTCTCGACGCGTTCGATCTACAACTGGGCGCTGCCGATGGGGTCGCGGCTGTACTCGCGGTGGGAGGTCAACCGACTGCTCGACGACGTCGGACTACAACTGGTCAACGGCGAACACGATTTCGTCCTGCCGTACGGGTTCTACCGGCAGATTCCCAATAGCACGGCCTCGACGTTTCGGAAAATCGATACGACACTCGGATCGCTACCCTTTGGCGATCGACTCGCGTCGGTCTCTTACTGGGCCTGCGAAGTCTGACCCACCGGCTCGTCGGCTGACTGTCCTGCACCTTCGAGCCACCGGACAGTGATGGACGTACTACTATCATCGTGGGCCGCATATGGCCGGCAATGACGGATCTGGCCGATCTGGTGGCGCGCTCGCTCGATCCTGCCACGCGCGAGACGTTCGACAGCCGCGTCCGAGAGCAGACGAACTTCCTCTACGACCAATTCGAGACGGGAGCACTGGATAACGACGGCTTCGCGATCGGGCTCGAGATGGAGGTGTACGCGGTCGCCGGAGAACCCGGGAGCGGTGGCGGCCCCGTTCTCCCGACCGAACAGAGTCGGCTCCACCAGATCCCGGGGAGCATCTTCGAGGATACTGACGCGGTCAGCAAGGAGCTGGGTCTGCACAACGCCGAGATCAACACCGATCCGAATACGTTTGATTCGGCCGGCCTGGACGCACAATCGACCGCGATCGAGATGGAAACCGCGAAGGCTCGTGCGGCCGCGGGC
>JGI12451J12833_1000213_pt1 | contig 19493 bp, 22 predicted proteins | sample A23E3SouthBayCA_2_FD_12833 | JGI IMG/M metagenome (IMG submission 12833) | reverse complement strand
TCGCGCATTCGCGGATATGAACTACCGACGCACAACTGGCGACACACCGTCGTCTACGGGGCGGTGTTCTGGGCAATCGTGGCCGCTGCGTGGCTCGCCGTGCCGGCCGGCCACCCGTTCCAGCTGGGGGTCACGCTGTCCGGACTGTTTGCGGCCCCGCTGTTGCCGGTCGCACTCTGGTGTGATTACCGCCAAGCGAGAGGGTTTGGCACCTGTGACCCCGGTGTTCAGGCGTACCTCTCGAACCTCATTCGGGATATCAAGACGGCAGGGACCGGCCAGAGCGCTCTCGGCGACCAGCGCCGGGAATTCCTCAGGTGCTGAGGTCGGCCACGCCGCTCACGTGGTTGCGGTCGATTGCTGAGACCGGGCCTCTGCAAGCCAGTCCGGGTCTGGAACGTCAGTCGACCCGACGTCGGTGATCTCGTAGCGCCACTCGATTGAGACCGTTTCGCCGTTGTCAGTCTCGCCGGTCAGCGTCCACGCTGTCTGGCGTGCAAGTCCGTCCGAATCGACCAGAATCACGACAGTGAAATCGGTCACAGTCACGTTCCCGCCGGACCCGAACGCGCCGGCACCGAACTGCCGCCAGGTCGAGAGGTCCGAGTACTCGTAGCGGTCCACCGTGACGCCGTCGAAGGTTTCTGTCCCGACAAAGCGGGCGTCATCGACTGATTCGTAGCTGAGCGTCCCGCGGTCGACGGCGGACTGGAACGAGGTGTCGTCCTGTGGCCTGACCTGATAGAACGCTTCGCCGTCAGTCTCGTACCGCGTGTAGGCCGAGCCGTCGGCGACAAACGTCTCGAAATCAGTTCTGGCGTCCGGCCCGGACATCGTGAACGTCTCCAGCGAACGGTTCGCCTGCAGGTCCACCTGATAGGCGTTCGTTATCGTAGCCGTCTCGCCGGCCTCAGTCGTCGAGTACGACCACCTCGCGGTGAAACTGCCCGCGTCTCGCAGGAGGCGGTCCGTCGCCTCAACCGAAAGGTCGTCCCGGTCTGCCGGTGCAGCCCCGCCGTCGTCTGCATCAGTCCCATCGCCCGTCGCCGGACCGCCGCCGAGACACCCGGCAAGGACGAGCAGTGACACCACCAGCACAGTAAGTAACCGCGTTGTCATGTCTGAGAGGAGGCTGCCACAGGAGATAAGCTAGTATGGTTGATACGACCGGCGGGGCCGGCGACGCGGCACTTGCACCTGCAAAGGCGCTACAGCCAGTCCGTGTCCGGGTCGATTCGGTTCGGCGGCGTCTCGCCGGCCAGCGCGGCTTCGACGTTCGCCGCGACGGCGGCATTAAGGTCGTCGCGAGCTTCCTCAGAGTACCAGGCCGCATGCGGCGTGACGATACAGTTGTCAAGGCCGACCAGCGGGTGCTCAGCCGTCGGCGGTTCCTCGGCGAGTACATCGAGACCCGCCGCTCCAATCATTCCGTCCTCCAGCGCCGTCCGGAGCGCCGCTTCGTCGACGAGGCCGCCACGGCCGGTGTTGACCAGAATTGCCTGCTCACGCATCGCTGCGAGCGCGTCGGCGTCTATCATCTCTGCCGTCTCCCCGGTCAGCGGCGCGTGGAGGGAAACGTAGTCAGCTCGCTCGTACAGCGTCTCCAGCGCGACCTTTTCGACATCGGCGTCGGCCATCTCCTCGGCATCGACGTAGGGGTCGTAGGCAATCACGTCGAGGTCAAAGCCACGCAGTTGGTCGCGCACCCGCCGCGCGATGGGGCCGAAAGAGACGAGACCCAGCGTCTGGTCGCGGACGCGATGCACCGGCCGGGTTCGCTCCCAGCCCCAGCCGCCGTCGCGAACGTCGCGGTCGTAGGCCGTAAGCGTCCGAACACAGTCAAGCAGTAGCGTCACCGTGTGGGTAGCGACCTCGTCGGTACAGTACTCGGGGACGTTCGTGACGGTCACGCCGTTGTCTGCCGCCGCAGACACGTCGATGTTGTCGATACCGACGCCCGCTCTCGCAACGATCTTGAGGTCGTCCAGCGCGTCAAGCACGCCGGCAGTGACCGGCGTGTTCACGTCCACGACGAGGCCCGCTGCCCCGGCAGCGGCGTCCCGGACCGCGTCCTCGTCGTCTGTCTCCGCGACGACGATATCAGCGTCGAGTTCCGCTCGCAGTCGGTCGACATCTATCATCGGGTCATCGCTTGCGACCACACGTTCCATATACGGAGTCATGGTCTGGGACGCTAAAACGGGTCGAAGTCGTTCCCATCGAATAGGAATTCGAGGTCCATGATAGATGGCATACAACGAGTAAATCAGTTGATTGTTCGATCCACGTGGTTCGAGCGCTGTGATTTAAGCCACTCGACCGCCAATCCAGCGGTATGCAAATCGAGCTGCGGTTTTTTGCCAACTTCCGGGAAGCCGTCGGACAGAAAACGGTTCACCGCGAGTATGAAACGGACCTGCAGGCGGGCGATGTGCTCCGACAGCTCTCCGAGGAGTTCACAGAGATGGACCTATTTGAGGACGGCGAACTGCGAGAGTATCTGACAATCCTCCGGAACGGAAGAGACATTGCTCATCTCGATGGTCTAGAGACCCCACTGGAAGACGGAGACGAACTTAGCGTGTTCCCGCCAGTTGCCGGGGGGTAATTCCTGCGACAGTCAGTTGCCCGAGTCAGCAACAGAAGATGAACGGGTATAGCAACCCGATGCGGTCGCCGGTTTCCAGTTCCGTGTCCAGTCCGTCGAGATGTTCGTTGAACTCACCGTTGACCGCCACTCGCGCGTAGCATCTGGTCTGTTCGCCTTCGGGGTTTTTCGCCCAGTCGCCCGGCAGGTCCGCTATCTCCGGGGCCCAGCCCTCGGTGGTGGCGTCGGCTTCGGTTTCCGCGATGAGCATATCGCCCACGTCGTACTCCTGAAAGAACGCGTCGAGGAAGTCACGTAGCGTGTTCCCTTCGAACGTGTATGACAGCGCCGGGTCGCCGACGACCCGGCGAACGTGGCCGGTGCACCTGACCTCGACAGTAGTCAGGTCCATTGCCGACGACTGTCGCTCTACTGTCTCACTGCTCATGTGTACGCTACACCCCGCCGATACAAGTCAGTAGAGACGAACATGTTCGCCCATCGCTGGGGTTTATTTGCGGCGAACTCTGTGTGGCGATATGGACAATATCGAACTGGGGATTCCGGCCGGAATTGTCGACTCGCTGCCGCCGGACAGCGAGGACACGAAACGCGACATGGAACAGGCCGTTGGTGGCTGGGAGCGGGAGCTCAACGCCGCGCTCAATACCGAAGAGCCGGCCAGCGCCGTCGTCGACCACATCGAGCAGTTCGAGAGCCGGTGGGAGGCCTACGACGAGTACGTCGTCGAACTTCGGGCCTGGGGTCAGTCACCCATCTACGCGATGGCCTGGCGCGACCTGCACGCCGCCGTCATTGCCCAGATTTACGACCACGCCGATCTGGATGAGCGCATCAACCGCGAGCGCAACGCCCGCATCGTCGACGACGGTATCCGGCCGGGGTAGACCCTCTCTGTCCGGCAGAGTGACACCTCGGGATAGCGCGGGTGTGGCAAACGAGCGCCGGACCGCCGATAAGTTTAGACGACCGCACCCGTAACGACCACACGATGGAGCGTGAACGGAGTTTTCGCGGCATCTCGGTTCGAGCCGCTATCGGGTATCTAGAGAACCTCGGCGGCGAGCAACGCGGCGAAGCGACCGTCGAAGGCGACGGCTGGGCGGCGACACTCTCAGAGGAGAAAGTCGCTATCGGCCCCAGCCTCCAACTCAACGAGGTAACAATCCAGTTCGACGGTGACCCGGAGACACTGGAGCCGCTTATCGAGAAGTTCGCACAGAAAGCAATGCGGGCGGGCGGCTGACCGGGGCGCGATGGCCGACCCGTCGTACCCAATCGAGGGGCAGATCGTCTTGCTGGCCGGCACGCAGGCCAGCGTCCCGCTCGACCGCCTCCCCGACCTGCTCGAACAGGTGCAAACGTATCTCCGGGCAAACCGGGAAACCTACGACAGAGAGTACGAACGCATCAGCGGCCCCAGAGAGGCCGATTACGTCTGCGCTGAGTCGGACCACTGGGACAGTATCGGCACAGAACTTGGACTGAGCAACCGCGAGCAGGACGCCGTTCAGCGGGCCCACGCCGCCCAGTTCGAGCGCGACGGGCGGCGGCTGGACAGAAGCGAGGAGTTCGAAACGACGCTGGAAATCAGGGCCGTACTGGCAGTCAGCTCTGAACCGTAATCGTCTCCAGCACGCGCTGGGAGAACGCCGTTTCGGAGAGGTCGCCGTTTTCGAGGTCGTCGATCCACTCGCTGTCGACTGACCATTCGCCGAGTTCGGTGTCCTCAAGGTCCGTCACGGTCGCCTCGATGTCGACGCCGGACCAGTCATCAGCGTGGAGGTCCCGAAAGACGTTGATGACGCGGCCGATTTCCCGGTGGGGAATGACGGCCGCCTCGTCGGCCGAAATTGATTCATATGTGAGCCGGTACGTCTCGCCCTCGTCGGTGAAGTCGGTGACGTAAACGCCGTGGCTGGTCAGTCGGGACTCTACTTGAAATTCGAAGTCGTCGATATCTTCCTTGCGCATTAGAGAAGTGAAATGTGTTCGACGGCCGGCGCTATCTCAGTCGTCGCTCGGTGCCGCTGCGCCGCCGGAGCTGACGCCGGTTCCGGGGCCGATATCGATTCCCAGTTCGTCGAGTTTCTCGTCGGGAACGACGCCGTTCTCCCAGCCACGGACCTCGTAGTACTCGTCTTTCATCTTCGAGAGTTCCGCGAGTTCGCCTTCGGAGCCGCCCTGGGCTGGCATCGCGTGCTCGTCGCCCTCCACGAACCGGTTTGGAAGGTCGTCGTCGGACCCGTCGAAGCCTGCGAGGTTGTTGTAGTACCGTTCGAGGTTGTAGACGCGCTCGCCGGCCTCCATCAGTTCCTCCTCGCTCACGTCCAGCCCAGTCATGCCGTTGTACTGCAGGACGTACTCCTCGATACCTTCCGCGAAGGCGTTGAACTTGCAGATGTCGAAGGAGTCACTGATAGCGTGCAGGTCCTGGAAGGTAGCACACAGCTCGCCTTTGCCCTCCCACTCTCGCGGGTCAACCTTCTCCGGGATACCGAGAATTTCGGCTGCTGGGGTGTAGCCGCGCAGGTGACACGCCCCACGGTTTGAGGTCGCGTACCCGATTGCCATCCCCTTCATACAGCGCGGGTCGTAGGCGGCCATCGTCTGGCCTTTGACCGCGAGAGAGTTGGTGTGAGCGTCGAACTCCTCGGCGAGATGGTCCGGCCCCTCGGCGAGGTGGTCCGCGAGTTCCGTCTCGCGGTGGGCGATCATCTCGATCATGTCGATCATCGTCTCGGCGTCGCCCCAGTCCAGACCGTCGTCGAGTTCGTCGAGTTTGCCCTCTTCGGTCATCTCCATCGTCATCGCCATGGTGTTACCAACATCGATGGTGTCGACGCCGAGGTCGTTACACCGGTCGAGCATCACTGCAATCTTGTCGCGTTCGACGTGGCCGGAGTTCGGGCCGAGCGCCCACGCGGACTCGTACTCGTAGGATTCGGTGCGGACGTTCATCTCCTCGCCCTTGTGCATCGCCTGCACCTCGACTTCCTTCTTGCAGGCGACCGGACAGGAGTGACAGGTCGGCTCGTCAACAAGGATGTTCTCCCGGACGTTTTCGCCCGAGACGTTCTCTGAGTCGATGATACGCTCGCCGTCGCCCTCGGCGTCCGAGTACGCTCGCGTCGACGAGTACTTCCCGTTTTTCGTCGGGAGACCGTCCATCTCCTCGGTGGGATTCATCAGGACGTTGGTCCCGTACATCGAGAGTCCACCTTCATTGGGCGCGGTCACGTCGGACTCCTGGATGACCTGCATCGCCTGCTTGTGGCCCTCCTGGAACGTCTCTTGGTCTTTTGGCTTCGGCATCCGAGTGCTGGACTTGACGACGACGGCTTTGAGGTTCTTGTTGCCCATCACGCAGCCGGTGCCACCGCGACCCGACGCACGGTCGTCCTCGTTGACGATACAGGCGTATTTGACCTCGTTCTCACCGCCCTGGCCGATGGCCATTACGGAGAGGTTCTTGCCCAGCGAGCCGCCCTCGATTTCGCCTTCGAGGTCGTCAATGGTGTTGTGGACGCCTTGGCCCCAGAGGTGTGAGGCGTCGCGCAGTTCCACTTCGCCGTCTTCGACGAGCGCATACACCGGCTCGTCAGCCTGCCCTTCGAACAGCAGTCCGTCGAAGCCCGACCATTTCAGTCGCGCCCCGGACCAGCCGCCGTGGTGAGAATCAGTGACGGTCCCCGTCAGCGGCGACTTCGTACAGATGGCGATACGACCGCTCATCGTCACCTGTGTCCCCGTTAGCGGCCCGTTCATGAACGCCAGCAGGTTCTCCGGCCCAAGCGGGTCAACGTCCGGCCCCTGGTCGAAGACATACTTCACGCCGAGTCCGCGTGCACCGATATACTTTTTCGCGTCTTCCTCGTCAATACCTTCGTAGGCTACGTCCCCGTCTCCGAGGTCGATCCGTGCCACGTGGTCCTGAAAGCCACCAAGGTCTGTCATGGTAATACGTGACTCTCTGGCCGCAAGCAAGTTAACGGTTTGTGTTGCTAAAATACAGATATTTGACGGTTTCAGCGGTCACTTGCCCTGCGTGACCGGGTCTCATCCACAAGTCTGGTCCGAACCGTTTAAGAGTCCGAGCGGCAAACTCCGGGGTAACTCGCTGGACAACGGGCACCAGCGGGCACCTGCGTGTGCAGGTCGGGATGTGAGTCGCGCCGCGCGCGACTTGAACCACGCAACGCCCGTGGTGAATACATATGGCACGAAGCGCATATTCGTACATTCGAGATGCCTGGAAGAACCCAGGCGACGGACAGCTCGCAGAACTACAGTGGCAGCGCCAGCAGGAATGGCGCAACGAAGGGGCCGTCGAGCGCATCGAGCGCCCGACCCGCCTCGACAAGGCCCGCTCGCAGGGTTACAAGGCCAAGCAGGGCGTTATTGTCGCCCGCGTCTCCGTCCGCAAGGGCAGCGCACGCAAGCGCCGCCACAAGGCCGGCCGCCGCTCCAAGCGCCAGGGCGTCACGCGCATCACCCGCCGGAAGGACATCCAGCGCGTCGCCGAGGAACGCGCCTCCCGCACCTTCCCGAACCTGCGCGTGCTCAACAGCTACTCCGTCGGTCAGGACGGCCGCCAGAAGTGGCACGAGGTCATCCTCATCGACCCGAACCACCCGGCTATCCAGAACGACGACGACCTGTCGTGGATCTGTGCCGACGACCAGGCCGACCGCGTCTTCCGCGGTCTGACCGGTGCCGGCCGCCGCAACCGCGGTCTCAGCGGTAAGGGCAAGGGGAGCGAGAAGACTCGCCCGTCGCTGCGCAGCAACCGCGGCAAGGGCAAGTAAGGCCGACCGTTTTCACGCGATATTCTTTACAGCGACAGTTCGGTCCGAGACGTATCTATTCGGTGTGCAGAGGTGCCGGTGGCAAGAACGAGGCGACACCACGGCGGTCAGCACAGAAGGTTCTTTTCATGATAGTGTCACGTTACAGTGTGGACATCAAACGGCTCTACTATCCGTCGGGACTGGTCGCCGGACTGGTACTGGGATTCGACGGCCTTCGTATGACCGGTGCCGAGGGTGTCATGTTGGTTGCCAGAGTGGGGGCGGTGGTGGGCAGTATGGTAGTCGTCGGCGCGAGCGCCTACGCGCTGGCAACCGGACAGGAACCGGAGGTCGGGGATCGGGTCGCGTGGCTAATCGTCGGTGCCGCCGTACTCGTGGTCATCGGAACGGTGCCGTCACTGTTGTGACGACTGGCTCGTTCTGTCACCCGAACTAGTCACGCCCAGACGCCCTGTTCGCGGTCCATAATGCTGACGACGACGACGTGGGGCAGCGTGACGACGGCGATGAACACCAGATACAGCGCGACCCACTCCGGAACGGACCCGGGTGGGTTCGGGACGAGGAAATATAGCCCGCCGAGCAGGGCGAGCGAAGCGGCGGTCAGCGGTGCGGCGTCGCGAGCGAACCGCGCCAGGGCGGCTGTCGGGTCGCGGTTTTCGAGCGCGGCAGTGGCATCGTCGTCAACCAGCAGGAGGCGCGCAACGTGGCGCAGCGAGTGCCAGAGACAGAAGTAGACGCCAATAGCGAGTACCGGCGGGACGAGGACAAAGTAGGCAAGCAGCCCCAGCGTCTCGCCGGCGTCGAGCAGCCACGGCCGGCGGGCGTCGGCGCGGGCGAACCCGACGGCCAGCGTCACCACGACGAGCGCGCCGTATGCGAGGGCGAGCGCGGTCCGCACGTCGGTTCGGAACGCCCAGCCGATAGCGGCCACGGCGTCGGGCGCGAACAGCGAGACGAGGTCCGTCGCGACGCGGCGATACCACTCCGGGAACGCGAGCAGTGGGACCAGCATCGGCAGGCCGCCCCGGACGAAGACGGTCCCGATTCGCTGGGGAAGTGACCGAAGGTGGTCGGCGTCGGCCAGCGCACGCAACGCGTACAGGTCGCCCTGCCCCCAGTGGAACCACGTCACGGCGATGAAGAGGACGAACGCCGCCGCGGGGGCAAGGAACCAGACGACGGCGTAGGCCCCGCCGACGACGCCGTAGAGCGCGAACACGCGGGCGATAGCCCGCCAGTCCGGGCGCTCGCCGCGGGTGCGTGCGACCGCGAAGTGGTCGACCGCGCCGTGGGGGAGGCCGAGCAGGACGGCGCTGATCACCAGCGGGGCGTACTGGAGCGCGGGCGGTATCGAAACCCCGACCAGAAACGGAGCGACGACGGCGAGGCTGGCGATCCAGCCGGGAACCAGCGCGACCCGATAGAGAACTGACGGCTCGACGGTACTGCGGCGGCTCATTCCCATCTGTCCCGAAGCCAGACGTAGAGCACGACCCCCTGCACGACGAACAGCGTCGTCAGGAAGAAAAACACCGCTTCCTCAATCGGCAGGTCAAGCAGGGGAACCGTGTAGCCGGTCGTGTACTGTTTTGAAATCGTCCAGACGCCGAGTCGGATGGCGATGCTGTCGATACCACAGAGATAGGCCATTGGGACCAGTGTCGCGACGCTCACGGTCCGCCACTCGCCGACGAGGAAATGCCACCCAAACAGCCACTGAATGGCGAGAATCGGGCCGCTCCAGACCAGCAGCGAGCCGAGATACAGCCCCGAATCGGAGCGCAGGAGTGCAAGGCCGGACAGCACGACGACGAGCGCAACGGCAAGCCCGACGAGTCGCGTTCGTGTTTGCGTGGCCAGCGGGCGCTCCGTGTCTACCCGAAACCGGGCCACCCACAGCCCCACCATCGCCGTCTGCAGGATGAAAAAGAGGTACTCGCCGAGGGGTATCGACCAGAACCGAAGCAGTACAGCGCCGTCGCCGTACCACCAGACGCCGCGCCGGATGAGCGCGCCGTCCCACGGCGTCGTGTAGACGAGCGCCAGACCGGTGAGGATAGCTGTTCCTGTGAGTACGTCCCGGCGGCTCCCGAGGCGGTAGGTAGCCGTCAACGCCAGGCCGGCCACGACTGGGACCACGAAGAGGGCGTGAAACTGGAGATACGTGAGGGTAGACAGCATGAGTTCAGATACAGCAGGTGGTCGAAAACGATGCCCGGCGCGTGGCTGTCATCCACGCCACGTGGGCTGCCCGTGGCTGTGAGTGTCTGTTGGCGTCTCACCGGGGCCACGCTCGGAGACAGCGCTCACGGTGTAGAACGTCGCTTCGGGGTCGCCGTTACGCCGCCAGTGCCACCACGTGCGGGCGAGGAGCCACAGCCGGCGGCGACGGGTGAGGTCCGGTGTCTCCGTCAGCACGTCGTACCCGCGGTCACGGATAAGCCGGTGGTGGTCAGCGTACAGGACTGCGGCCAGCAACACGCCGAACTGGCAGTCTTCCGGCAGGTACCGGATGCCGGCGACGCCCTCGCGGTAGAGTTCGTCGGTCCGGGCCAGTTCCTCCTGCATCACGGCGCGGAAGGCGTCGTCGACCTCGGCGTCGGCCAGTTGCTCCTCGGTGACGCCGTGGCGCTCGAGCGTCTCCTGTGGGAGATACACCCGGCCGTAGTCGTGAATGTCCTCACGAACATCCCGCAGGAAGTTCGAAAGCTGGAACGCTTCGGCCAGTGCCGTCGCGTGGGGCAGGGCCTCCTCCTTCTGTGGCGGGTCCATTACCTCCGCCATCATGTGGCCGACGGCGACGGCAGAACCGCCCATGTACTCACGGAGGTCCTCAAACGTCTCATAGCGGGCCTGTGCGATGTCCATCTCCATCGCGTCGATGAAGACGTTAATCGTCTCCTCGGAGATGTCGTGACGGTCAGCCAGGTCCTGAAACGCCGCCATGACTGCCTCGTGGTCGGTTTCTTCCGGGTCAATGTTCCCGAGTGCGGCCTCGCGAATCACCTCCAGTTGCTCGTGCTGAACGGTCGGCGGCGGCCCGTCCGTCTGGTCGACGACCTCGTCCGCGACCCGGAAAAACGCGTACATGACGTACGTCGGGTGGCGGATACGCTCCGGAAGCAGACGCGTCGCAAGGTGGAACGTCCGTCCGGTTTCCTGCTGTATCGATTTGCTGGTTTGGATGTTATCGGAATGCATTGAAAGCTATCGGGCGGTCATTCGGCGGGCGATGCGTCGCGCGCTTGTCGGCAGGCTGTCCGTAATAGTCCGGTCGGGCCGTGAGTGCGCCGCTATCACGGGGGTCTGTGTCCCGTCGGTTCGCCGGTGACAAACAGGACACTGGTTCGGTATCACTACATGTATATACGGTTGTTATCGGTATAAGCAGACTACCAAACTGCTTCGGGAATCGCGTCAGGCGTCCGACACCAGTAAGGGGGTTCGGAATCACGAGTTACCAGTTTTCAAACACTTCTTCCAGTAGCTTTCGCTCACCCGCACGGAGGTGCTGGTGGAACGTCGACGGGCAGATATCCATCGACTCGGCCAGTTGCTCACCGGAGACATCACGTGGCCAGTCGAAAAAGCCGCCGAGGAACCCTTTCCGGAGCGCCGTTAGCTGGCGGTTCGTGAGACGTTCCTCGACGTTTGCAATGAATGCCTGCCGGGAAACGGGCGGTTCGTCCCGCTCTCGCACCGAAAGCAGTTCCGTCTCCGGATACTGGTTTCGGACCTGCTCGACCACGCTTCGGGTCTCCATCGACGCCGGAAGCGTGACGGTGACCGTCGCTTGTCGCGGTTCGACGAGAATGTCGCCCGTCTGGGCTCCGCGGTCGGCGACGACCGAGACGACCGGTGGGTCCGAGACGGTGAACTCGAACAGCGCCGCCGAGTCCGACGTCGAGACGTGCGAGACGCCCGACACCTGCGGGTGGTCGGCGGCAACGGCACAGACCGCCGAGGGGTCGTCCGTCTCGACGAGGAAGAACATCACCGTTTCCTCACCGTTGGGGACGCTCCCACCGTACTCCATCGAACAACCGAGTTCGCTTGCCACGTGAATATAAAAAACGTCGGGGTCGGTGACCTGCAGTTCGAGTTCCGTGACGTTGTCGGCGGTCAGCAGCCGGCTGGTCTCGCGAGCATCGATAGCCGCCGCGGTGGCCCGGCCGATGGTTCCCAGCACGGCCTGTTCTCGGGGATCAAACACGTCGTCGCTGTCGGCATAGACGGTGAGCACGCCGTATAACGATTCGCCGGAGACGAGCGGCACGGCCGCGACNGATGCCACGTCGGAGTCAGCAAGCCGGCTGTGTTGCTCGTCGATACCACCGGTCACGACCTGCATCTCCTCGGTACGAGCCGCCTCCGCGACCGGGTCGTCGGCGTCAAGTGGGATAGATAACGAGGTCGGTCGGTCGGCTGACAGGGCCGTCGACGACAGCGTCTCGTCGCGCAAGTCGAGTTCGGACACCCAGGCGAACTGGTAGGAGTCGACCGTGGCCAGCCGGTCACAGACGGTCTGCTCGATGGCCTCCCGCGAGTCGACGGTCAGTACGTCGCCCATCACCGCCTTCAGCAGCCCGTCGACCCGGTCGACGAGTTGCTTGAGGTTCTGGCGTTCGGCCTTCAGCTCTTCGCTCCGTCGTTCAGCCGCCAGTTCGGCGAGTTTCCGCTGGGTGATATCGATGTGTGCGACGACTGCGCTCCCGGCCTCATCCTCCGGAAGTGGTGCGACCCGCATCAGAAACCACTGTTTCTCCTCCGGAGAGTGACACGGGTACTCCATCGTGAACAGGTCTTGCTCACCGTCGATGACCGACTCGATGCCGCCGACTGCCTGTCCGGCGTATTCGTCGGCGTCGACATCGGTTGTCGTGAAGTAGTTCGTCCCCTCCATCTCCCCGTCCTCGTCGCCCGCGAACTCCCGCCAGGCGCGGTTCGTGAACAGGATCGTTCCCTCGTCGTCGAGGACAGCGATGTTGATGGGTAGCGTGTCCAACGTCGAGTGAGCGAGTGTCTCTGGTGGCTTCATTCAGTGTCCCTGGCTCCGAATAGCCGATACCCTGTGTAGTGGCGGCGGGTGAATAAACGTGTGGCCCGAAAACGGGGGACTGTTGCCTGTGCGAAAAGTTCTAAACGATGTCGCCCGCAACGCGTAGGTATGTTCGGGTCCCGGAGTTCCCGGGGGGAGTCAGTCACTTGCATCGCGTGTGGCGAGTCCATCCCACGGTCCGAGGCCCGCGAGTACGACAAACACGGCGACCGGTGGGACCGTCGAAACAAGACGTTCGAGCATCTCTGTAAAACCTGTTTTGCCGAGCTATGCCAGCAACCACGAGATGGGCTCGAGACGACACTTGACGCCGCCGGAGCCGGCGAGGCCGACCAGAAGACGTTCCTGAGACGGTTCCGGGAACTCTCCGAGGGCGACGCTCGCAGGGACTGAGACGCAGGGGTCACGGCCCAGTCCCACCCCGACAGCCCTAACTACGCCCTGTTCGTACCGGGTGACATGACTACAGAGGACGCACAGGCGGCCGCCGGGACCGCCGAGGGGCAAGGCCCCGTCGAGATCGACCCGGAGATGGCACGACATCTGGAGAACAAACGCGAGGAACTGTTCGAGAAGTTCGGCATTCCCGACGAGTTCCCGCCCGAAGTACTGGAAGAGGCCAAGGAGCGCACGAAGGGCGTTCAGGCGGAGATTGAAGACGAGGTCGACGAGCGGCAGGACCTCCGGGAGATGACCACCTGGACGACTGACCCCATCGACGCGCAGGACTTCGACGATGCCATCTCCATTGAGGAGCGCGAAGACGAGATCGTTCTCTGGGTCCACATCGCCGACGTGACCCACTACGTCAACCCCGACACGAAGATGTGGGAGCAGGCCGTCGAGCGCGGGAACACCGTCTACCTCCCGGCCTACACCGTCCACATGCTACCACCCGTCCTCGCCGAGACGGTGTGTTCGCTGGTCCCCAACGAGGACCGTCTGGCCCACACCGTCGAAATGCACCTCGACAAGGAGAACCTCGGCTACGAGGAGATCAATATCTACAAGTCCGTCATCCGCTCGGATGCCCGGCTGACCTACACCGAAGCCGAGCGCCTGCTGGATGAGCCAGAGACCGCAGAAGACGTGCTGGAAGACCAGAGCGTCGACCTCGCGGAGAAGACCGAGCGCGTCTGGGAACTGGCCGACCGGATGCACGAGCAGCGCAAGGAGGAGGGCTCGCTCGTCCTCAACCCCGCCCGCGACCGCGCCCACACCATCATCGAGGAGTGTATGCTGAAGGCGAACAAGGCCGTCACGCACGAGCTGATGTGGAACCGCGGCGTCGAGGCGATGTACCGCGTCCACCCACAGCCGAGCCCCGACGAGTGGGACGAAGCGCTGGTCGAAATTCAGGAACTTGACGGCGTTTCCATCCCCGGCGACGCTTGGGACGACCCGCGAAAGGCCGTCAACGCCACGCTCGAACAGGCCCCCGGTCGCCAGCTCGATAAGATCCAGTGGGCCGTGATGAAGGTGATGCCGCGCGCGAAGTACATGAACGACCCCTTCGGCGGCCACCACGCCCTGAACTTCGAGATCTACGGCCACTTCACCTCGCCGATTCGCCGCCTCTCGGACCTCATCAACCACTGGATCGTCTACAGTAACGACGTGCCCGAGGACCTCATTGCGCTGTGTGACCGCGCCAGCGACCGCCAGAAGGACGCCGAGCAGTGCGAACGGGAGTACAAGAACTTCCTGCAGGAGGTCGGGCTGGACCCGTCAGCGGTCAACAACCGCGGTATCGAAGTCGTCGAAAATCCTGACGACGAAGACGAGGATGAAGCCGATGCCGCCGACGCAGCCGTTGAAGAGTAACGGCTAGCTAAAGTATCGGGTTCTGTTGTGCATGGTTCTGCAGCTACGGCCGTCGGGAGCCAGAAAGCCCCCACGCCATCGACTCCCGCGGCTCGCTGCGCGCGCTTCGCGTGCTTACGTCGCCGGGGTTCGTCGATGGCGCGGCCCCTTTCGGTCCCACCCAGCCTGGACTGGGCAACCGGCTACGGGTGGGACTGAAAGGGGCCTGTCGCTGGGCGTTCGAGACGACGCAAGCACCGCAACGAAGTGAGGAGCGCAGCGAGTCGCAGTAGCCCAGCGACAGGGGGCTTTCTGGCTGTTCAAACTCCAGCTCCAGGGCGAAACAGTACCAAACAACCATTCTAGAGAGTCGCGCATAGCAACAGCAAGACCTTTTCACAGTCGGTGCGGCACTGCCCGTATGTGCCCTCCAGCACCCGCAATCGTCACCGAGGGGTTGACGAAGCACTACAGCGGCGTCTCGGCGATAGCGGACCTCGACCTCACGGTCCCGCGCGGCAGCGTTTTCGGCTTCCTCGGCCCCAACGGGGCGGGCAAGACCTCGACGATTCGAATCCTGACGACGTTGACGAACCCGACGAGCGGCACCGCACGGGTGGCTGGCGAGTCGGTCGCCGACCGCGCCGCGGTGGTCGAACACATCGGCTTCCTGCCCGAGGAACCGCCGCTGTACGACGAACTCACCGGCCGCGAGCAGCTGGAGTACGTCGCCGGCCTCCGCGGACACGAGGACTGGGGCCGCGTGGAGTCGCTGCTCGACCGATTCGACCTCGATACGGACGCCGACCGGCGCGTCGAGACGTACTCAAAGGGGATGAAACAGAAGCTCGGTCTCGTTCAGGCGCTGTTGCACGACCCTGATGTCCTCTTCCTCGATGAACCGACATCGGGACTGGACCCGCGGGCGGCGCGGACGGTCCGTGACACCATCAGCGAAGTCGCGGCCGCTGACACGACGGTCTTTCTCTCGACGCACATCCTGCCCGTCGTTGAGGAGTTAGCGGATACCGTCGGCGTCCTGTATGACGGCGACCTCGTCGCGGAGGGGTCTCCTGAGGAACTGACCGGCAGCGTCGAGTCCGGGAGCACACTCGAAGACGTGTTCCTCGACGTGACCAGCGAGCACCCGGGTGAGCGATGAGGCGACCGAACGGACAGCGGATGCGACTGATCGCACAGACGGAACTGCGGCGCACCTGGCGCAAGCTCATGGGCACGGCGCGCGGGACGCTCATGTTACTTGGCGGAGGACTGGGCATCGTCATATACAGTCTCGCTATCGGCGTGATGGCGTTCTTTTTCGGCGGCGCCCTCACCGGCAGCGACACCCAGACGGTTAGACTCGCGACGACGGCGGGCATCGTCGGGCTGCTCGGACTCGTCGGCTTCTTCACACTCCAGCATACGGTGAAATCGGCCGGCGAACCGGACGCTGCCGACGGTCTACTGACGACGGTGCCCTACGAGGACGCGGCGGCCGGGCTGCTCGCCGCCGAGATCGGTCGAGTGTTGCTCGCGCTCACCATCCCGATTCTGGCGCTGGTGGGCGGACTTGCAGTCGGTGATGCTGGGGTACTCGTCGCTGTCGTGGCGCTGGTCGGGTCAGTCGCGGTCACCCTGCTCGGGACGGTCCTCGGCTTCAGTCTAGGGCTGGTGACGAAACTGGTCGCGAACCGCTCGGCCTTCATTGCGCGGCATCGAGCGAGCGTCGGGGCTGCCGTCTCACTCGTCCTGCCGCTTGGCTGGGTTGCGATGACGACTGTCCCGACGGTACAGTTTCGCGTGCTCCAGCTGGCGACCCAGTCCCCGCTCTCGTGGCCTGCTGACGTGGTCCTGCTCGTTCTGGGGGCCGGTGGCGATCCGGTTGCTGCCACCGTCGCTACGGTGGGGATTCTCAGCGCGCTCCCGGTCGGCGTGGTTGCGTGTCTGTGGCTGGCTGCGCGGGCTTGGTATGTCGATCCGGTCCAGCCTGACTACGAGTTCGACGCAGACAAGCAGACACTCTCGGACCGTCTGCTGAGAGGACGGGTCTCGACGGCGACCCGCGTGGTCGCCCAGAAGTCGTGGCTCCGTGCCAAGCGAGCGCCCATTTCCGTGCAGTTCGCGATCATGCCGTTTTTCTTCCTGGTGTATCATCTCCAGATCGTCATTCTGGAGCGAGTGGTCCCGCCAACGCTCCCCCTCAGCGCTGGCCTCGCCAGCGCGGCGGCGTTCGGGGCCGCGTTCTCGCTCAATCCGCTCGGCGGCGAGGAAGGAGTGCTGCCGCTGACACTGACCGCCAACGTCTCCGGCCGGGCGTTCGTCACCGGACTCGTCCTTGCGGGCGCACTCCCCGGTGTCGTGGTGACGACGCTACTGGTCGTCGGTCTCGGTGTCGCCGCCGGAACGCCACCGGTCACGCTCGCTGCCGGACTCACAGTCGCACTGGCCGCAACCCTCGCCGCACCGGCTATCGCCGTCGGAGCCGGCGTCGTGTTCCCGAAGTTCGAGTCGTCATCGGTGCAGGGCCACGAAGTAGTGGTTCCAAGCGGCTGGGCGTTCGGGCTGTACTTCCTCGTCCTCGGCGTGGCCGTCGCGCCGGGGAGCCTGACGTACCTGCTCGCCGTTCGTGACCTGTTCGCGCTACCGTTCGACAAAACCTGGCTCCTCGGCGGGGGGCTGGTGGTGAGCATTGGAATCGCCAGCGCTGGCGCTGTCGCGGGGTTCCTCTATGCCGCTAACCGCGTTGCAACATACCGGCTGGATTAGCAGACCGGCTTCGGGTCCAGCCCCATCGCCTCCAGCGTCTCCGCGTAGTCGTCGTACGCCGCTTCGATGGCTTCGGTCGCGGCCGCCGCTGCCACCTCCCGCTCGGATTCCGAGAGGTGTCCGAGGGCAGTTTCCCCGTCGTCGAGTGCCGATGCCTCGCGTCGAATCTCGCGGAACGTATCGGCCCGCTGTTCGTCAGCCTCGTTGATGAAGAAGCTCACTACCTGCAGATAGAACCGGTCGGCGACCAACGGGGCAGCGATGAGGCCGGCCCCGACGCGCCGTGCAGTCCCGCTAACGGTTTCGAGGTGGTCGATGAACCCATCGGGGTCACCGGCGTCTACGTCGATGCGGTCTGCCCGCTCGGCCGCGGCCTCGGCGGCTCCCTCAAACTGCGTCGCCACGTCGCTGTCCGCCTCGGCGGCCCACTGGCCGAGGGCATCTGCAAGCCCTGACTCGCGTGTCGCCGCTGTTGTGAGCACCACCTCCGTCTCCAGTGTCGCATCTGTTGCTGCGATAAGCACCTTGTCCGAGCCCAGTCTGTCTCGCTCCGTCTCAGTCTGGTCACGGACGGCGTTGATAGTAGCTCCAGCGTCCATACCTCCGCTGGGCGCGGCAGGGGCTTGAAATCCCCGCCCGATTTATCCACCGGGGAGCGCTACAGTCGGTATGGCCGAGGACTACCCTGACCCGCCGACGGACCCGCCGTCACTATCGGCAGCGACGTTGCAAGCGAAGCTGGACGCCGGTGAATTGGTTCGGCTGCTCGACGTTCGCGACCGTGACGAGTACGAGGAGTGGCGACTCCGCGGCGAGTCGGTAACAGCAACACAGCACCCCTTTACCAAATTTCTCCAGGCGAAGGTGACCGGCGAAGTGGACAGCCTCGTCGCCGAGGTGGCCGGCACCGGCCCGATAACGGTCGTCTGTGGCCGCGGCGAAGCCAGCGCCTTCGTCGCCGGCCTACTGACTGAACACGGTGTCGAGGCGCAGAACCTCAGCGACGGCATGGAGGGGTGGGCGCGGCTCTACGAAGCCCGCGAGATTTCCTGCGACGCCGCAACCGTCCTCCAGTATCGCCGTCCGTCATCTGGCTGTCTCGGCTACATGATCATCAGCGACGGGTCGGCCGCCGTTGTCGACCCGCTCCGGGCGTTCACCGACCGGTACAGCGCCGATGCCGCCGACCGCGACGCCTCGATCACCCACGCTATCGACACGCACGTCCACGCCGACCACATCAGCGGCGTCCGCCGCCTTGCCGCAGAGACCGGTGCCGAGCCGATCCTTTCCGAACGAGCGGTCGCCCGCGGTGTCGACGACGTGACCGCACTGGCCGCCGACGAAACGCTACGCGTCGGCTCGGCCACACTGGAGCCTCGTCCCCTACCCGGGCATACGACCGGCATGACCGGCTTCACCGTCGGCGACGTGCTCCTAGCCGGCGACAGCGTCTTCCTCGACAGCGTCGCCCGCCCAGACCTCGAAGCCGGAGCGGACGGCGCTCGTGACCTCGCCCGCGACCTCCATCGCACGCTGACTGACCGGCTCGCAGCACTCCCCGATGAGACACTCGTTGCCCCGGGCCACTACAGCGAGTCGACGCTGACGACGGTACGTTCACCGCTCCTCTGGGAGCTCTCCGCGACCAACTCCCGGGATTCACGATGGACCGCGAGGCATTTGTCGAGTACGTCTGTGACGACATCCCGCCGCGCCCCGCCAACTTCGAGCGGGTTATCGCCATCAACCTCGGAACGGAGACTGCCGACGACGACACCGCGTTCGAACTCGAACTCGGCCCGAACAACTGCGCCGCTGCACCGACGGACACAGTGTGACACCGCCACGAGAGAGTCGTAGCTACAGTGGGAGCCGCTTGCGAATCTGGTCGAGAATCGATTCGTCTTCGTCCGGCAGTGACTCCCCAACCACGCCCTCTCCTGGCAGAATAACGGTCCGTTCCCCGTTGTCCTCGACCTCGATGAGGTCGTCTGCCTTGAGAGCCGCGAGTGCATCCTCAATGCGGTCAATATTCTCTTCCGTCCGCGACCGAAGCTCGAAGACAGTCATCCCCTCATCGCGGCGGTCAGCGAGCGCATCGAGCACCGCAACCTCTGTGTCGTCCCGGTCGCGATACTCCGGCTTCGCTCTCATATGTCCCTCTAAAACCGGCTAGGTCTAATCTCTGTCCCTCGTGAATCTAATCTGGGAACTTGATCTGACGCGTTATAAACTGTTGAACTGGTAAGGCTGACCCCCGAGCGAAGCAGTCGTCAGCGACAAACTCGCTGTGACTTATCATTCCGAACCGAGTGATTCGCTACCGTCCCTTTTTATGGTAAGCTGGTCCCTCTTCAGTGGTAGAGCCGTACTTTGCCATGAAGACTCTGAGCGACCACTCGTCGGTATAGTACTTGTACGCCCAAATGTATTTGAT
>JGI12451J12833_1000211_pt1 | contig 19614 bp, 20 predicted proteins | sample A23E3SouthBayCA_2_FD_12833 | JGI IMG/M metagenome (IMG submission 12833) | reverse complement strand
GCGAGAAGCGACAGGCTGAAGACGAATCCGACGACGACAACGAATAACGATGAGCTGGAAGGACACCGCCGAACCGCTGCTCACCCGCATGCCCTCCGTGGCGCGGCCCGATCGGCACGTGCCGTTCAAACGGAAGTTGGGCTGGACCGCGGGGGTCCTGGTCCTGTATTTCTTCCTGACGAACGTCTACCTGTTCGGGCTCGGGACGGGCGGTCAGGACGCGTTCGGCCAGTTCCGATCGATCCTCGCGGGCGGTCAGGGGACGATCGTGCATCTCGGTATCGGTCCGATCGTCACGGGAAGCATCGTCCTGCAGCTGTTAGGTGGTGCTGACCTGCTGGGACTTGATACCCAGAACAACCCCCGGGATCAGGTCCTCTATCAGGGGCTACAGAAGCTGCTGGTGATCGTGATGGTCGTCCTGACGGGATTCCCGATGGTGTTCGCCGGGAACTTCCTGCCGGCCGACCCAGCGGTGGCTGACTCGCTCGGGATCGGTACCATGGGTGTCAAGTGGCTCATGTTCGGCCAGGTCTTCGTTGGCGGTGTCCTCATCCTGTTCATGGACGAGGTGATCAGCAAGTGGGGCGTCGGTAGTGGTGTCGGTCTGTTCATCATCGCCGGCGTCAGCCAGCGTCTGATCGGTGGCCTCATCGCTATCGAAGCCCTTCCCGGTGCAACACTCGGTATCATCCCGGCGTACATCCGGATGGCGCTCGGTAGCCTGCCCGTCTCCGCGGAGAACCTCTTCTTCGGGTTCCAGAGCGGTGGCGGACAGATCTCGGGGATCCTCGCGATCGTCACGACGGTGTTGATCTTCGTGATCGTCGTCTACGCCGAGTCTGTCCGGGTCGAGATTCCGCTGAGCCACGCTCGAGTCAAGGGCGCGCGTGGGCGCTTCCCGGTGAAGCTCATCTACGCGAGCGTCCTGCCGATGATTCTCGTGCGCGCGCTCCAGCAGAACATCCAGTTCATCGGGCAGCTACTCAACTCCCAGACCTCGCTACCCGCCTGGGCTGGACAGTTCGCCGACGGGCAGCCGATAAGCGGGCTGTTCTACTATCTGGCGCCGATCCAGAGCCGTGCTGACTGGATGTGGTTCGTCACGACCCCGACCGGTAACCCGGAGGTCTGGCAGATCCTGCTTCGGGTGGCCGTGGACCTGACGTTCATGGTCATCGGCGGCGCAATCTTCGCCATCTTCTGGGTCGAGACGACCGATATGGGCCCGGAAGCCACTGCCCAGCAGATCCAGAACTCCGGGATGCAGATCCCCGGGTTCCGCCAGAACCCCGGTGTCCTCGAGAAGGTGCTCGAACGCTACATTCCGCAGGTGACCGTCATCGGCGGTGCGCTCGTCGGGCTGCTCGCCGTCGCGGCGAACATGCTCGGTACGATCGGTGGCGTCTCCGGAACGGGACTGCTGCTGACTGTCTCGATCACCTACAAGATCTACGAGGAGATCGCCGAAGAGCAGCTCATGGAAATGCACCCGATGATGCGCCAGATGTTCGGGTAAACTTCCAAACAAACCGCAAAACGAGGGATGACCCCTTGACATTCCATATTTAAACTATCGAGGGGAACATTGTTTCTCCCCATCCGGATTCGGTTGAAGCGTACCTGTTCGGGAAGTACAACTGCGTCGAGAGGCGATGCGGCGCTCACTGGATTATTGTCCATCAAATTACTTGGATGATCTCAAATGATCTAGGAGAGAACCTTCGGACTGACTTGTATTGCTGAGAATATGTGAAACCTCGCTCAGCAGATTTGGTACTCCCGGTGGAGCTTCGCTAAGTAAATCTTGCGCCAATCACGGGTTCTTCGATCACACATTTATTTCAACTATCTTCTGAGTGTGATGAATCCCTAGTCTGGTGTGACGATCATATCTTCATCACGACGTATCATCGGGCGTTAGAGGAGAGAAAAGATACGGAAGACCTACGACTGGGAGAATCGAATACCGATTAGAATAATAAGCAGCGCCATAACCATGTTGAGTATTGACAGTCCAGGGCCGCTTGCGCCCGTTTTCTGGGTCTCGGTAGTGGCAGTTCGCACTTCGGTGGTAGCTGTTGGCTGACTCACTGTGGTTGCCTCTGAATCTGTGACGGTCCCAGAATCGTCTCTGTTGGGGCCATTCCCCTCGTTACTATCCGACGATGACGCTTCCTCGACAACGATACGCAGCGTTTCGGTAGCACTATTCTCGTATCCATCAGAGACGTGCCCGGAGAGAGTAAGGTCCGACGCCCGTTCGGTAGTCGCGAGTGTGAAGGTAAATTGTTCGGTGCTATTACTCCGGAGTTCGGTCCACAACCACTCGTTTGTTGATGACCGATAGGCAGCATCCGTTCCCGACCACGTGGAGAGCCTCCACCCAGTGGGGAGTGATGCCAAATTGAACACCGGTGCTGGGCTCCGGTTTTCGCCGATGTTCTGGATTGCAACAGTAACTGTCACTGTATCTCCTGCTGAGACTGAGTCGGCCGCTGAAAGTGTAACTCCGAGATCAGTACTAACGTTTCCCGCGTTTCCATCTGCGCTGACGGCAGAAACGGTTACCGGAGCACTGATAATGCTCAATACTAGAAGTCCCACGAGCGAGAGCGCTGAAACATTTAGTTCGGGATAATTTCGTATCATTTGTCTCTTTCCCTGGTCGCCAACCACTCGGTAATAAACTTCTGCACCTGCTCCGTTGAGACTGTCTTACCGCCCGTTCCTGGAACATCTTGACTGTCCGACCAATAGGAAATAGATTGTTGAATATTCATCATGTTCGGGACACCATCTTCCGATCCTGTGATTGCCTTTCGGACGGACACTGCATCCGATTCGACAGTAAACGTCTCTGCTAGTGTGTCGGCGACCGCTCCGTCCTCGTTCAACGTCATGTTGAGTTCGTGGGTGCCTGCTGACTGCCCGGAGATCTGAATTTCAATCGTTTGGCGCTCCGCTGGCTGGAGTGCAGTGACATTCCCTGGTGCCGTGGCTGAGAGGCCAGCCCCTGACGTAACCTCGAGTGACAGCGACTTCGTCTTAGCATCCCCTACGTTTTCGATTGTGAGCACAGCCGTAAGCAAACTGCCCTCAGTGAGTTCGTCTGGTCCTGTAACCCCAAGTAAAGCCGGGGCACTCGACACAGACGCCTCTGTCGTCACAGGTTTGACGGTCTCTTTTTGTGTGTCGAGTTTATCCTCCGCTGCTCGCATATTTTGCGCAGCCGATTTGAGATTTTGATCAGTTTTTGTTCTCTTGATTTGAAAGTGACTAAGAGAATCAAGGAGGAAGCTACTGCGACGAAGTTGTACCGCACTCGCTTCCTGAGCAAAGTCCAAGAGCGTCTTCCGCTTCTCGTACGGAATATTCGCTCGTCCTGCTGTCGTGACTGCCCTTTGGAGGAGCTCCTGTTCGTCAATATCATGTTGGTATGAGTCGGCAATTTGAACGAGAAGGACTTGTGCTAACTCCGCGTTTTCGCTCCCTAATGCAGATATGTAATCAATAAGTAACGGTTTGATATCCGCATTCACGTCACCGATCTGGACGGCTGTGCCGATCGCCCGCATGACATCCTGTGAGTCGAGTGCCTGACGATACGACTCAAATAGGGTTGGGACCCGTGTAACGCTGGTTTTCATACTGTTTTCCCTCGGATATTTCTGAACAGTCCATAGTGGTGTAACGTGTTGATTTTGATTAATGAACCTAGTCCCATTCCAGTGGCGAATGCGCTGGGGAGCGAACCGACGACCGTCAGAACCGCTGATACCAGTGTCCGTGCCGCGTCCCAAAGGTCGGGACTGTTGAATAAGTCGATCACCGCTTCAGTCAACCCCAATTGTTCTGAGAACTCTTTCGCATCTTGGATTAGTCCCTGCGTGTCCTCGACCTGACTTTTTACCGAACCCCTGGCATTTATCGTAGCCTCGATGGCTTGGCTCTGCTTGCCGTACAGACCATTCTTTTGGATCCGACTCGGAGACAGCTGCGAGTAGAACAGCAATATCCCAGCATTCAGGGACGCAGTCGTGGATATGATTGATTCACCAATAAGAACGGGTGAAGATAGACTCGCAAGCATATCCACTTCCGAATACCGCTGTAGCTCTTCGGACACCTGTGCGTTTATTTTCGATGCGATGCTTTCGATCCGGCTGTCGAGTTCTGCCACTGTTTCGATGGCGCCACGCTGTAGGTCATCGACTACACTCTTGGATTCAGTCTCCACTTTAGCCTTGCTGACAGAGTCCAACCCTTTGCCTAGAAGACCTGTCATGAGACTTTTCACTGCACCCCAGGCCTGCTCTTTCACCTGGCTCAAAACAGATTTCGCCCCAGCACCGACTCCTTTTGCAAGCCTAGCGGCTGCGCCCGCAGCTGCGACGCCAAGTTCCAGTGCAGTGGTGAGCACCGGTTTAGCCATCTTTTGAGTCAAATCTTCGCGGTTAGTGTATCCGTCACCCTTAAGTTCGTCAGCAGGACCGATATACTCCAAAGCCCGTTCAGTTAGACTCAATCCGTATTGGAGTCGTTCAACTGCTGCCGCGGCGGTCTTTTCGGTTATCTTTCCGTCTTTAACCGCCCCAGTATACTCTTGATTTACCCCTTCCGCTAATCCAACGACATTCAGATCGGATACGGAGATGTCATCAACCCGTTGTGCTGTCGTGAGATGCGCGTCTTTCCACGACTGGAGGTGGTCTAAGGAGTCATCGGAACCAGCTGCAGCAAAGTGATGGCCGAGAGTCCCTAACTGTACCCGCGTCCCGGTACTCGACTCCGACGTGCCCATATTCAGGGCGTAGACAGACCCGTTGTTGCTTCCAACGTAAACCGTTCCGTCGACAGCAGTCGGCGATGACTCAATTCTCGATCCGGTATCGAAATCCCACTGCTTGATTTGGTCGATGGTTTTCGCGTTCGGATCAAAAGCGTAGAACGTCCCCTCCCCGTCGCCGATATAGATAATCCCGTCTGCGACCGTTGGCGACGACATCATTGGATCTGCTGTTTCGGAAGCCGCTATTGGTGTTCGATCTCCGGAGCTCGGATCAACCTCGTACAAAGTACCGGACCAATAATCGGCTGCGTATACGAACCCATTAGCTACTGTCGGAGATGTATACACCGCGGAATCAAGGCTTGTCTGCCACTTCTGCTCACCGGTGGCTGCGTCAAGAGCGTATATATTTCCATCGTAACTCCCGACATAGACGGTACCGTCGGCAACGGTTGGCGAAGACACGACGGCTCCATTCGTTGCGAACCCCCATTTCTCGCTACCCGTCGCCCCGTTCAGTGCATAGACCGTGTTATCGTTGCTTCCGATGTATACTGTTCCGTCGACGATCGTCGGTGATGAGGCGACGTTACCACCTGCTTCAAACTCCCACTGTTTGTCACCGTTTTCGGTATCGAGTGCGTATACGTGTTGATCGTTACTCCCGATATATATGAGGCCATCACTGACGGTGGGTGACGAATTTACGTCACCTCCTGTTTCAAAACTCCACTGCTGCGTACCATCGGCTGCGTTGAGAGCGTAAATCCGCCTGTCTTCACTGGCTGTATAGACTGTTCCGTCAACAACAACTGCTGAGGAATAGAGCTGGGCGCCGGTTTCAAACTTCCAACTCTGTTTGCCACTACTGGCATCTAGTGCATACAAATTTTTGTCGTCGCTCCCGATATATACGGTCTCCTCAACAATTGTTGGAGAAGTTTGTACGGGCCCTCCCGTCGAAAATTTCCATTTTTTCTCCCCTACTTCCGTTGCACCGCTGGCAAGTGTACTCCCTGTTCCGAGTGCAAGTCCTATGCCTGTTGTCCGCAGTACGGATCGCCGAGAGATATTGCTGGCTACTCTCCCTTTATTGTCCATAACCACACCCCGAAGTGTTAGGCAAGGTTAAAAAAAGCTGGGCTATTCACTTTCATCGCGTTAAGTTTGGCGTGAGTTGTGGTAGACGGCGAAGGCTTCGAGCCAGTCTTGAGCTGTCTCTAGCTCGACATGGCTGAAACTATTTGCAAACGAAGAAGTTCGTCGTTCTATTTCCCAAAAAATACGTTCGATAGCATTCCGATTTCCATGTGCGAGCACCTGAAATCGGTAGCCATCTTCAGCCAGAACTGGTTTGAGATAATCAGCGTCATCAACGAGAAACACGACGTTGTTGAGCTGATAGCGACGGTGTAAATCAGTCAGAAACCATCGCGTTGTCTGTTTGTTTGCTGTCGGAAAGAGCCGAACCTGGAGGATTTCGTTGGTGTGCGGATCGACCGCACCGTACAGCCAGAACTCTTGTCCGTGGAGGCGGATCATCTTCTCGTCGACCGCAAGTTGATCCGCAGTGACTGTCGAAAGTGGCTGTAATTCAGCTTTGTGAACCCAGTCGTGGATCGCTATATGACTCCGTTGGACTCCCAATTCCTCAAGAAACTGACTGGCATCCCGAAGTGACATACCCGCTAAGTGACATCGGATGCCCACTTGAATCGCCCACTCGGGAGTCCGCTCGCGCTCCACAAACGACAAGTCTATCCATTCGATACACTCACTGAGGCGTTCGGTTTCGGCCATAGACACTCTGAAGTCGAACGCCTCATCCTCTAACTTAACGCGACCTTCACTTTCGCGCCCTCTACTTAAAACCGTACCAAAAAGAGGGTTCAGCACGATCAAAACTAAACCAATTTATTGTACTTATGGATTCGATCACAGAATATTATATCAAAAATGCAATGAGGTTCTGTGTTCGGTCTCCCGTAGTTGAAACTTGAGAGATATCGTCCCCTACGTCGAGATGCATCTAGGAGATGTGACGATATCGACACTGAGCGATCAGCGCTTAGCTCGCGTCTTCTCTCTCGATAACTGATATTGTGCTGACTCCTCGTTGAATCGTTATATATTCAACCTGCCTCTCGACGCGCGATTTTTCAGTCTGGTTCTCCTTGGCCGCCTCGGTTAGACACGTGCTAGAGTGTATAGATGACTTGTCACATCCGCGGCCATCGCTGCGCTACCGAGTCCCCATCATTTGCTATATCAAAAAGTGGTTTATTTCACGCTGGCTGGTCACTGCGACACGTCCAGAGTCCACGGTTACCGTCTCTCGCAATCCGTTCGGCGGCCGCGTATTCGTCGCGCATGGTGAACTCGGTGTCGTACAGTCGCGCGTATCCGCCACGAACGAGCTGGTAGTTGATCGATCGGTTGTCGTGGACGACGATCGCCAGCAACCGCCCATAGCCGCCGCGGGTGTCGCCCTCTGGATCGAGGAACAGCGTCACTCTCTCGCTGGCGAGGCGATTTTCGACCGTCTCACTCGCAGCCTCACCGGCATCGCGTAGACACGTCCGTCCGTCTTCAGTATCCGGCACGCCCTCGTACTCGTCCGGTTGGACTTCGACGTGCGTCTCGGGCGTGTCGATCCCGAGTAGCCGCACCCGCTCGATCGTGCCGTTCGCCAGTCGCACGTCGATCGTGTCACCGTCGATGACCTCGACTACGGTGCCGTCGATCGTCTTCGCGCCGGCCTCGTGCCAGGGTTGCTCCCCAGTCGTCTCGGTGAAGGACTCGATGCCAGTCACGGTCCGGTCGCCTCCCCCAAACGAACAGCCCGCGAGGACTGCAAGGGCGATCAACCCGACGACCGCCAACCGAGCATTCATGCGATACTGTTTCTTGTCCAGCATCGTCATGGTACTGGCCGCCCCTATCGGATAAACCACTAACGAATATACGAATCTCCGCTGTATCCGACTGCTCGTCGACGGCTGTGGTGGCTGCTTGTGAGGCCTCCTGCGACGGTTCACTTGTCCGACGAACACCCGACCGACACCGTTTTGCGCGCGCCACCGCGATACCCAGATATGGACGGCGGAAGCGGCGAGATGACACTCGCCTTCGATCTGGAAGCACTGAAGCGACTGGCGCAACCGGATACGGTGTTCTCCAGCGCGCGCCAGTGGAGCGAGTACGTCGGCGTGGTCTCGGAGAAGCCGACCTACGTCGTGACCAACTTCACGCGGAAACACCGCATCCGACAGGACTTTTTCTCCGGTCCACGGGGTCGCGAGGAGAGTCTCAAGAACGTCCGAGATCAGTTCGAGACGCCGCGATACGTCTACATCGGGACGAGCGAGGAAGACGAGGAACTGGCGACCTCGGTCGACTGGGAGTATCTGGACGTCGTCGAGGCAGCCGACGCCGCTGACTGGGAACTGGGTGAACCGGAACCGCCCGGACAGGACGGTGAGGACGGGCGCGACGACTGGCCCTGATACGGGCTTGTCTGTTCGCTGTGAAACCACCCGAAACGAACGGTTTTATCTCCCTGTTGGTCGAACCTCGGATAGATGAGGCTATCCGATCGTTCGCACGGTCGAATTGGGGAAGTGATAGGGGCGGATGCGCGAGCGAAGCGCACGGAGGGGCACGATGTCCGCTGAGCAGTTCGACGACCCGACGCTGGATGAATCTCCGGATCTGTATCAGCTACTGGCGGATGCCTTCGACAGTCTCCTGTCGGTGACTGGTGCCCAGATCGTCGCCGCGTTGACGATCGTCGGGGTCGCGAGTGACGTCCTCGCGCAATCGCTGCTCGTACAGGTGTTCGAGGACACCCTGACGCTCATTCGCGAGAACGCTGATACCAGCCAACCCGAGGCCCAACAGCTCATCACGGACCTGGAACAGGCGATCGACGCAGCTGGACTGACGGTCGACCTCTCGGTCCCCGTCCTGCTGGTCGGACTGTTCGGGCTAGCGATCGTGGTCGAGGCCATCCGGATCGTCGCCGTGCGAGCGTTCGCAAATGACGAACTGGACGGGGTACCACGCGCGCTGGCGGTACGTCGGCTGCCGATCGCGACGGCGTACGGCTTCGTGGCCGTGATCCTGATCTACCTCGCGATCGTGATCGTTTCCGCGCTGACCTTCTTCCTGTTGTTCGTTCCCGCGTTGTTCGTCTATCTGGGGCTCCTGTTCGTCCGTCAGGAGATCGCAGTCTCCGACAAGGGACCGATTCAGGCTATCTCCGGCTCCTGGGGCCTGGTGAAAGGCAACCGCTGGACGGTGCTCGGGCTGGCAGTGGTGCTGTTGGTGGTCGCTATCGGGACGTGGCTGCCCGCGTCGCTGCTCGCCGGGCCCGCTGGAACGGTCGGTGCCCCACTGCTCAGTGGGGTCAACCTGGCCTTCGGGACGGCACTCGTGACCGAGGCGTACGTCCAGCTGCGCGAGGACACGGAGACGGCAGCACAGTCGGCGATGTAACCCCAGTGATGATGCGGTCTCGAAAGCCGTTCGACTCCGTCCACGAGTGATACCGCAGGCGCCGCGTTTAAGCGCGCGAGCGTCTAACCGACAGGCATGTCAGAGCCACGCGTCCCCGGCGGCGGGGAACGGATGGAGCTACCTTGCGGGGAGTCCGTCTCACCGCGACAGTTCGACCTCGGCCAGCGCGAGTTCGACTGTGACTGCGGTGGGACGCACGCAATCGTGACGGACGCTCATCCGCTGTCGCGGTTCGTCCCCGAGGACATTGCCGACCAGCTACGGGCGGTCATCGATACCGACGACGAGTACGACGAGTTCTCGATGCCCCATCTCATGGGATCGGTCATGGAGGAGTTCCCCGAGGAGGTCGCCGTCAAGGACGTTTCGGAGGACGGGCAGGTCGGGGCGGCCCTGATCTGGGTGAGCGACTTCGACGCGCGCCGACTCCATTATGTCGTCGTCGAGTTGGTCGTCGAGTTGATGGACCATGCGATCAGCCACGTCGACGACGAGGACCTCGAAGCGGAGTTCGAGTCACAGCTGTCCGAGTTCGACGTCGAGCAGTTCGTCACAGCCTACCGCGAACAGCGGGACTTCCAGGACGAATACGATACGGCAGTGTGACACTGTCACGTGATCGTCTGACAACCACCGCCGGTGACCGTCCGGTCGCAGTCGGGGAATTTTTGTCGAGAAGCCGTCTGACGGCTGTCTGACGCCGTTTAATGGGTGAGTAGCCCGTATGTAAGCGTATGCGCATACGTCGCGGCGAGTTCGAGCGGATCCGGTCGGTGTTGGAACAGACCGACGCTGACGAGCCGTTGACGGCGCGCGAGATCCTCGATCTGCTCGAGGAGCACGGCGAGGACTTCGATAGCGCCCACCGCATTGCCACCGTCCTCGGGCGACGCGCCCAGTACGGTGACGTCGAGATCATCCGCGATCAGCCCTACCGGTATCGGTTCCGGGACGCGAACAACTGATAGCGACCCCTCTGATTTCGCTGTCGCGTTTCGAGGCCTGCCGCGGAGTGTGCAGCGGTACGTGTTGGGTACCGTCTCGGCGTGGCAAACCAGCGGGTTTTTGTCCCGAATAGCGATAACAACGGGTATGAGCCACGAGGAGTTTCCGACCGACGAGCCCGCGGTGGTGACCTGCGGGTTGCCCTACGCCAACGGCGACCTGCACATCGGCCACCTGCGGACCTACGTCGGCGGCGACGTGTTCAGTCGCGCCCTGGAGAAACTGGGTCAGCAGACCGCCTTCGTCTGCGGGTCGGACATGCACGGCACGCCCATCGCCGTCCAGTCCATCCAGGAGGGCGTCGATCCCGAGGAATTCGCCCTCGAATATCACGAGCAGTACAAGGAGACGTTCCCGAAGTTCGCGGTCGAGTTCGACCACTACGGCCACACCCACCAGGAGACCAACCGCGAGCTGACCCACGAGATCGTTCGCGAACTCGAAGCGGAAGGATACGTCTACGAGAAGGAGATCAAGGTCGCCTGGGACCCCGAGGACGATCAGCCCCTCCCCGACCGATACGTCGAGGGGACCTGTCCGTACTGCGGGGCGACGGCCCGCGGCGACGAGTGTGACGAGGGGTGCGGCCGCCATCTCGAACCCGGCGAGATCGAGGACCCCGTCTCGACGATCTCGGGCAATCGCGCCGAGTACCGCGATCGCACGCACAAGTTCTTCGAGGTCTCGGAACTCTCGGAGTATCTCACCGAGTTCCTCGACGGCCTGGAGGGGACGCCTAACGCCCGCAACCAGCCCCGCCAGTGGATCGAGGACGGCCTACAGGACTGGTGTATCACCCGGGATCTCGACTGGGGCTTCGACTATCCCGACATCGACGGTGACGACGAATCGAGCGCGGAGGATCTCGTCCTGTACGTCTGGGTCGACGCGCCCATCGAGTACATCGCCTCGACCAAGCAGTACACCGAGCAGGTCGGCCCGGATGTCTACGACTGGGAAGAGGCCTGGAAATCGGACGGCGAGATCGTTCACATCATCGGCCGGGACATCATCCAGCATCACACCATCTTCTGGCCGGCAATGTTGAAGGTCGCGGGCTACAACGCACCCCGGTCCGTGATGGCAAGCGGGTTTATGACGCTGAATGGCAAGGGATTCTCGACCTCGCGCAACCGGGCAGTCTGGGCGCGTGAGTACCTGGAAGAAGGGTTCCACGAGGACCTGCTGCGGTACTATCTTGCCACCAACGGCGGCTTCCAGCAAGACGTGGACTTCTCGTGGTCGAAGTTCCGCGAGCGCGTCAACGGTGAACTGGTCGGCACGGTCGGGAACTTCCTCTATCGGTCGTTGCTCTTCGCCCATCGGAACTTCGACGGGACGCCCGACGCGGACGTGTCCGGGGAAGTCAGCGACCGGATCGACGAAGCCGTAGACGCCTACCGCGAGGCGATCAACGACTACTCGATCCGCAAGGCGGGTCAAGCTGCAGTGGAGCTGGCGGCTTTCGGCAACGAGTACATCCAGCGCAACGAGCCCTGGAAGCTCACCGATGAAGATCCCAAACAGGCCGCGCAGGTCATCCGTGACTGCGTCCAGGTCGCGAAGGCACTCGCGATCTTGCTGGAGCCGCTCACGCCCGGCAAGGCCCAGCAGCTTTGGGACCAACTCGGCGAGGGCGGCAGCGTCCACGAGACGACCACCGAGGCCGTTCACGACGCTCCGCCCGAGACCTTCGGCGAGCCCGACGAGTTGTTCGAGAAGATCGAGGCGGACCGAGTCGAACAGCTCAACGAGAAGCTCGAAGCGCGCGTCGAGGAGGCAACAGCGGAAGACGACGCGGAAACCGAAAGTGACGACACTGACGGAGACCAATCCGGGGATATGGATCTGGAGCCGCTCGTCGAAGACCGGATCAGTTTCGATGACTTCGAAGGGATCGACATGCGCGTCGGCCGCATCGAGACAGCGGAACCGATCGAGGATTCGGACAAGCTCGTCCGTCTGGAGGTCGACATCGGCGTCGAGACCCGACAGGTCGTCGCCGGAATCAAGCAACTTCACGACCTCAAGGAGCTGCCCGGCACGAAAATAATCCTGCTGGCGAACATGGAGCAAGCCGAGCTGTTCGGGTTCGAATCGAACGGGATGATTCTGGCCGCCGGCGACGAGGCCGACCTGCTGACGACGCACGACGACGCGCCGGTTGGCATGCGCATCCAGTAGCGCACACTCCCAGCAGCGCCAGTCCTTTTGGTACTGAACTCGTTGGTTCCCGTATGGCTGACGACGAGTCTGATTGGGAGTTCGGGGCCGACGATATGGACGAGAGCGAGGGCAACGGCGGCGATGTTGTGGACGACGGCGACACCTCCGGCGAGTGGCGGTTTTCTCTCTCTGACCTGGACGACGATCAGAGCGCGGTCGAGGGCAACGTCTTCGGCTCCCCGACCAGCGACAGCGAGGTCATCGAGACCGGGTCGCCGGCGTTCGAGAACGTCCTGTTTTTGATCGTCGGCGTCCTGCTGGCGCTCGCGTTTTTCCTGCAGTTCTACCTGGCCGGTGCGGGACCGTAGGGACCGAAGGATTATCCAGTCGGAAGCCGAACGGATCTATATGGTTGAGTGGCTCGGTTTCGGCCTGTCGACGCTCCTGTTACTGGCTGGTGCCGGACTCGTCATCGCCGAGGCGTTCGTCCCCGGGGCGCATTTCATCGTTCTCGGGATCGCGCTGCTCGGCGCCGGGCTGGTCGGCCTGGCGTTGCCCGGCTCGCTCGGTGCGATCGCGACGATGTTCGTGCTGGCTGTGACGGTTATGCTCATCGGTGGAGCAGCTCTCTACGGCTATCGGGAGTTCGATATCTACGGGGGGAAAGGGACGGCACGGACGAGCGACTCGGACTCGCTGCAGGGGAAGACCGGTCGCGTCACCGCACGCGTCACCGAGACCAGCGGCGAGGTCAAGCTCGACGAGGGTGGGTTCAACCCCAACTATCAGGCTCGCGCGCTCAGCGGTGAGATCGAAGAGGGGACCGAAATCATCGTTGTCGATCCCGGCGGCGGCAACGTCCTGACCGTCGAGAACTTCGAGGATCTAGAGGAAGACGAGATCGACCGCGAACTCGCCCGGGAACGTGACGACGGCGACCGCGAACCGGACCCCGAAGTAGCGTAACCGATCGCTGTCGCAGGCAATCGGTCGATAGCGGTCGAGTGTGATGGTCACCGAACACTTTTTACCTGGTCGGCCGAAGGCCCGGACGCATGTTTGCACTGGTCCCGCTACAGTTGTTGGGGGGCGGTCTGGCACTTGTCGGCCTCATCATTTTGGCCGTCGCTGTCGCCGTCGTCTGGCAGATGGTCGTCATCACGGATGCTACTGAGAAGAAAGCGCTGACCGTCTTGGGGGAGTACCGGAAGCTCCTGGAGCCGGGCATCGCGTTCGTCCCGCCGTTCGTCTCGAATACACACACGTTCGATATGCGGACCCAGACCCTGGACGTGCCGCGCCAGGAGGCGATCACCCGCGACAACTCGCCGGTGACCGCCGACGCGGTCGTCTACATCAAGGTCATGGACGCGAAGAAAGCGTACCTGCAGGTCGACGACTACAAGCGTGCAGTCTCGAATCTCGCCCAGACGACGTTGCGGGCGGTGCTGGGCGACATGGAACTGGACGATACGCTCAACAAACGACAGGAGATCAACGCGAAGATCCGCAAAGAGCTGGACGAACCCACCGACGAGTGGGGGATCCGCGTCGAGAGCGTCGAGGTTCGGGAAGTCAACCCGAGCAAGGACGTCCAGCAGGCCATGGAACAGCAGACCTCCGCGGAACGTCGCCGCCGTGCGATGATTCTCGAAGCCCAGGGTGAACGGCGCTCCGCCGTCGAGCAGGCCCAGGGTGAAAAGCAGTCCAACATCATCCGCGCGCAGGGTGAAAAGCAGAGTCAGATCCTCGAAGCCCAGGGTGACGCTATCTCGACGGTGCTGCGGGCGAAATCCGCCGAATCGATGGGTGAACGTGCCGTCATCGAGCGCGGGATGGAGACTCTGGAGGAGATCGGCAAGGGCGAGTCGACGAAGTTCGTCCTGCCCCAGGAACTCACCTCGCTGGTCGGCCGCTACGGCAAACATCTCACGGGTAGCGACACCAAAACAGACGGTCACGAACTCGAAGGAATGGAGTTCGACAAGGCGACCCGCGAGATGCTCGGGCTGGACGACATCGAGGAGATCCTCGGACAGATCGACCAGGAGGCCGAGGTCGACGTCGAGGAGATGGAAGAACAGGCCCAGGCGGTCAAACAGGGCGCCGACGACACCGAGATCAAAGATCCCGACGAAGTCATCGACGAGATGGACGCCGAGATGCCCGGCTCGGAGGAGTTCAACGAGACGGGCGACGGATCCGATAGCGATTCGACCGGGAACTGATCGGTCGGCCCCGTCTAACGCTTTTTCGCGCGTTTTGAACCGATCAGAACTCGGTCTGCCGTACGACGGGAGCCATCGGCCACGTCGATTCGCCGGATTGGCCCGTGTCCCGAACGATCAGTCGCTCGCACCGCGATCCGAACGCGACGGCGGCGGGATCGGCCGATCGGACGAGGAGATCGGGTCAGGTCGGATGCATCGGTCTGGGCCGTCGTTGACGTGTCCGTATTCCCCGGGTGCGTTTGCGAGCGGGTGGGCGGGGTTGTCAGCGCTCGCGATCCGTGCCGCGCGGATCTCGTCGAACCCGTTGATCCGAGCACGGATGCCACGCCAGTGGTGAGTCGTTGCCGGCGGGATCACGAGCTGATGGGGTGACGGGGCTGTCGATCGACAGGCGTCCAGCACCGCGGCGTTGACGTTGCTGGCCAGCTGGTCGTGATCGACGAGCACACCAACGCGAGCGTCGGACGGTGTGCGATCGGCGAGCACGTCCAGTCCGAGGTGCAACGCCCGATATTCCGCGACGTTGTTGTCAGAGACAGTGTGGTCAAGCGAGAGTCGGTCGACGCGCTCGCCGTCGCGCGTCTCGATGACGACGCCGAGTCCGCCCCCGTCGTCCCGAAGGGACCCGTCGGTGGCGACGTAGAAATCACGGTGATGGGTCCGGGGCGGATGCGCGATGTGCGGCGTCGGCGACTCGTCGAACAGATCTCGAAGTGACGGCCGGCCGTATGCGGCCATATCAGCAGTTCGTGGTCCAGTTACGTAAAACTGTGGCTCCGACACGGCGACGGTACGTCGATCATCACCGGGTCGGACAGGCATCACCGGAACGCATACGGCCCGGCCGGCCGTTGTCCCGCGTATGGTCACTGCCCGCGAGATCATGACCAGTCCGGTCGAAACGGTCACGCCCGACGACGACGTGAGCGACGTACTGACTCGCCTCGCGAAAGCGGACTTCAGCGGCTTTCCGGTCGTCGAAGACGGGGCGGTCGTCGGTATCGTCACGGAAACGGATCTGGTCGATCTCTTCCAGCCGTCGAACCGACGGCTGTGGATCCCGGTGGGTTTCCCGCCGTTCGTCGAGACGCTGACCTACAGCGTTGATCTCTCCTGGAGCGACCTCGACGTCGGCGTCGACCTCGTCAAAAACGCCGGCAAACCGATCCGCGACGTGATGATAACCGATGTCGTGACTGTCTCGCCGGAGGACAGCGTCGAATCTGTCATCGATCACCTGGCCGATCCCGACCGGGACATCAACCGACTGCCAGTCGTCGAGGACGACCAGCTTGTCGGGATCATCTCCCGCGAGGACGTGGTCCGAACGCTCAGCGAACGGGGTGTCTCGGTCTAGACGTGCGCTACCGGAACGTCCTTTTGTTCGTCGCGCTGGCCGTCTTCTGGGGCAGCGCCTTCGTCGCGATCAAGGCCGGGCTGGCCGACATCCCGCCCGTCCTGTTCGCGGCGATCCGGTACGACGTCGCGGGCGTGCTCGTCCTCGGCTACGCGGCCGTGGCTGTCGACCGATGGTATCCGACGGGGCGTCGCGAGCTGGCCGCCGTCGCGGTCGGATCGGTCTTCCTGATCGCGGGCTATCACGCCCTGTTGTTCGTCGGCGAACAGGGCACGACCAGTGCCGCGGCCGCCGTCGTGGTGAGTCTCTCGCCCGTTCTCACGACCGGATTCGCCCGCTTGCTGCTGCCCGAACAACGGCTGACGACGGTCGGCATCGCGGGACTCCTGCTCGGGCTGGCTGGTGTGATCGTACTCGTCCGCCCCGATCCGGCGAACCTGTTCTCCCGTGATACGGTTTCCGTGGGGCTGATCTTCGGCGCCGCGCTGTCGTTCGCGTTCGGGAGTGTCCTCACTCGCTGGCTCGACGCCGGACTCCCCATCGAGACCCTCGAGGCGTGGTCGATGGTCGGCGGGGCGCTCCTGATGCATCTGCTCGCGCTGGCGCTGCCCGGCGAGTCCATCGCGGCGATCGACTGGACGCCGCGGGCAGTCGTCGCCCTGGGCTATCTCTCGATCGTCGCCAGCGCTGTCGGCTTTCTCGTCTATTTCGATCTGCTCGAAAAGCTCGGCCCCGTCGAGATCAACCTCGTCTCCTACCTTGCCCCCGTCGTGGCGGCGGTCGTCGGATTCGCGTTTCTCGGGGAAGTCATCGACGCCGCGACCGGCGTCGGCTTCCTGCTGATATTCGGCGGCTTCGCCCTCCTGAAACGACGGGAACTGGCACGCGAGGTCGAACGCTGGCGTCGGGCGACCCCGTTGTCGAGGTAACCCGCCGTCACGAAACGTGGCACCCACCCGTTCGAACACGTCTCCCGGATTCCGTTCGATCGTGGCGTGTCGCTGGCGATCGTCTTCCTCGGAACGTCCGTCGTGGCTGCTGTGGCTCCGTCAGTCCGCCGCTTCGCTCGGGTTGACGACCTCGCCCACCGTGTCGACCCCGACCTGATCGCAGAGATCGGCCATCGGGCAGGCCTCGGGGTCGTCCAGACACGCCGGTTTGCGTGCGCTGCAGTACTCCCGGCCAAACTGGATCATCGCCGTATGCCCGAAGCCACATTTCTCGCCGGGCACGTCCCGTTCCAGGTGTTCCCGGACCGTCTCGTGGTCGGCGTCAGGCGGCGCCAGTCCGATCCGGCGAGCGATCCGATGGACGTGGGTATCGACGGGAAAGACGCCGTCCTGCCCGCCTGCAAACAGTAAGACACAATCCGCAGTCTTGGGGCCGACGCCGCTGTACGCGAGCAGGGAATCCCGAACCTCGTCGGCGTCGCCCTCGCGGACGAACTCGTCGAAGGCCGCTTCGCTCCCGTACTGCTCCCGGATTCGCCCGGCGATCGTGACGATCCGCTCGGACTTCTGGTTGTAGAGTCCGGCCGAAGAGATCGTCTCGGCGAGGCGTTGCTGGTCGGCCTCGGCCAGGTTCGCCACCAGATCGCCAGACCCGTACCGCTCCATCAGACTGTCGTGGGCGGGCTGGCTGGCCGTATCGGAGGTGTTCTGGCTGAGGATCGTCCGGACCAGCGACTCGAAGGCGTCCCGGCCGCCGTAGGTCTTCTGCCAGTACAACCCCCCGAGTCGATCGACGACGGCTTCGGCCCGGGTCGCCGGTTGCCCGGTCTCGAAGGCCATAGCCCGTCCGCCACCTGCGTCGCCGCCGCTGATGTTTTCCGCTGGCTCGTCGTCAGACATACAGCATACTCCGGGCCGGAATCGAAAAAACGCCGCGGTCACTCCACTGAGAGCGTCAGCGTCAACTCGGCACCAGCCGACAGCGCCTCGATCAAGCCGCGATCGAGATCCGACGCGGCGGCCTCGGCTCCGATCATGACCGTGCGGTCGTCGACGTACTCGCTCGTGCGAGCGACCATCGAGCGGTCGTTCTCGAAGGACAGATCCGGGTGCCCGCGACCCGTGACGGTCACAGCGTGATCGCCGACTTCGAGTGTGGCGGTGATCGTCGCGTCCTCGGACCGACACGCGGCGACGAACGCCTCGTCGAAATCGGTCGGCACTCGGTCGGCTTCGATCCCGAGAATACAGTCGCCAGCGGGCGTGAGGTAGTCGTCGCTGGTCAACTCGAAGGTACTCTCGTGAGTCGCAGTGACGTTCTCGTGGCCGGTCGCGTGGATCGTTTCGTCCATACGGCGGGGTCGGAGCCCCGGCATTCATAGGGGTTGTCCTCTAGTCCGGCGAGTTGGCCTCGCCCGCGGCGTCTGCCTCGTCGCCGGTCGTCGCGTTCAGATACGCCGCGAACCGGACGCCGAGCAGACTCACGAGCACGCCGGCGGTCAGGTAGAGCCCGAGTCCAACGCCGGGATCCAGGGCGGTCTCGGCGATTCTGAGCGGTCCGAATTCGATCGCCGGGACCGTGACCGGCGCCACCGTCTCGCTTCGCGTCAGGAAGTACGCAGCGATCCCGCGGACGACCAGTCCGACAGCGACCGCCCCGAACGGTAGATTCAGGTACGCGCTGTGGACTCTCTCGTCGCGGATGAACTCGTCGACGAGCCGACCGGTACTGGCTGCCAGCGCCGCGCCGGTCACCCAGGGGATGGCGTCGTAGATGAACCGCATACCGATCAGGAGCTCGGCGTCGGTCGAGATATTCGAGACCCCGAGCACGCCGGCGAAGATGCCGATCAACGCCAGTCCGGCCGCCACCACGTACGTGACGATCGCGACCTGCCCCGAATACAGCGCCTGCTGGATCTGTGCCGTTGCGGTTTCGAGGAACTCGTCGATTCCGAGTCCCTTGTAGAGGAGAAACCCACCGAACACGGCCGCTATCGCACCGAATGCGACGGCAACGCTGCCGACCAGTAGCAGGACCGGGAAGATGATCAGCGCCGCGCCGACCGGCACGAACACCGTCTCCCGGAGTTCCTCGTCACCGAGGAACTGCTTGAGCAGGTAGTACGTCGACTCGATGTCACGGGCCTGCCGGACGACGACCCGATCGACCGCGTCGACGGTGATCCGACTCTCGATGATCGGGACCAGCCGCTCGTCCTCCGCACTGTCGACGACTACGACGGCCGAATCGGGGTCGTGTTCCGCGATGAGCTGGTCGGTCTGACGTGCGACTGCCCGGTCGATACTGACCGGGTCGCCGACGCCAGAGAGGATCGCGACGACCGCGTCCTCCCCGCTGTCTTCGAGATCGCGGGCGACCCGAAGCGACTCCAGCAGGCAGTTCACCTGACTGTCCTCCGGGTCTTCGACGCCGAACTCCGCCACTAGCGACTCGACGGCGTCCCGTCCGACGATGGGGGCGTCCATCCCACCCGTGACTGCCCCACCCCGATCGATACTGACGACCAGCGTTGTCACAGCACAGAGCAGACGGCGAATCTATAAAAACCTTCGACACTTCGCGTTCACAGC
>JGI12451J12833_1000209_pt1 | contig 19661 bp, 20 predicted proteins | sample A23E3SouthBayCA_2_FD_12833 | JGI IMG/M metagenome (IMG submission 12833) | reverse complement strand
CCAGATCCCGAGGACTATATCGATAACAGCCGAGCACACGTGAAATGTCTCTCAGAACCGGGGTATTGGTTAGGATGGTCTCTTCCCCGATTTGCGGTGAAACCTGATCAAGAAGCCCCACGAGCAGAGCCAAAAATCAACGGTATTCACACTATTGACCAGCGTTTTGAGCAGGTACGCTAACAATGACGGTTTTGCTTGTTGGTGTTGGAGCAGATACGGACCACGTCAGACCTGCTCTTCACCTTGATGATGCAGGTCGATTTGAATATTTACCAATCCCTGAGACAGAACCGACATCGGAAAGCACCACCTATGGGTCATGGAATTTAGATCATCGAGAAGGTACTGCTACCCAGTTTGTAGACGGAATTCGGCCAAAAGGGGAAGATGGAACTTGGATTAACGATCAATCTGAAATATCGTCCTGGCCTGTTCACCACGATCCTAATTTTGAGGCACTATCTTTCGGGGATCGACGAGGTAATGGTGGCAAAGGGGCGTCTATATCGAAACACTTGACCTCTGGAGATATTCTCGGATTCTACACCGGGATAAAGCGAAGCCCCGAAGATGATGATCTTCACCGCTTTCTCTATGGGTATATGTCCGTGGACGCGGTTCATGATTTGAGCTCACTTGACAAAGAGTCCTATTACAATGAGCTCAGACGGTTTCCTGAGAATGCCCACGCAAAGCGCTTGGAAGGGGGTGGTTCTCCTAAACATGATGATCTTGTCATTGTTGATGGGACAACACCAGCCGAAAAACTCACCTACCCGATCCGGATGAGTGAACGAATAGAAAAATCTCCTTGGTACAAAATAACTGACGGATTTGCGTCAGATTTTGCTGTACAAGGTGGTCTGAAGGGAATTTGTCGTAAATTCCCGGTGAAGCTAGACTTAGAAGGTAGCGAGTTTATTGAAAAAATCCAAGAGAGGCAGTGTCGACAACCCTCTGACTGAGTTCGGCCTTGAGTAAGAACTATTCAGAGAATCCTGCAGTGAGAGTCCCCTTCGTTAATTCACCAGTCGGAATGAGCAGCTCCTGACGGTCTCCGACTCGCTCGGCCAGCTTCTGTTTCAGGTACTGTCTCGCCGTCGACGGCGTGAAGACGCCCTTGTCGAGCATATCGCCGCCGACGTCTTTGAGGGCCGCGAACTGTCCCTGCAGGTGGCCGTCGCCGACCGGTTCGCCGTCGTACCAGCGTACCGTCGCGAGTGCGCCGTTCCCGACCGTCTCGCCCTGTTCGACCGTCTCCGAATCGTACTGCAGCCCGAACCACAGCGTCCGGTAGGCGGTCACCTCGAACGTCGTCGACACCACGAAGAACGCCTCGTGGTGGAGGTAGTCCAGATGGTCAGCGACGATCTCGTCGAGGGTGAGTCCGGTGGCGCGAGGCTTCGGCTCGACGACGGTCGACGGTCGGTCTTCGCCGGCGAGGTAGCCGTCGACGGCATCTGTCTCGAGGCCATCGGCCAGTTCCGCCAGCAGCTGTTTCGCCCACTTGGAGTCGGTGTCTTCGCCACCGAACGGCGACTCAGCCGAGATTAGATGTTTGAGCTTCAGATTTGATGCACCCCAATGAGAGTAATGGAGCGTGTACTGTCCGTCGGTTCGTTCGTACGCAACAAGTGCGCGGTGGCCCATTGAACAATCACCTCACGGGGCGACCCACGACTGGATCGCCCCGCACCCCTCCTGGGGGACGAACAACGCTACTCGTCGATCGGCTCGGGGGAACTGAGGTCCGCGTACAGCACCTCACCGTTGCGGATGACGTACCGTTTCGCCAGCACGGGAAATCGGCACTTGGTAAATCCGGCTGTCTGGATATCGAATTCTTCGTCCGGTTCGAGATACTCTGCGAGCGACCGGAGGAACTCGTGGGTGACGATGCCACCGTCGTAGTCGGGAAGCCCGTTCTCACGGGCCTCGTACACGTCGAAGCTGTCATACCCCCAGATAGTAAGTTCGTCGTCGTCCACCTCCCAGTTGAGCGTCCCGAAGCAGTGGTTCTCACAGAGTTCGCGGACTGCCTGTGGATCCGATACAATCGCGCCGGTTGATGTCGTCGCAGCTTGGAGTGTTGCCATGGGTTGTTCTCGGGAGCGTTTTCATGCCCCGCACCCCTTCAGGGGGGTAATAAACAGCCTCCGGATCGAGGTATCCGGATTCCGCACTGCGACGCTATTCAGGGCTCGACTTGTGTATCGGCGTCCCTCCGTATTTCGGGTGAGAAACCAGGCTCACGTTCTGGAGGAGTGTTCTCGCGGTCTCGACTCGCTCTCGACCCGCGTCGTCCAATCGGTCGACATCGAGTCGGTTGAGATTGCTGAGTATACGATGCATCCGGTAGCCTGTTTGAACTCTTGCTCCATCGGAAGCACCTCGCTAATTCACAGCATCGACAAAATCAGGCTGTATTCTGCGCCTCCAGCGTTCAATAGCTGTTGAACTAATCCATACATCTAACCATACCTTGCCCCTTGAGGAAGGTGGCGAGAATGTCATTACTGCCCTCTTCGCGTTCGGAGTCTGATTCGGCCCAAGACGGGTCGTTTCGGATTCTCGACATCGACGATGATGAAGCGGACGCAGTATTCAACGCGCTCTCTTCAAAAACGACGCGTACGATGCTCGCGGAGTTGCATCGAACCCCACGAACGCCGGCAGAACTCGCCGAACAGACGGATACGACCGTTCAGAACGCGATGTACCACCTCGAAAAGCTCGAGGACGTCAACCTTGCCCGCGTTACTGAGACTCGGTACTCTTCCCGTGGGAAGGAGATGCGTGTCTATGCGCCGTCGGAGCATCCGGCTGTGGTGTTCATCGGCACCGACGACCGAAAATCGAGCCTGATCGCGAAGCTCAAGCAGTTCCTCGGCGCCGTCGGCGTGCTCGGCCTTCTCGCCCTCGTTGTCGACCTGTTCAAAACCGTCGAACAGTCTATCGGAAATCACGTAGTGAGCCCACGCACCACCCTCGTCGCGGCAGCCACTACGTTCATCGCACTCGTCATCTCCAACAGTTCCGCTGACGATTCGTCCACCTCCGATACTGTCCCTAAAACCAATCCAATGAAACGAAAGACCCTCCTGATGACCGTCGTCCTACTCGCCGGCATCTGTGCGATGCCGGTCGCTGTCGCGTACAGCCCCGCCGTCTCCGGCGAATACATAACTTCGACGGCGCCGGCGTCAACCACTGGCTCCGCTGCGAATGCTGGCGTTCCGGATATCGCTAATGAGACCGTTACCATAGTCGTTACCGGTGGTAACGCCGATGTTCGAACGGCCGTATCCCAGCAACTGGAACGGACGTTCCAAGATCGCGGTGCAACCGTCGAACAGGCGGACCGAATTCAAAACGTCTCTGGCAGCCTTTTCGCTGTCCAACTCGCAAAGAGTCGCATTGATGCCGGCCGACTCTCGCTGATACCGTCCGCAAATCTGACGGCGTACTTCACGTACGTTGAGTCCGGAAACGCTACCGTTGCAGAGTCAGTCCTCGCCCACGAACGAGTCTCGGATCGCGGCCCACCGATCTTCCGGACCGAATTGGATGGACGGGCCGCTGTTGGTTCGTTCTCGTTCCAACGGGGTGGTAACGACCTTATTGATGCCCTGAACACTATCAAGCGTGGGGGTGTCAACCCTGCTGCGTTCAAGCAGGATGTTGGGGCGACGGTCGCGAATACGACGACGACCAGAGCATTCGATGACCGCCTCTGGACGTAACCACTATTTTTTCTCATTGAGACTGGCGTCGGGCTTGCAGGAGCTCGCGGCCTTAACCAACGAACCTCGATGGTACTCGCAGGCTGTTGGTTAATCGACGCCCAGCACTGGCGCTACTCGAGACTGGGGCCGTAGCGAGCCGAGCCACACACCCGGCACTCCCAGATCGGTTGCCCCGTCCACGCCGCATCCGGGACCGACTCGTGGCTCTTGAACCGATGATCGGTCGCCCGTCCACAGTTCTGGCAGTCGAGTTCCTGCGTCGTCGGCACCGACGACACCTGGCGATCAGCCGCAGCCTCGCCTCTGGATTCGGTCAGCGCGATCGCTGGAACCAGCCACACCGCGTCGTCGGTGTCGTCGCGGACCTCAGTGAGCCGTGACGCATCGCGGATGCCGTCCCCACGCTGGTCGTAGAGCCGCGTCGGAGCCTGCTCCTGACGCTCCGACGCTTCCTTCCCGTTCCAGCCTGTCCGATCACGGGCGGCTCTGAGAAGCTGCTCACCCTCTGCTGAGTCAAGTTGTACCGCAGCGGGGAGCGAGGGCCATTGGTCGGCCAGTTGGGGCGCAGGCGGTTCGTCGAGATCGTAGAGCAGCGTATAGTCGTCGACGGCGGGCTCCGTGTCGTTTGAGGTCAGGAGGTTTGCGGCGGCCCCGCCCTTCGCGACGGCGCCGTAGAACGTGGTCGACTCGACGACCAGATGGATGATGCCGAAGAGCGTCGGATCTGCCGTCTCGTCCATCTCGATGGCTTCGTCACCGAGATGATTTGTCAGGCAGAACCGGCACTTCGACTGGCCGGCGGGGATTGAGGCGACACAGGACTCACACTCGGTCGCAGCTGCTGTCGGGCCGTCTGGATAGCCCGCGTCGACGCTCCCAGATCGCTGCCGCCGTGGCTCGCCACCACCGTTGAGCTGGTCGTCGGGAACGTGGGTGGCTTCGCCGATCGGCCGGAGGGCTTCATAGTCAGAGTAACGCCCGGTCATAGAGTCGTCTGATCGTATCATGTTTCGTCTTTAGGTTTAAACGATGGTTCTCAAATCACTCATCCAACAGGAATACAACGCAACGGCGTGGGCATTACACAGCCAGTTCGTCCAGCGCGTCGCGGTGGGTTCGCACGGTGACCACCGAGACGTTCGCAACGTCAGCGATTTCCGACTGGGTGAGCCACCGCCCCTGTTCGCGTCCGGCCTTGTACAGACAGGCTGCGGCGAACCCGGATGGTCGAACCCCCGTGGTTGCTCCGGTCGATTCGGATGCTTCCGCTAACTGCCGAGCCCGCTGCCGGATTTGATCGGAGACGTCGAGCTCCGATGCCAACCGCGGAACGAACGCACTGGGCGTCACGGGCTGGGCTGGCAGGCCAAGTTCCGTATTCAGCGTCGTGTATGCGTTCGTCACCCGCGATTGCTCGACGCGCGCCGACTCGGTGATGTCGTCGAGGGTTCGCGGCCGCCCGTTGCACCGACACGCTCCGTAGACACTCGCGGCGGCCATCGCCTCGATTGAGCGGCCCTGCAGGAGGTCCTCGTTCTGAGCGCTGCGGAAGAGCTGGCAAGCCTGGTCACGGATCGTCTCGGATAGTTCGAGCGCACTACTGATTCGGCGGACTTCACTAAGCCCGTGTGCGAGGTTGCGTTCAGCTTTCGACTGAAACCGCCCACGGGTCTGTTCACGCCGCATCCGGAACAGCCGGCGTCGCTTCTGCTCGGAGAGGCTGTTCCCGTTTGCATCGGTCCCACGGCCGATCTCCGTCGACAACCCTCGATCGTGTCGTGCCGCCGTCAACGGAGCGCCCGTGCGCTCCCGTTCGTCTTCGTCGAACCCTCGCCACTCTGGCCCGTGGTCGATCCGTTGCTCGTCGATGACGAGGCCGCAGTCCTCGCAGACGGTTTCGACTGCGTTGGTAGTGACCCGCCCGTCGCACTCGGGACACAGGTTAGCGCTCGACTCCGTCTGGACGTCCTCGTCGAAGTCAGTTTCGTAGATGTCTCTGATTGCCATGGTTCTCACCGTGTTCAGGGAACTCGCCAGTACGGCGAGCCCCTCACCCATTAGGAGGGCGACAGAAACACCCGAGTCTGGCCTGCGTTCAATGGAAAAACAACCTGTCTCTGGCTACTGTTTTTATGTTGAACGGACCTCTCGGGGGTTGTATGACTGCTGGCAATAACCCAAGTAAAGCTCAGATGCAGAATTATCTCACAGATCGCAGAAAGGCGATGTATGTACTTCTGAGCAGTTCGCGGAATATCCTACAATACCGAAGTTTCCTTGCTCGTCAAGCGATGGAAAACTACCGTAATATCAAAGCCGGAGACGTGGATTTTCAGGATGCACCAAACATTGCTCAAGAACGTAACTTGCTCCGGGCACTCAGTTCACAGATCATCTCAGAAACGATCTCAATTTTAGAGGGGATTGCGGCTGTTAGTATGTCGCCACACCGACCACCGGAAGACCGCGCAGAAAGCCTGGTGAACTACAATACGGGTGAGATATATAACTTTTATAACGAAATAGATAATCGGTCCTTGGATTACTTCAAAACCGTCCTGTGTTATCCTGACGTAAGTGATCTCGGAGTAGATTCGAAGGATGAACAGGCCTTTGAAGATTGGTTTGATGAGAATGCGACCGTTGTGCAGGAGTTCTTCTCGGTTGCTGCCGATATCTGGGATCAGCTGAAACCACCGCGGAACAAGATCACACACGGGTTCAACTTGTACCTATACGAATATATGCAACCGACAGCGGCGATGGAGTCACAATTTCCTGATGGGGCGGATGATCTCCTCGTGACATTAGATTGGGATGACAACAATAACGAATTGAGCGGCAGTGCGGCGTTTATCGGCCCCGGTGTCAACCAGACCTATGTTGATATTGCTCGGCAAGCTGTGTTTTTCCAAAATGACATCATATACGGGTTACAGAGTATGATTCGAAATATCGGAGATCCGGTTTGTCCAGAAGTCGGCTATGGCTCTGCGACTGAACCGGACGTGGGACTCGAATACAAACTCCCCGAGCTTGAGGGTGAGTTCCGAGGTGAGTTCGATCCTGAATACCTCAAACAAAAAGCCGAGCTGTTTGATCGTATAGATCAGCTTGAAAAAGATCACGGGCAACTATCGTAGTATAGACACCGGGATATTGGGGATTCTCAGCCGAAACAGGTTGACGGAAAGGATCCAATCGCTACTCGGGCCGAAATAACTTACAGGAACCGGTCTTCGAACCAGTTCGCCATCTGGCTGGCAAACGTCCGGTAATGGACGCGGTCTCCTTCCTGCGGCGCCGGCGAGTCGGTGACTAACTCCGTCTCCTTGACGTCGTCGATGAGGTTGGTGTGGTCAACGACGACGACACCGGCACCATCGAGATTCGCACTGATTTCGCCCTCACTCCGATTGATCGAATCGAACATCTCGATGATCTCCCCGACGATGCGGTCGATGTGAACGTGGTCGGTAATATCGTCGGGATCGCGTAGCGGGGAGTCAAACTGCTCGGCGAGGTTCACTAGCAGAATACCCGCTGTGAGCGCCTTCTCGTGGTGGTGATGCATAATATCCGCAAAGGAGTTGATATCCCGCTGGCGGTTCCGTCGGGCCTTCTGGTGTTCGGTCATGACTGACTTGGCGTCGACCGCGAGATAGATCTCAGCGGGATCGGCCTGCGCCATCTCGCGGTCGCCATCAAGGGAGACCTGAACGCTGTCAGCCGGCGGGCCGATCACGAGGTCGGTGTTCCACGAGAGGCCGCCCTCCCCGACCTCGTAATCTTCCTGATACACGAGCTCGCCTGCGGTGGCCGCCTCCCGAATCGCATCGCTCTCATAGAGGAGATCATCGACAAAATACCGACACTGTGCGCCCCCGTGTGAATCGCTCCGAGGATGATACGGGACGTTCCGCGGATAACTCCAGTCGCGCTCCTGATTCAGCCAGTCAACAATCCGTTCATCACCATATCGATGCTCCGACATTACCTCGCGGGTTCTTGAGGCTACTATATAAAAAGTAGTACATCGGAACGCTCGCGAAGACGTCGCAAACCGAAGGCCGGCTTCCGAAAAATTCGCTCTATCGCGTCACGTCGACGGTCAGATTCTCGTAGTTCGTAAGGGTTCCCCGCTCTGCCTGAATCCGCTCTTCCGCGATGTCGACGTATTCCGCCTCGAGTTCAACGTTGATCGAGTTACGCCCACAGCGGCTCGCTGCGACGGCGGTGCTCCCAGTGCCCGCAAACGGATCGAGCACAGCGTCCCCGACGAACGAGAACATCCGAATCAATCGCTCGGCCAGTTCGGCGGGATACGGAGCCGGATGGTCCGTCTGGCGCTCACCCTTGATGTCGTCCCACAGCTGCCGGAACATCTTCTGGTGGGTGTCGGCTTCGATGGTCGACAGAATTCGCTCTGGGATGTCCGGACTCCGGTAGCCGCCGGGCTTGCGGAACAGCAGGATGTACTCGATGTCGTTTTTGATGACCGCCCCCGGCTCGTAGGGTTTGCCGAGGAACCGGGCGTTGCCACCAGCCTCGAGACTCGCGTTTCCGATCTTATACCAGATGACGGGCGCAAGGTTATCGAAGCCGATGTCAGTGGCGTGTTCCTGAATCGTCGCGTGTAGCGGGAGCACGCGATGCCGCCCGTGATCACTCCGGGAGCGGAGGACGTCCCCGACGACCACACAGAGTCGCCCGCCGGGCACGAGCTTCTCGTAGATGTGCTCCCAGACCTCGTCAACGAGTTCGTTGAACTGCTCGTAATCGTCGATGTCCCCGAGCTGCCCTTCCGACCCACCGCCGTTCTCGATGTTGTAGTCCTTCAGATTGAAATACGGCGGCGAGGTGACTGCGAGATGAACGGACTCGTCGTCGATCATCGAGAGGTCGCGCGCATCACCGTGATAGAGATCGTGGTGACTCGGCAGCGATTTGACCGCCTGTTCGACCTCGCTCATCCGCCCTTGGTCGCGTGCCAGCGCCGGGATTTCCGACTTGAGCTCTTGATCGGACAGCTCGAGCAAGTCACGACAGGAATCGGGAATATGCTCGCGAAGATCCGCTGAATCAGCCATCTTGTCTTGGTTTGGTAGCGCCATCGTTTATAGTGTTTGAGTTTGGGACTGCTCGACTAGCGGTACTCCTGCCGCAGCGACTGCGTACACTTGTGATTGCGAATTCGCTCTGGGAGGCCAACCTTCCCACAGACGGGACACTCTCGTAGAGGTGTCGGCGGCAGGTCGTTCCAGGCGTCCAGCGCGGCCTCTAACTGTGCTTCCACGATTGGCGAGTCAGTCGTCCGGCGGGCTTCGCGGAGGTGAATGCGAAGCCGCTCTCGGGCCGTGAGGGTACGTTCCTCGGACATTGGTGCTCTGGGGCACGTTGTGGTGTGCCCTCCGCCTCTCCTGAGGGCAAACAAACACCCTCCGCTCGCACCAGCTAGCTGTTTTCGAATCGATCTACTCCCCCGAAACCGTTGGTACGGTTGTGGCTGCCGGCCGACCAGCGGGAGGCCGGCAGCGGAGGGTGGGGTGGTGGGGATCGGGCTGGTCCGGCGCTCACTAAAGCAAGAGGTGTCATCATCTGACCCACTCGTGGGCCACCGCGCGATACAGCTACTCGAGAGTGTATTCCATCCCCCAAAGTTCCTCGAAATACTCGAGTGTGTATTTCCCTCGACTGCCACCTTTGTACGAGTTGAACCGGTCGACGTAGTACATCACCTCAAGAAAGCCTTCTTTCTCGTGATGGACGCCCTGGTCCATCCGGGGCAGAATCTCGTCGAGGAGGAGATCAACCTGTTCGCGTTTTACAATGAACTGATCGCGGAGTGGGGTCAGGAGCGTCCGTGTATTGCTGATACCCTGCACGCCCCAAATGTACTGATCGCTCCGGTTCTCATTGGATTCGAGACTGGACACATGACAGTTCACGCCGCGAGCATCACAGTACGCACAAAGTGCCTCCATCAGGTGATCACGATATGTTTCGGTGACCTCGATCTGCGGCTGAAGTCGATGGTCGACTCGATACTCACTATTCTGGTCTACCTTTACGCCAATCCAGCCTTCTGCGTCGAGAGTTCCAGTCAGCTGTTCGTGGGTGATTCGGAGCATTGGTGCAAGTTCAAAGCCAGTACTGTACCGCTCTCGGTCGGCAATCGAGATGCGGATACAGCCTTCGCCGTCGAAGAAGCCGGCGAACCACGCATCGAAATCGTGGTACTCGGATGAGTCGGTTGACATCGCGCTGCACCCCTCGCCGGCGCGAATAAACACGACCTATTATTAGATGGTTGAGGGTTTTTGAAGTCGCTCCTCCGCTGTTGAAAACGGTCGTGGCTGCGCGCGCAGCGAAGCGAGCACGGAGCGGAGGGTGGGGCGGTGGGGTCAGGGTCGGTCCGGCACACAGCAAAAAAGAAGACTGCTCCATCTGGCTATTCTTCCCACCAGCGGCCGCGCTCTGGGAAGTGGATATCAGACCACCCGGTAAGCGCGATTGAACACCGGCCTTCGTACCAGTTCTTGGCTGCTGCCCGGAACCGCACCTTTTGACCTTCACGCACCACAGTCTGCCCGGATTTCTCCCAGCAGGTGAACTTGATTTTCCCGCTGTCATCCGCTATCAGCCCGACTTGCTGGATGCTTGTGGAGGAAGGCTCCCAAAGGGTCTCGATGGTTCCTTCAACCGTCACCTCCCCGACTGGGACGTCCGGCACATCCGCGATGGGCACAATTGCACCGGGGACCGCCTTTAGCTCCTCGAGCGTCTCCAGCACCGCCTTTGTCACGTCCTGGCCGCGCTGCACCTTCTCGGCCAGCTGCTTCGCGACGACCGCTCTCGACCAGCCGCCTTTCACTTCGTCGCTGATCCGCATCGCCTGCTCGTTGACCTCCGCGAGTTCGTCTTGCGTCAGTTTCTCTCGGGGATCCGTGCGCTCCGCCGGCGCCGGCTCGTCACGGCCACACAGCTCGCTAACGACCTCCCGCGTGCGCTGCTCTCGACCGTCCTGCGTTCCCAGTTCGGCCTGGGCACTGATGCGCTCCAGTTCGGCTTCCCGCGCCTGAATGCGCTCTTCCTGTTCGAGGGTGACACCGTGAATCCGGTCCTCGCTCGTGTCCGCGATCCCGTCCGGGTGGTTCGCATCCACCTTCGCCTGCGTCTCCTGTTCGACCGCCGCCTCGAACTCCGGCGTCTCGTCGACGACCGGGAAGCCGTCTTCATCGACTGCCTGCTCGCCCGCTTTCTCGAATGCCTGTTCATCGACCGAAACGACCTTTCCGCTAGCGTTGTTACTAGACATTGGAATCTCACCAGATTCCGAAGGCGCTCACGCGCCGACTCCGCGATGCTACTACATCGCGGTTTTCCGACGACAACGACCGACAGAACCATCTGCGCGCTCTCGCTCGCGCCTTCGCGAGCGCCCAACCGGGCGCGAGCGAGAGCGCGCCTGCATGAGGTGGCCCCAACCAGCACCGCGCGCCGACCCGCCCGGAGCGAGCGACCAGCGGAGAAAGCGTGGGGGGTGAGCAGCCACGCCGCGCAACCCCCCGCGCTTACCCGCTGGCGTCGAGACCAGATTCATTTTAGCCCGGAACGGGCGCGGGCGGTGCGGAGAGCGCCCGCACGCCCGGAATGGTCGGTCGCGATCGACGCGGAGGGCGGCAGCGGCGAGCGGGGCGGGCCGTTACGTACACACCTGTCTAGCCGGCCACGTTGCTCGGCCAGCCAGCCACCGTCCTGGCGGACTTAGAAAGGGCGAGGCCGCCTCGGTCGTCCCCCGACCCCGCAAGCACCGCAGGCACGAGGCGCGCAGCGGCGGTCGTGGGACGTCGAGCGGTCGAGGGCTTTGAAGAGTGTCTTCTCCCCGCGAATCAGGCCTGAATCCCGTCAGCTGTTGCCGGCGACCAGGTCCTCGATGAACCGGAAGCCGTTGACGAACGTCACTGAATCCCCGTACCCCTCGCTCGCGAGCACGGTCTCGGCTCCCTCGCCGGCCGCGATATCCGTTGTGTAAATGTACACCTCAGTCGCGATCCCTGCACTGAGATGCTGGGCAGCCAGCGCAGCGAGGGCTGCGTCCGCCCGTTCGACCTCGTCTGCGGGCCGGTCGTCGGCGTTCGCGATGTACCGCTGGACGCCGTCCATCACCCGAGAGACGACAGGCTCGGAGAACTCCAGCGGCGCCGCAACCGTCGCCCAGCCCTCTTCGATCGCGGCGTCGACGGGCGGCCCCTCGACGTCGGGGTCGTCGACGGTCAGCTCCTCGTACACTCGTTCAGGGAGGACGAAGGTTATGCCGTCCCGGCGAGCGAACCGCCAAACGGCCTGGTACCGACTGTTCGACGGCTGCCCCATCGCGACGAACAGGCCGGTGTCGGCGATGTGGAACGCGCTCACGCGTCGTCGACCGTGTCGCCGCCGCCGACGTTCACCTCGTCCAGAGATGCCCCTGCCTCCTCGATGTCGTAGTGCTCGTGGACGACGGGCCGCAGCGCCTGCAGAATCATCTCCGCGGCCAGCGGCGAGATCTCCAGGTCCTCGGCCATCAGCCGGTGGGTCACCTCGCCGCGCTCACGAGCAACAGCGTAGGTGAGCGCCGTCGCGAGCCCGGCGACGCCGTGGCGGTCGATGTAGGTATCGATGTCCGCATTCGTCTCGCGACGGCCGACGGCGTCGATGAGCGCCGGTGTGATCGTGTACTCACGGTCACCAGCGGCCGTCGTCACGGTCAGGTCGATCGGGCGGGCGGCGTACCGACGGGGTTGCTCGTCGTGAGTCACCTCGACGACGCCGGCGTTGACGAGCCGGTTGACGTAGCTGTAGGCGGTCCCCTGGGCAAGTTCGAGGTCGTCCATCACGTCCTGGACGGTTGCCTCGCCCTCCCGAGCAAGGTACGCATACAGCTGAGCCAGCTGTGGCTCCTCGAGGAGGTCCGCGACCGAGAGGAAGTCCTGGACGATGTCGCCGTCAGCGCGATTTGAAGTGCGTGACACGGGTCGTTCTTGATTACAGTTTACAGCGAGTCAGTAAAGAGTGTTTGGGTCACTCCGCCGGCGCCGCGACGAGGTGCTCCTCGAGGTCGCGCGTCCAGTACGTCGCGAGCCCACCCGGACTACAGTGCTCACACAGTTGCAACGGGCCTTCGAGGTGCCCCAGTTCCACGCGGAACCGCGTGAGCGCAGCGAGCGTGTCGACGACCAGCCCACAGCCGTCACAGGCGACGTGATCGCGCTCGTCGGGATCCGGCTCCGTCTGAATCGCACAGTCGACGCAGATCGGGTGGGTGACCCGCTCGTCCTGTCCCCAGGTGTGGGCCTCGCCAGTCTCGGTGCCGGGCGGGGCGTCGCAGAACGCACAGCCGACGAGGGTCTGCTGCATCACTCTTCCTCCGCGTCGGCATCGCGGCCGGCCGTCCAGCCACGGTGGAAGACGGCCAGCTGCGTCGATGAGTCGAACGCGGTACCGCTTGGCTCGTGGATCAATACTTGGTCCTCAGGAACCGGAGTGACGAGGTCCGCGTCGACGAGGTCGCTGACCAAGTTCTCCGCCGTCGTGTCGTCGACGTCCGCCGTGTCGACGCTGGCGGCGTCGCGGTCCTGTGCGAGCTGTTCCTTCTCGAACTGTTCGTGGTCGCTACTCGTGTCGTCGTGAGGATCGGGACCAGGCATGATGAGTCACGTAGCGCACACTGTCGCGCGCTGCACACCTCTTAGCGCAGAAAAACAGTCAGGAGTGACAGCGTCAGTCCGGTCGGGGGTCGCGATAGCCGATGACGGCGACGTCGTCGATGAACAAGACGCCCTTCATGAAATCGAGCTTGGTCAGACTGTGCTGGTAGAGGTTATGCCGGCCAAGGTAGTTCACCGGCACCACCAGACAGCCGAACTCGATCTTCGGCCGGCCGTCCTTCTGGGTGCGGTACCCCTTCTGGAACTTGAGGAGGTCGTCGCTGACGTTCTTCCGCTCGCTTTTCTCAACCTCGATGGCGATGCGAGCGTCGGCGTCGTAGAGGTCAACGCTGTAGTGAAACCCCTGATGCGACCAGAGCTTACAGTTCGGGTTGTAGCCGCCGGCGGCGTCCCCTTCGTACTCGTACTGCGAGAGCCCGTCAGCGATTGCGGCATCGAACCCGCCGACCTCCGTGTGCTTCGTCGAGCCGTCGAAGACGCTTGCTGGGACGGCTTCGACGGCAGCCCGAATCGATGCCAGCGCATCGTCCGGAAACGCCTTGGACGAGGTTTGGGTCCGGCGTTCGCTAAGTTTGGTGACCTCCTCGACGACGACCATACTCGCTCTCGACGAACAGGGACCCGATAAAACCCGTCGCGACGGCCATTCGAGTCGACCGGCCGCCAGGCTTCACTCACTCGAGTATCAGGGCGGCGGGCGGGGGTGAGGGAGTGGACCTACCCTCAACGTTAACCAACAGGGTGCCGGTTCCGGTCTGGAGTGTTGGTTAAGTATAGTTCCTACGGCGTTCGGAGCTCTCGAACTGGCTTCACGACGAAGGTGTCTGGCTCGGTAGCTGCTCCCTCACCTGACCGTTCCGCCGGCGTCGAGGGCGACCGCGTGAGCTGGGTGATGAGTTCGTCGCGAACGGTTCCTCGGGGGACGGTGGTCTCGTGCCAACCCAGCCGGTCGTTGAAGTGCCGCTTCTGGAACTGCTCGCCGACGTCGTCGCTGGCGACGTACTGCGTCCGCGTCGACCGCCCAACCTGCCGGGAGACGAAGACGGCGCCCACGGCCTCGTGCGTGAGTTCGACGAGAGCACACTCCACGAGGGCAACGACCGACGTGTGATCTCGGTCGGTCGGGACCACCACCTCAAGGTCTGCCCACGGTGCCTGACCGTCCTGGGTACTTGCCGCTTGATGCGCTGACCGTGTTTCGCTGCGTCGTTCCGAAGCCATCGTCTATCGGGGGCACCTGATGCGCCCCGCCACCCCCTTGCGGGGGCAACAGACTCCACCTGAATACACCCGCTCAAACTATGCGCTAAATCTGATACGTTTCTGAATCCAAGATCCCGATGACGGCCCCTCGGCCTGAGAGAGCCGGCGGCCTTCGCACACTGCATATCGCCTCTTCCTTTGGACGAAATCCGCGATATGCAAGACGCTATGAGGCCCTCAAATCGCAGAAGAACCCCGTCGGGCTAATTTGAGGGCGTAGGAAATACCTCGACGAGTTCGGGATTAATTCTGCCATTTCTAAAATTGCTCGACGACAGGGTAACGAAGGTGATATCGGGCGTATCGGGATTTCTTTGGGTCGCTGCTCCACCTAATCTGGATCTCTCGAAGTTCCTCAGCTCGGTGCCTCGAATCCTGAAACACCTCGTTTCCCTCGATTTTGGTCGTGTTAGCCGCTGAAATAGCTCGACGGGGAACCAGAAGGGTCTGGCATTAGTCTGTAACACAGTTATCAAAGTCCCGAGGGAACCCTATGAATTAGAATTGCTCAGTAGGCCCAGCGGATTCCTTCTCAACCTGCTCGTACATCTCATCCGGGAACGGAAGACTCCCCCAGATTGAGTAGGGACACTGGTCCTGGCCGATACAGTAGCGCTGCAGATCGTCGTTATCGCAGTTCATCGGCAATGGAGTGTCCCCGTCGATGGTGTTCGAGAATTCGTAGCGGACCTGGTATTCGGTCTCCTGCTCGTCGTACCACGGCCAACGAGAGAAGATGTCCTTGAGGTCCGCGACGATCTCGTCGAGGCTGCTGTCCTGATACTGGGGGAGCCACATCACCATCCGCGCAAAGTTGTAGAGGTCCTTCCGGACGGGCTTCTTCTCGTGTAGCCGTTCCTCCATATTCGCCATACAGGGGAGTTCGAAGAGGTCCTCGATCTCTCGCACCTCGATCTGTTCGGCGCCAGTCCCGGCTCGCCCGATTCGGTACGTATTGACGCGCCCGTCGCGGTCAATCGTGACGGCCGAGTGGGACTCATGGTCGGCTAGCGTCTTCGCGAGACTGCTCGGACTCGAGATCCAGTCCGTTACAGAGGATTCCCAGTCGTCTTCAGCGTCGTACGCCACAACCGCTCGATAGAGTTCTTTCGCCGTGTTGAAGTCACCCTTTTGCGCGAGGTCGTCCGGGGCGTCACTTAGGGCCCGGCGGAGGACGCGGATCGTCCGTTCGCCACGGTCCCAGTTCCGCCAGATCCGCTCGTGGTGGCCGGTCTCGAGGAAGCGGTCGATCCGCTCTGTAATCCCCGACTCGTTCGTGGTCAGCCACGTCAGCTGGTCGTCGGAGAGCCCGTCTTCTTGCACCCGCAGGAGCTTCTTGAACGCCCGCTCAGCATAGCCCCGATACTTGCTGTCGAAATCACCGACCGGGACGTACAGCTTGTTGTCTTTCACTCGCGTCAGTATCTCCCCGCCATCGTCACTCCCCGTCGCCGCCTCCTCCTCCCGAACGAGACATTTTCGTGACGCCGCCGCCATCGGGATTTCGAGGTAGAGACCATTCCCGAACTCCGGCATCTCCGTGATGCCCGTACAGACCCGACCGGGGTGTGGGCCATCCTCGCCGGGTTCCTTGCTGTACAGCACGTCGGCGATGTCCTGCTGGAGCGCCCCATCCCCGTGGGCGCGGATAAGGGAGGCAAGATTGTTGACGTACAGCTCTCGGATGTCGTAGAGGACCTGGATGTTCCGGGGCGACGCGTGCTCGAACTTCGGGTGTTCTTTCACACAGATCGCGCTCAACGTCGCGAGCACGGCGAGCGTCCCCGGCTCGTCGACGAACGGCTCCTCGGCGGCATCGGCACGAACCTCATTTTTGAACGCCGCCGTCCCGAACCGCTCGACGTCGTTCACGAGATCCTCAGGTTGGTCCTCGCCGTCGACGACGTATCGATTGTAACCACGCGTAAACAGCTGGTTGATGCGGGTTTCACCGTACTCCAGCGGGAGTGCCGCAACCCGATACGCCATGTCCTCGTCGTCGGTGGGCGTACTTGGACTCATTCGTCGATCACCTCGGGTGTCGCCGACCGAACGTCGAATGCCGGGCTCTCGATGGGTTGAACGATGCTGCAGACGTCGGCGTGCAGCGAGTAGGGCAGACGGGCGACACGCCGGCGGTCGGCCGTCACGACGGGGTCGATCGGGATGTCGTACGTCTCGAGGAGCAGATCGTTCAACACTTCGCGACTCTGCTCGTCGTATCGGTGCGCCGGGTCGGTATCCAGCAGGTAGACGTGGACGCCCTGCCCGCTGTACACGACCATCGTCTCCTCGGCGTCGAAATCGTCCTCGAAGATATCCTTCAGCTCGAACCCGTACTCGATGGCGCGGTCGACATCTTCGAAGGCGTACGGATACCCCTCGGGAGCAGCGTCGAGGATACACGCGGCGTCGAGGAGCGCATCGTCGTCCCGGTCGTCGACGTTCGCTGAGACCAACTCGTCCGCTCGGTCGCGGGCGATCTCCTTCGCGTCGATATCGACCAAGAGGACCCACGGCCGTTCCCAGTGATCCAGCGCGTAGTAAACGGCGTCGGGCCGTGGATCAGGTTGCTCCAACACCTCCGGGTCAGCAAGCGCGAATTCGCTGCGCCCAAGCGGGTCGTTTCTGGCAGGGTGGCGAATGAACTCCACAACGTCCTCGAAGCTGCCGAACTCGGGTGTCGTACGTTCCCCGGATCTATCTGTCTGCCACGTATCCCGCCGGATGAAGTCCTTGTCCGGTACCTCTTCTTTACGAACCGGATGGGGGTCTCGAAAGGCGACGGCGTACTGCTTTGGCCCATCAGCCGTGATGAATTCGGGGAGATCGCCAATGTAGCTCGGGAACTCCTCGGCGTAGTAGGCGTAGATCTCCTCACGAGTAGCCTGTCGCCACGTCATTGGCTGACTTCTTGATCGAGATTCTTGAACGCTCGAACGGTGGTCATCCCCGCTGTATCGAAGTCCGCCACAGCGTCTTGGATCGTCGAGAACGACCGTGCGTCACGTCCGCTGACGCTCTCCTCGATCCGATCCGCGTCAGACAGCTTGTCCAGAACTTCGACGGCCGTCTCACGCTTGTTGAACGCCCAGATTGCGTCGGCGTCCACCGCGCTGAGTTTATCGTAATCGTCGACCGGCGCGTGGGTGTTGTTGCTCGGGAGTTCTGCCTCCCCGACCCAGACGAGTTTACCCTCCGTGTCGAACCCGGCGACGTCGAACACAGTGTCAGCATCGTGTTCGTAGTACGGTTCCGCGCGGGCGACATCGTCCTGCTGTTGAAGCCACAGCTCGAGGAGGCGAACTCCAACCTTGTGCGGCGTTTTCTCTCCAATGTCCCCCAGTCCCGGACCCACCTGTAGCTTTTCGCCGAGAAGCTCGCGCCCCGCTGGAAGGACGGTGTAGTATTTCCGACCACAGACTGAGGCTTCCTCGACGAGGTTCCGGTCGATGAGCCGCTGGAGATTGAGCTCCTCGTACTCGTCTTGGAGCGGACGCATCGAGTCCAGGAGGGTGTACTCGCTGGCGTCCCGGTTCATCACGTCGAGGACACGATTCAGGAACCGGACGTCGTCGCGACTAAGCCCGCGTTGTCGGAGTTCGTCATCGGGGACTGGCACACTGCTTTCCTGAACGGGCGTTGCCCCGTTCTCCGGCTCCACTGCTTGGTCACCAGCTGATTCCCCGTCCGTCTCGGTAGCCTGCCCGAACAGGGGGCTCATCTCTGACTCGTCTGCATCTGGGGCGCTGTCCGTCTCGGGCTGCGTAGTCGACGTCGATGCGTCCTCGGTCGTCGATTCACTGATGAACGCGGATTGCGTCGGGTCGGTCGCTGTATCGCCGTCGGCAGTCGAGCCTGTCGTGTCGGCTCCCGTACTACCCCAGCCAGTCTCCTCCGGAGCAGTGTTCGACTCAGTCGCCTCTGCTAGCCCATACTGGGCTTGTGTCTGCTCGACCATCCGTGGCCTGGACACGGACTTGAAATGGTCTTCCTGGGGCTCTGTGAGCGGCTGGTCGCTTTCTGGATGCCCCGGCGCAATCGGGAGCGGTTTCAGTGAAAACGGCGGCGGCCCAGTCTCTCCGAACGAGGGACTCGGGAGCTGGGCGATCCATTCGCCGCTCGGAAGCGTGTTGATTCGGTTGCGGAGTTCGGTCGGGCTGAGGTCCTCGTGGGCAAGCGACTCCGCGAGGTCGCGCTCGATCGAGATGTTGCCGATGAGCTTCGTCTTGATGTTGTTCAAAACCTCGTCGTATGCCCGCTCGTTCCGGTTCCGCACCTGCTCGGGGAACTGCATCACGAGCCCCATACTCAGGCCGAACGACCGGCCCTGCGGCAGTAACTGCTCGGAGACGAGCTTCGTCGACGCCACCGGTGCGGCCTCCTCGATGATGAGGTTCGTGAGCTTCTCGTAATCGGTCTGACCGTCGCGCCGGCGCACTTGGACGGCGTCCCAGAGGTTACTCAACAGGAGCAGGGTGATCGCTCGCTGTGCCTCCGGGCGAAGGTCGCCCAGATCGAAGATGATGGTCGCGTCTTCGTCGAGGAACTCGCGGAAGTCGAAGCGGTTGTCGACGTACTCGCCGGCGTCGTTCTGCTCGGGGACGTGGCTGAAGATCCGCCGGAGGTGCGCGTCCTCTTTGAGCTTGTCGAGGCGGTTCCCGACCGCGTCCATCGATACCTGGAACTGGTGGTTGTCCTTCGCGAAGTGGCGCGTCAGCGATTCCTCGATGTTCTGGTTGTCCGCTGAGACCGGGGGAATCGTCTGCTCGCGCTGCATCCGAAGCGCGGCGGCGAAGAGGTCGTCCAGCCCGAACACGTCACTCCCGTACCCCTCATCGAACAGCGCCTTGATCAGGTAGCTCAGAATCTCGTTCGCGACGAACGCCTGGCCGTACTGCTCGCGGCCCATAATCATCCGGAGGATGTCGTGGAAGTG
>JGI12451J12833_1000203_pt1 | contig 19909 bp, 31 predicted proteins | sample A23E3SouthBayCA_2_FD_12833 | JGI IMG/M metagenome (IMG submission 12833) | reverse complement strand
GCGCCGTTTTGGTAGGCTTGCGCGACCGCTCTCTCAGCCATCAGCCAGGCAATGTCTTCAGTGTCTTTGACGTAGTTGCCCATTGTGTCGGTGTAACTCTTAGACATCGACATCATGGAGACACCTTGCTGATAGAGCGCGAGGTGATCCTGTGACTCGTCAATCTCTGTGTTCGAAGGGTCGTTGTCAGGACCACAGTCGTCGCTGACCATGACACCCATTCCGGAGCACGTAGCCGACGCCTGTCCGACCGGGCCAGCCGCACCGAGGATGCCTGTGATTGGCGAGGAAACGATCAACAGCACCAGCGCCAGCGAGAAAATTCGTCTCATCGGAAATCACCCGAGGTAGCTGAGCGTCGAGAAGCCGATCGTTTGCAGGACGAACGCCACGAATCCGCCCCAGGTTGAGCCGAGTAAGAGCGTCTTCATGATCGGGACGAACGGCGGGCTCAAGACGAGCCAGACGACAACGATCACGAGCCAGATCTGCAGCCCTGACCAGCCGCGCCAGCCGAGATCGTTCGTCCACATGACGTACCCGAGCGCGGCGATCGAGAGGAGAAGCCCCAGCGAGATCTGGGTAGTGTAGCCGTCAGCCGTGACCGAGTACAGCACGGTCGAGAGGGAGATCCCGGCGACGCTGAGGCTCAGAAAGCCCAGCTGTCCGAGGCTCCCGAGCATGAACACCGGCAGCGCCAGGAGATCGTTCCCATCCAGCGCCAGATCGGTCACGCTGATCCCTCCTCGTACCACTCAACTTGCGCACAATTCGAACAGTACCATGTGCCTCCACGCTCGGTCGCTGCTGCAGGACCGAGATCGAGGCCGCAGTTTGCACACTGCATACACAAACAGAATACAGGCGCTTTTCCTAGCGAGTAGGGAATCTTCGGATTCTTCGGAGTATCCGAAGTTTCTAGGCACTGGAACTGCTACCGTCGCTTTGAGACGTATGGACTTCCGAAAGCTCTCGCCGAACGGTGATGCTACGTCGGTGTCGCTTCCGAAAGATGACCTGGTTGACCTCGAGATTGTCGACGACGACGGCCAGCTGCGCGGTGATCACTGGGCGCACGTCGAACATGTCGGGGACGGGGAGTTTCGGGTTGAGGTGATGGGTTCCTCGTAGGATTTCAGCTTGCAGAGGAACACAAAAAGAAGCTGTCGCGTCAGTCGAGTTGGCCAAGCGTTGCTTGCTTCGTTGCTCCGCCTATTTCGTCACTGTTCTCATCGAACTCGTTGATCGAGAGGGCCCCACCTCTGAGTGTCCGAATACGCTCCATATCTCGGTCGGTGAGACCCCTATCGTAGACGGCTTCTTTGAGGTAGTATCCCAGTGATTCGCCAAGGTAGGGTGGGACAGCGTTCCCGATTTGTTGTCGCACTGAGACCAGTCCTCCGTCAAATCGATAGCTATCCGGGAACGTCTGTAGCCGTGCTCCCTCTCTTGGTGTCAGGCCTCGATCCTGGAACGGATGGATACAACGCGCGCTCGAGGGCTTCGACATATTGGAAGTGATTGCGACTGCAGGCTCCGTCGAATCGAGACGAGAGTATGAATTGTGGTAGCCAGAAGATGGCGCGATCTCGTCGGGGATCTCTGTCCGGTTCCCACCGTCAGAGATGTGTGAGATCATTTCCACCATGTCGTCAGTGTGGTTAGCTGCCTGGTGCGCGGTCAACTCTTCATTGTCCCCGCGGAGGTCTCGCTGGATCACTGTATTCGGTGGATCGGTGTACTCTGTTGCTTCCTCGCCAGCTCCGACTTCAGGGAGATCTCCGATCCCATCTATGACGCCTGGTGTCTCAACAGGGTCAATTTCGAACCCATCGATAGAGTGTGCAGGTGGATCGCCTCTGAATGCCAGCATAATGAGCCGTCGTCGATGCTGTGGCACGCCAAAGTCAGATGCTGTGACGACTCGTGATGTCACTTCGTAGCCGATCTTTGCGAACGACTCTTTGACGGCATCAAGAAACTTCCCGTCGGCCGTGTTCTCCATACCACGAACGTTCTCGAATAGCGCTGCCTCTGGCCTTAGCTCGTCGACCCACTGAATGAAGTACGTAAATAGGTGGTTTCGTTCGTCAGATCCGTCGGGACTTACAACTTCTGAGAACCCCTGGCAGGGTGGACCACCGGCCACGAGATCGATCGAGTCCTGTCCGACAAGTTCGGATATCCCCTCAGTATCGACCTCGCGAATATCCTTGGTGATCTCCTCCGGCTCGAACGCTTCTCTGTTGTTCGCGTATGTAGAGCGAGCATCATCGTCGATCTCGACTGCGTGAATTGGCTCGAAGCCAGCCTTCTCGAGCCCTAAAGAGAGGCCACCAGCCCCAGCGAAGAGGTCAACGTATTCGAGGTTTGGAGACGCCATCTATTCTTGTATTTGTCTATACCGTATTTAAATTCTCGTCGGTCGTGTTCAGGACCTGCCTCTCAGATATGATTTCTAACCCCAACATTCAATTTGGCGGTCCGCTAGCCGTGGGCTAGATGCGCGAACCATCCAAGTCTTCGATGATCATCCACACTCTGTATTTGACTTCCAGACGGTCCGCTGCGATTCTGATTCGAGGTAGAAGAGCATGAACGGGAATCGTACCGAAGCAGAGAGCGAGGCTATCTCTACGTTTCTTGCCGAGTACTTCCCGCGCCACTTCGACGACGCGCAGGAGACACTCGATGTCACTGCGACTACCAGTGACGAGGAAGACGAGATCGAGGCCTTTGTCAACGAAGTCGAGAGTGAATTCAGTTCGTCGAAGGGGGTGCTCGGCGTCGCACTTGATTTCCTTATGGTCGCCGAGCAGATCTCCGATGTCGACGATAATCTCGACGGATATCAACCGAGGATTGATCGGGAACAGTTGTTCGAGTGGTACGAGAACGACGCGAAGACGTCGCTTACGCTTGTCTACCAGGGCAAAAAGTACTCGATAAGAAGTGTTCACAACGATGTGATTGATCTGTTCCGTTCCGATCTCCTGCGGACGAATTTCCCGAGCTCACCTGGACACCACACTGGCGAGTGGGAGCGATACGATTATCTTCTTGAGCGAAGTTTTCGTCTCTCGAGTGACGGTCGACTTGAGGCAGCCCAGCGATTATTCGATCTCGGACTCGAGCGCCTCGCCGCCCGCAGCTTCGACACCAGGGAACCACCGTTCCGGGACCCATTCGAGGAAGTGATCAAACGGTACAAACGAAGCCATCCAGACGAGGAAGGGGGGCTCACGTATCAGGCACTCTCTTACGGTTACATCCGGACGAAGTGGTCGCATCTTTCGTTCCGAGCCAGCAAAGTGCGGACAGGATCGTCTCGACAACATCGGCACGGTGATATCGACGGCTACTACGGACCGGATCTGATGATCTCTGTCGAGGTCAAGGACAAACATATCGACAGTTCGAACGTCAACAGCGAGTTTGAGGCGATGATGGATCTCGCTGAACGGACGGATGTCGTCGTTATCGGTATCTGCCAATCAGTTAGTAGTGACGCTGCAGAAGTACTGGCTGATTCTGGTGTCGAGATCATCACCGACGACGATCTTGTCGAAGAGATGGCTCTCTGGGATTACCACAAACAGAATCGTGCACTCCAAGGGATGGTTCATTTTCTGAGTAGTATCGAAGAAGACCCAGCTGCAGTGCAACGACTCCTTCAGTTCGTCCAGGATGTTGATCCGGAGAATACGGCATTAGCTCACCATTCCGAGAGTTAACTACTTGATGTGCGATATACATCTATAGGCCACGAAACGCGGCTAGTGACCGTACCGTCAGCACCTTAACCTGGTGATATCGTCTACTACGAGAAGTTCGTCGTGATCATTCTGGAAACCCCAAAGAGCGGAGTTAACCGGAGATCGGCCCGACATTTCGAGCCTCGACAACGCCAATCTCCAGACCGAACTGAACGCGCAAACAGTGGAACTGGTGAGTGTGGCTCGTGAGGTTGAAGTTGATTGAAGAAAGTGAGGTTTCTATGGACACAATTGAGGACTTACGCGAGGGAATTCTGAACTATCTGTGGTTCTTGGAGAGATTGAGCGTCAGTACCACTTACCTCTCATTTTTCTTAAATATCTAATATATATGAATAGGGGAATATAGGCATATGGTCGATTGGATGACTGTCCTGATTAGTATTGGTGGAAGTCTGTTTGGCGGTGTCGGATCTGCATTGTGGCAAGTAAACAAATCATATGAAAAAGAAAGAGAAGAAAGAATTGATAGAGAATTAGAAAACTGGTACCACCAAGTTAATTCTGTCTGCCTCCGGATTCGACGAGAAACTCTCCGCTTGCCAGCAAATGAGCCTGTCGCAATGACTGGATATCGCCCCACCTCTGATTCCGATGACGTGGAACTAGGTCGCCTCAACAAATTAGTTGATAATCTTATGGAAGTCCACACTAAAGCGCCTGCGGAGGTTGATCGTGAATTGCTACAAAAAATAGAACATGTGGGGTATGCCTACGAGAATCTCACACCAACTATGGATCACTTGACTACCACCGATATAAAATCTGAATTACAAGTGATGTCTGAAGAAATAATGGAAGAGGTCACTAGGCGAGCAGATCGATACTCAAGTGTGCCTTATTGAGAGATCTCATGTCGTTCTGCGATAAGCTTAGGAGAGTGAATATCTACGTCAGAATTGATATTTTCGCTTAATATGTCTGATATTTCTTCGCTTTTCCTGAACGCCAGGTCATCCTCGTGTGCTAGTATGAATCTGTTTGAATGGTTTCGACACCAATACCCTCCCTTTACCAAGTCTTTTGCTTGCACGTCACTTTCAACAGTGTCTGCGATATATATTTCTGTCATTCTATGGCTATTTGATATATGAATATAGTCATCGATTATTTCTCGTTCAAGTCTTTCTCTTTTGCTCTCCGCTTTTGACTCTATATACTCAAGCTCCGACAGAAACTCATCTATGCCCTTTGACTTCAGTAGCTCGTGAAGTGCGTCGATATCTCCTCTGATTTTTTCATCCAATCCCATTGGAGTGAGATCATTGAGAACCTCAAATGACAGGATCTTCTCACAGATGTGCTCGATCTTTTCTTCTTCATCAAGGTCCTCTAAACTTGCGAGTGCTGTGGATATTTCACTAAACAGATGCTGGAAAAGATGAAGTCTATTTGTCATCCAGTGTGTGAATTCTTTATTTATATACTGTGAGACAACCAAGTTACCATTGAATTCCTCACAGATAATCTCCGTGTAACGATTGTCCTGTGGATATGCACGGCTATAATCTAACAACACGGATATATCGAGGAACATCCCCGCACTTGACATTTATATGCTAATTGCTGAGTTTTCTATTTTCTTCCAAGATTCATCCAGATCGTCCTGGATTGTTCGATAATCTTCTTCTGTTGGAGCTAAGCCCCTCTCATATAGCCTGTTTGTCAATTCATTTGATTTACCACTGGCATTGTCACGGATATCTCTTAACATCTCTCGGCCCTTATCTTTGAATTCGTCGGCTTCTACGCCGGATGCTTTGTCAATTGAGATCTGTATGGCTGGGAGAGGCCAAATAGATTCATGATACTCTTCCCTAGCTGTTTCGAAATATTCTATCTGATCGCTCTGTATATCTTCAGTTTGATTGAGCGCCACCAGGGCCTGTTTAATGGCTCTAAGAGACTGAATTACTATCTCTACCGTCTCTTCATCGAATGTGGGATTCGCTATTAGTCTTCTTCTTATTCTTGAGGTGTACTTTTCTATCTGATCGTGGTAATATTTTGTATTCTCAGTCAGATTCTCTTTTACGATCATCTCATCTAGCAACCTGAACACTTGGAGATTGTCTAGATAGAGCTGCTCATATTCAGAAGGTGCGGTTTCTGTATAGTTCTCTTGCAAAAACTCGTATAAGTCCTGTTCAAGAATGGATTCGATATCACACTCTAAAAAGAATCCCTTGAATTCTTTTGCACTTGGGAAATCTCTATATGGAATACTAGCATCTGCTGGGAAGGCATGGTGATCGAGAGTCCGGGGTTGAACTTCAGAAGGAGTGAATTCTTCGTGAGGTTCATATTGGCCATATCGGTACCAAGTACTCAAAATAGGCAAATCGAACTGCTCAATTGCTCTGTGAACAATTTTGTTCACTTTGATATTTGCATCGTTGAATCCGGGGACACCAGTCCACTGTGACGTCTCTAATTCCAACCCTTTCTCTTCAAGCGCGGCTTCGAGCCCTGCCTTTAGATCAAATACAAGACGGCTTTCTCTCTCCCAGTTAATCCAAGTCATTGTAGTCTTCACGGGGGATTTAGTTCTAGTGATCCCTACGTTTAGGGACCAGCGTTATATCTCTTTCCAACTGTCACTCTTTTGTGACCTAACGTAATGCACGCTCCACAGTCGGCGTCGGCTGATGTTCTGCATCGACTTCGCCTTCCAGATACAGCTGGCCCCACCGCGTGATCTCATACATATCACCGTGCACCGATGCCACGAAGCCAGCGTACTCCAACCGATGGCACCGATCCGAGACGCGTCCCTTGCTGGCCTCGATCCCGGCTTCGCGGGCCAATATCGACGGCGATGCCCAGCCGTCATCGTATAAAAATTCGAGGATCCGTTCGTCGATCTGCTCCATCCAGGGGGCGGACTTTCGTAAGCACATGGGTCGGAGGGTTAGACTGATTCGGAGCCTTCTACCGAGGGACCGTTGTCGTTCTCGAAGGGGGACTGGATTTCGTCAGGGCGGTCTTCGGAGGTATCGATCTCGCCGTTGAGGTACTGCTCACCGCGCTCAGTGATTACGTAGACACCGTTGCCGAGATCTCGGAGGAGGCCGTGGTTTACGAGTTTCTTGCATCGTTGGCTAATATATTGCCGAGAGTATCGGACATAGCCGCTATCGGCCATCTCTTTAGGCCGGCCGGATTCTTCCTCTCGGATATATTCGAGTATTCGGTCATCAGCCAATACCATCCAGTCCCCAGAGTAGCGCATAGTCAATATCCTGTGCCCAGGAACGTATCATTCACGTCTGGACTGTTAACCAACCACCGTAAAATATATTTTCTCGTGGTTGTATTGTGGACGTGCGGAGCCACTGACGTCGGTCGTAGAAGACTCTCCTCGGTTGTGTGAAGACAGGGCGGTGCTGGAACCACCGCCCTACGTGGCTTCGGTGATCGAAATGACCGCTGAAACCACTGCGGGCACTAGCGCCCGCGCTAAGAGAGACGCTTCGCTCGCTCAAAAACCCGACGACAGTCACTGTGTTTGTGGTCAGCCATTGGACGGCTTCGACGCCCAGCTGGGTCAGGCTGTCTGTACTGACTGTGCGACCGCGCATGAAGGTCCCACTGACGGGCCGATCTGTGACATCGAAGGTTGCTCGTGCCGCTCACGGCTCTTGCTTCCACCCGAGGGTGACCTCTGTGTGTTCCACGCGCGAGAGCGTCATCCGGACGTAATCTCATTCCTTCGTTCGTCGAGCCGATCGCTCGCCTGGGAGCGTGATGCGCGATGACGCTCACGCATCCCGACGGGGAACCGCTCGCTCGTCTCGTGGAGCTGACGGCCTTCCAGCGGGATATCCTCTGGACGCTATCCCATCACGGTGCGATGAAGGGGCTCGCGGTGAAGGACGCTCTCGAGGAGTACTACAGCGAGAAAATCAATCACGGGCGGGTCTACCAGAACCTCGACGCACTCGTTGAGGCTGGATTCGTCGAAAAAGGAGCTCGTGACGAACGTACGAACGAGTATAGACTCACTGCCGACGCGAAACAGGCACTCACCCGACGGCGTACCTGGACCGACGCTGGCGAGGTGGTTCAGGTATGAGCCGCCGACGTGCGCGTATTGAGGAGTGCCTGGATTGTGGCGATCTCCTGGTCGGCTTCGAAGACGACGAGAGTCACGACTGTGAACCATGAGTCGGGAACGTCACCGTCCGGATCCCAGCGAACTCTCCCCGCGAGACGCGCGAGATCGCTACCTTCGTCGACGAAAGCCGGACTCGACGGACAAGAGTATCCACGGCTGGGAGTACCGGCTGAAGATCTTCGTCGAGTGGTGTGAGTCCGTCGGGATCACGGCGGTTGGGGAGCTCCGCCGCTACGACATCGACGAGTTCTACGAACTCCGGAGCGCGGATGTCGCACCCGCCACCCTGGAAGGCGAGATGTGGACACTGAAGATGTTCCTCGATTTCCTCGAGGATCTCGGCGCGGTTGACGAGGGTCTTTCCGAGTCCGTCCGCATCCCGGATCTCGACGAGGAAGACCGATCGAACGATACGAAGCTCCACACTGACGACGCGATGGCGTTGCTGCAGTATTATCGGAACAGCGACCGCGACTACGGGACGCGCAAGCACGCGTTCCTTGAGCTCGCCTGGTTCACCGGTGCTCGCCAGGGCGGGATCCGCGCGCTCGATATCCGGGATTGTCACTTCGGCGAGAGCCCGTACGTGGAATTCCGCCACCGACCGGATAGCGGAACCCCACTGAAGAACAAGCTCGGGGGCGAGCGTCCCGTTGCGATCACTCGCGAGACCGCTGATGTGCTTCAGGCGTACGTCGACGGTCACCGCTACGATGTTCGGGATGACTACGGTCGTCAGCCGCTCATATCCAGCGCGAAGGGGCGACCACACACGAACACGCTTCGGGTGGTCAGCTACCTGGGGACGATCCCTTGTCTCCGTTCGCCGTGTCCACATGGGAAAGAAGAGGTCTCCTGTAACTGGACGGAGTACGCGCACGCGAGCAAGTGCCCGTCCAGCCGCTCGCCGCACCAGATCCGTACGGGGACGGTGACCTGGTTGCTGAACAAGGGGTGGCCGCCGGAGGACGTCGCCGAACGCGTGAACGCGAGCGTGAAGACGATCGAGCAGCACTACGACAAGGCTGATCCTGAGGAGCGCCGGCGTCGGCTCCTCGATCGGATGGAGGACCGTCGCCGGTCGCTGGTTGATGACCTGGAGGTGGATGATGATATCTGATTCTCGAAAGGAAAATCGAATTCGGGTGTTTCACCCGTCTGAGGGGCCTGCGAAACAGCCCGTGTATACGCTGCGCCGGCCCACTACGTATATACCCTTTTTCCAGGGTATTCCGACACTTTCCCCACCATTCTGGAGGTGAGTTTCGTGGCTACTGAGCAGTCTCAGGGCCGCGAGCCACCGATCTGTAACTACTGTGGCGGCTACATCGAAGAACCGTACCAGCGCTGCCCTGCGCTCGACGAGGGGGTGTGTCGACCTTGAGTCGTTCCGCCGAGCCCAGCTGGCAGCCGATCGACGACGTCGCCGACCAGATCGGTGGCCCGTCGACGCTGTCGCTGCCCGAGGACTGGACGCTCTCGACCGCCTGGAAACGGGCTCAAGAGGAAGCTGATGCAGGAGGCCCCATCAACGACGCCGAGCGTCTCGTCGCGCTCAGCGACGGTGACGATCGGCACAGAGTGACGTTCGCGCTGGAAGGCGAGACCGTCGTCGCCGAGTGCGACTGTGCCGGTTACCAGTACCACGACGGCTGGTGTGCCCACGTCGCGAGTCTCTGGTGGCGCTGGTCGATCGGCGAGATCGTCGTCTCGCACCTCGATACGGGCCGGGAGTACGAGCAACCCCCTGCCTGGCTTGACCTGGACGGTCGCACCAACTACGACGCGCTGACTGCTGCCGAACTCGACGCCTATCTGGCCTGTGAGCGGGCCGACACCGGCGTTCGAGCGTTCGCCCGGGCGACCGGACGCTCGCCAGGGACGGTCGGGAATCTGCTTCGACGAGCACGTGAGAAGATCGTCGAGGACGGTGGTCAGCAGTGAATCCAGTTCGTGGAAGCACCGGGATCAGACAGATCCCGGCGCGAATAATGAATAGCGGGCAGACACTGGGGGGAAAGGATACGCCAACTTGGGGGGTTCGGAGATGGCGTTGGTCGCCCGCCAGTCGCGTGTTGGTCGGTGTATCTAGTAAATCTTTTTGGAGGAGGTCAGCATGAGCCGTGGCCCCGTTGCTCGCTCCGACGCGATCGGCGAGCAGCTCCCCGAGGCGCTGGTGACACTGATGCGGATCGACGTTCGCGCCCAGCAGCACGCGCTCGTCGAGGGCGCTCCCGACCCGTTCCCGGCGCCTCGCACGCGCGGAAGGGCGCGAGGGCGCGCGAAGGCCGTCGCTGGACCCCCTGGGGGGTGTGGTACCCACGTTGCAGATTCGAGGGCGAATCGCCATACGTCGGACGGGCGATCCCGTGGTACCACTGCCCCCCAGAATGGTACCATTCTCGGTGGTGATATCGATGAGTAAACAGATCCACGACGAGAGTCAGCGCCGGAAACAAGTCAAGTTCCGCGCCCCCGAGGACGTCGTCGAGGAGTTCGATGAGTGGTGTGACGACCAGGATGTGAGCCGCGCTGAAGCGCTCCGGACACAGATGCGAGCCGTCACCGCTGCCGGCGAGGAGTACGATACGCCGCGACGACCGCCAGGAGACGACGACCGACTCGCGACCGGCTACCGGCGGCTCTGTGCTATTGCGAACCAGGACGGCGTCATCCGCGAGGATACAGCGACATCGATCCTCGCGACAGCGCTCGGGATCTCGAAGAGGGAGACAAAGCCGATGGTGCTCCGGCCACTGCACGAGCGCGGCTATCTGACGCGCCAGAGCAACGTTTACGGCGCGACATCCTACCACATCGCCGGCTGGAAGAACTGAGACCCTGTCTCTTTTTTAACTCTATTGAAAACCTCAACAAGTGATAGGTTTCAACAGCTGTGCTGCATACACGGCGCAAGTTCATCATACTTGTCCAGTGTCTGTTCAGACATTCGCCCAGATAGTATCTGCTCAGGGTCAAGCACGTCATTGTAGGGACCGTGAGATTGCCTGAATACCCTAATCTCGAAAGCCGCAGACTTTTCGTTGTGTCCCGTGTCACGTCCCCTATGCACAACTGGAACCGACGTGACGTGTTGAAAGGCGGTGCGGTGCTGGGGGCTGGCACTCTTGCCCTTACGACAACCACGGGTGTGCGGGCTGCAGCTGGCGAGCAGAAGTGGGCCTTCGAGACGGACGAAGGGGTATACTCGTCGCCGACGGTGGTTGACGGCACCGTCTTCGTCGGGAGTTCCGACTCCAACCTCTACGCGGTGGATGCGGCAAGCGGCAAGCAACAGTGGGCCTTCGAGACGGGCGGCCCGGTGCGCTTCTCGTCGCCGACGGTGGTGAACGGCACCGTCTTCGTCGGGGATTGGGATGGCCGCTTGTACGCGGTGGATGCGGCAAGCGGCAAGCAACAGTGGGCCTTCGAGACGGACGGCCCGGTGCGCTTCTCGTCGCCGACGGTGGTGGACGGCACCGTCTTCGTCGGGAGTGACGACTCCAACCTCTACGCGGTGGATGTGGAAAGCGGCGAGCAACAGTGGGCCTTCGAGACGGGCGGCCCGGTGCGCATCTCGTCGCCGACGGTGGCCGAGGGCACCGTCTTCGTCGGAAGTGACGACCACAACCTCTACGCGGTGGATGCGGCCACGGGCGAGCAACAGTGGACCTTCGAGACGGGCAATATAGTGTCCTCGTCGCCGACGGTGGCCGAGGGCACCGTCTTCGTCGGAAGTGACGACCACAACCTCTACGCGGTGGATGCGGCCACGGGCGAGCAGAAGTGGGCCTTCGAGACGGGCGATCCGGTGCATTCGTCACCAACGGTGGTTGACGGCACCGTCTTCGTCGGGAGTATCGACCACAACCTCTACGCGGTGGATGCGGCCACGGGCGAGCAGAAGTGGGCCTTCGAGACGGGCGATGAGGTGTCTGAGGTGTCCTCGTCGCCGACGGTGGCCGAGAGCACCGTCTTCGTGGGGAGTAACGACGGAAACCTCTACGCAGTGGATGCAGCGACAGGTGAGAAAGAGTGGGTCTTCGAGACTGGACATTTCGTAGTTTCGTCGCCAACAGTGGTGGACGGCACCGTCTTCGTCGGGAGTCTCGACGACAACCTCTACGCGGTGGATACTAGCGTGTCAGGCTCAAGCGAAGGGTCACGCGTGATGCTCGGAACGCTGGGCCATCACGGTCAGTCTCATCCTGGTCAGTCTATCAGCACTGCCGAGCCATCACAACAAGATACGGATTCAGGACCTGACGGCGACGATGAGGCCGCCGGGGGAAGTGGATTCGGTCCCGGCTTCGGTGTCCTCACTGCTCTCGCTGGACTCGGCGGCGGTGGCTATCTGGCCCACCAAAATCAGACTAATCAGCACGCCGGGGAGGATTCGGAATAAGTCGATCTTCGCTACGCAAGACGCCAGGTCTCCCCTCATCTTGTAGGCAGTCGCATCTGCTCAATCACTCGACATATCTGTGTTCGTGAGCCAACAATGGTGGACACAGAGGCGACCAACCGAATTCGTACTTTATATTTCCAGCGTGCAACAAGCAAAGACCGATTGCTGACTTCAGCCTCTATATCTTGCACACCATTCGTATCAGCTATTGAGGCGTTCAACAAGATCTCATTTTCAGACTAGCGCCATCATGGCTATCGTCGCGACGATCCCGATCACGAGCCCGCCGAGCGCGTACCACGGTTCCCTGCGGAGCTGGGAGAGTTTCCCCGGCGCGGCCCGGACGCCCAGAACGATCGCGACGGCGATCCCGACGAGTTCCCAGCGCTGGGTCAGCCCGGCTGCGAGTCCGACCGCCAGGCCGAGAGTCAGCGCGTGCCACTCGACGGCGTAGGAGAGCAGCCCGTCGCGAGCGCTCTCGGACTCCGAGGGAGCGGTCATCTGGCCGATCGCTCGCTTGAGTCGACCGATCATGTCTCGATCTCGTCCTCCAGGTCTCGAAGGCGGTCGAGCACGGGTCTGTCGAGCATGTCTGGATCGCCGATCAGGAGCTCCTGGTTCGTCACGGAACGCTCGCGGTTCTCCTCGACGTTGCGCACGACCCGCCGCGCGTAGGTTGCCGTCGCGAGCGCTGCCGACGCCGTCACCGTCGAGGCCGCCGGCACGATCCAGTCGAGGAGCACGGACATGGTTAGATGGCACTCCCGGCGGCCGATCCCGCGCTGCTGGCCCCTGCCTCGGCCGCGTCGCTGTTGGCGATCAGGTAGGCCGCGACCACGGCGAGGCCGATCAGCAGCAGTGTCTTCCCGTTGAGGACCTCGCTGAGGAAGCCACCGACGCCGTCGCCGGCCGCTCCCAGCGAGTCGCTGCCTGCCTCGGTCACGCCGATCATGGCGTCGCCGGTCCACTCGCCGAAGTCGGTCGTCGCGTCGCCGATCTCGCCCAGCTGATTGCCGATCGCCGAGCCGGTCCAGTCACCAGCGTCATCCAGCACCTCGCCGGTCCCGTTGACGAACCACGAGTTTGCGCCGACCACGGTCTCAGCGCCGGCATTCGCGCCGCTCTGGACCGTGCTGATCGTGCCGTCGGTCACGTCCGACGCCGCGCCGATCGTGCTGTCGAGCGGGTTGTCGAGGAACCCCATCAGGACATCACCACCCATGCGACCAGCGCGACGCCACCGATCGCCGCGTACTTCAGCATCTTCTCGCGCTGCCGCTTCTTGTTCTCGATGGCGATCGCGGCCTGCGTCGCCGGGTCGCTCGCCGGGTCCTCGGTATCGTATCGGTTCGGGTCCTTGTTCTGGATGTACTGCGGCGGCCCGCTCATCGCTTGCTCACCCCGTACACCACGGCCACAGCCCCGGCAGCCATAGCCGCATACGGCGCTATCTCTCGAATCTGTCCCTCGGCGTCGGGGGCTGAGTCCGAGTCCGTCGAGTCCGACGTATCGCCGTCAGAGAGGCCCGAGGAGTCCGACGTATCGCTGTTTGTCGAGTCGTTGCTGCCAGAGCCGTCGGAGTCAGTTGACGCTGCCACGTTGACCGTGTTGCCGTCCGGGCCGATCACGGTCGCGCCGTCGAGCCGGAATTCCGTTGAGTTGTCCCAACCGTACCGGCTAAACGTGCCCTGCATCGCCTGAGAGTCCAAGTCCGGCGACTTTCGGAGTCGTTCGAGTAGGTTCTGCCCGTTCATCGTGTTGTTATTCGCATTCGTCGCATCCGTCGAGTTCGTCGTTCCCGAGGTGTCCGTCGATCCCGTCGTGTCTGACGTTCCCGAGGCGTCCGTCGAGCCCGTCGAGCCCGTCGAATCGGTGCTGCCGCCGCTCGAAGAATCCGCAAGCGGATGGGAGTCGAGCTTGGGCCGGACTTCTAAGACGGTCTGCGCGATCTCGACGGTGCTGGTCGGCTGGCCTGCCTCAGCCAACAGCCACACCTTGCGGCCGTGCTCGATCGCCGGAACGTCCTTCAGATCTGCTGTGATCTTTGTCGAGCCGTTCGGCCCGAACGAGATGTCTTTCTCGGTCAGGTCGACGCCTCGGTTGTTTTTCTTCCACGTCAGTTTAACCGTCCCCTCGATCGGCTCGTCGCCGACGTTCCACAGATGGCCAGTGATCGTAACATCATCGCCTTCCATCACGCCATTCGGGATGTGGATATTACCGGACAGATCGCTCTCTGCCCGCTCGATTGTCAGGGTCGGGTCCTCCCGATTGGCGAACTCGACGCCGGTATCGTTCTCGACCCGCTCCCCCGAGTATGAGTCGGGTGTGCCGTCGCCTTCCGAGTCTTTGCCTTGCTGACCCTCATGCGGGTCCGTGTATCCCTCTCCGGCCACGTTGACCGTGTTGCCGTCCGGGCCGATCACGGTCGCGCCATCGAGCTGGAACTCCGTCGAGTAGTTCCAGCCGTATTTTCCGAACGTGCCTTGCATGGCCTGAGCGTCCAGATCAGGCGATTTTCGGAGTCGTTTGAGGAGAGTTTGCCCGTTCATCAGAAGGCCACCACCTGAACCGTTGTTCCCAGCGGAACCTCTGTCTCGGTCTGTTCCTGCAACCGGAGCCACATCTGCTCGGTATTCAGCCCACCTTCTGGAGCGACGTTATACGGGAGGTCATCCGACTTCAGCGGGATATCGCGGTCGTCTTTCTCGGGTTCCTTGAACGCGGCTATTATATTCTGGTCAGCCCCGTACAGCAGGACATCATTCACCTCGAAGTCGAACTCAATCCGCTTATCGTCGTAGGTCGTGAGCGACACCTCACGGCTGATGTAGCTGCTGCTCTTGCTGCTCGATCGGGGATTGATCTGATCCCTTGCTGTCGGGCTTCCTCCGCCGTTAAGCTCCTGCAACTCTCGGAGGACTGCGACCAGTAGCGCGTCGGTTTGGTCTTCGATCAGTTGCGTCCAGAGACCGCGCTGCCCCTCCTCGAAGTACGGGCCGAGCGCTTGCTCGATGTGGTCAGGCATGCTTCACCTCCACGTACAGCAGAGCGAGCCACATCACGATCTGGATCGTGGCGGCGACAACCATCACGTCCTCTCGCGTCCAACGACTGCCGTCAAAGAACGAATCCAGATGAGACGCCGAGGCAGCCGTCGAGGAGGTCGCCCCCATCGTGTGATACTGCTTTGGCGTCTCTCGCCGTGGCTCGGCCTGACGGGAATCCATCAGGCCGCCCATCTCAGGACCCTCCGATGTGGTTGATTACGACATCTTCGAGGCCCGTTACGTTCTCTTTTGACCGCCGGATCGGGATCGAGACCAGCGCGTTTGCCGCTGTCGCGCCTGTGTCATCGGCATCGTCCCACTGGATGGTATACGGCGCGTCGATGTAGATCTCGATCTGCCAATCCTTCGGAACCAGCCCCGTCACCGGGTCATCGTAGTCGAACGTGAGCGGGTCGCGGTTCTGGTCTCGAAGATTCGCGAGTCCGGCATCCCGTTCGTCGAGGATATCGAAATACCGCTTTGGTGCGGATTTCCGGACCTCGACCTGCGCCTGCACGTCGGAGATGTAGTAGGCATGCAGCCTGCTGTTGCTGCCGGGATCGGTGTAGTCGAAACTGTTCGCCGAGTAGTCGACACTGTCAGGCTGGACCTCACTCGTGCCGCTGTAGAGAAGGAGGTCTGTGCCGACCGCGTCGGCTTCGATCACGGAGTGCGACAGGTTGAACGTCTCCGTGTCATCTGCCGTGGCGTTCGTCGTGAACTCCTCATGAGCGACGAAATGCAGGTCGACCTCGACGCCCGACCGGACGAACAGCGGCCGGTCGGCCTTGTAGCTCAGGACTTTGGTCAGCTCACCCGGCGCGTTAGGCGTCTGAGTGAAGTCCGACGCTTCGAGCCGCTTGTTCGCAGCCCCGACCTGATCGAGCCGGGCAAAGACTTCCTCCTCGGGCGGTGCCGCTGCCATTGTTAGACCTCCTTGACGGCGGTCTCGTCGATAGTGAGCCGGCTGTTCGTCCAGTCGATCTCGGTCGAGCACTCGATCGAGATATACATCTTGTCCACATCATCGACGCGCAACTGCGAGCCTTTGAGAACGTGCTTCAGCCGGTCGATGTACTCCTCGTTCTGCTGGTCTTGAATCGAGAGGGACTGATACGGCCGGATGTTGGTCTTCGGTTCGCTGACCGTCTGCGGGTTGTCATCGTTCGGCGTCTCGAACTGTACCGCCATCTTGGTATCTGCCGGCAGGTCGTTCCCGCTTGAATCCTGCAGCTTCGCGAAGATCGGGAACCCACGGGCCTGCTGGCCTCGCTCGACCGCGTTCTTGATGACCCACATCAGCCCGTCATCGGGCTGGAATTCGAGGATCGGCGTCATCACGCCGGTCGTGTTCGTGCGCTCGGTCGCCTCGTTCGCGATGTTCGATAGCTGTTTCGTCATCAGTTGCCTCCGATGTTCGTGACGCTCTGTTTGACACCGAAGCGCTGGGCCAGCGAGTCGACCGTGTAGATCATGCCGCCGACCGCAAGCTCGCGGTTGTACGCCGGAGAGAACTCGTAGCCGGTGTATGCAACGAGCAGGCCGTACACCTCGTTCGGCACGTCGAAGCCGGTCATGCCGTCGATCGCTGACTGTGCGATACTACTACCGAGATACCCGCCAGCGGTCGCGGCCGCCGTCTCCCACATGTTGGGATCGGCGATCACGTCCATGCTGTCGGTCATATCAGTAACTGCCATTACAGCCCTCCCTCGCACCCCGCCGATTGTATAGGGCCGCGCTGCAACCGGCGCGAATTGACGGATACTGACGGACACTGACACGCGGCCATCTATTGTCGGCGACCCCCACCATAGGGATATGCAGGAACTCGGTTCAGGCAGTAGTAGCACCGACAGCGGGACGTCGCCGTTCCAGAAAGTCGAGAGCGAGAAACTCCCGCCCGGCGCAGAAATCTACGAATTTACGGGCACTTCCCTCGATCTGGGGGAGGCGAACCTAACGGGTCCCGCTGTGAATATCGGTCAAGTGTCTCCGATGGATGAGTTAGAGCTGCCAATGTACAACAGCGACTCAAACGCCCCGTATGGCACCCTGTTTTGGCACAGCGGCGATAGTCAGTTAAAATTCAAGTCCGAGCGAGGGGATATCTACACCTTTTAGCTACCAGTGCGGGCCGTCGTAGTGTTCGAGTAGGTGGCCAATCACCCGATTTCGAGTGATCTCATAGCCAACCTCACCCTCCAGCGACTCTTTGATCTCGCGGAACTTGCGGGCCTGACCGCCGCGTAGCGTGATATCTTCTCGTTCTGTTGCCATCAGCCTGGGATTGAGAGTGCCGACCCTTCTGGGCCGTAGTGCGTCGACTCCATCGAGAGCGTCGACGAATCGATCCGCTTGTACTCCCCGGCTCGCGTCGAGTAGATCCATTCACTTCCGGGATCGGTCTCTTGCAGCGGTTCAGACCCTAACTCGTCCGGGAGTCCGTGTATCGGCCCCGACTTGCGCGGGTTATGGACGGCGCCGTTGTAGCCGACGATGTCGTCGACGCGATCGATGTCGTTCGGGTCGATGAACCCACCGAGGAGCTGCCGATCACACTGCGAGGAGACCGTCGAGTCGAGTTTCGCGATCTTCTGTGTAATCCAGATCGTCGCGACGCCCTGGCCCCGCCCCGTCGTCGCGAGTTCCTCGACTGGCTTGGGCGTCGTCTTGCGCATCCGGGCGATGAAATGCGCCTCATCGACGACGACCAGGACCTCGCCATCGAAGTCTCGCGCTGCCGTCGCGACCGTCGCCGCGACATCCTCTCGCCAGGTATCCGCTGGGACCGCGCGGGCCGCGACGATCGCGCCGTTGTCGTCGAGAAGCCGCCGCCACCCGTCGGCTGACAGAGCTGCCTCTGCCTTGCCGACGCCCATCCACTTTGCGCAGCCAGCCTTCGCTAAGCCCCGGTATTCGTCCTTGTAGTCGAGGATCACCACTGCATCGAAGCCGCTCAGGTTATCCTCGATTCGCTGCTGGGACAGCCACGATTTCCCCCACCCTGACTGCCCAGCGATCAGTTCCCGGCTCATCTGTCGTTGAGTTCGTCGGCGACCTGGCGGATCACGGTATTGTTGCGCTCGATCGGGCCGCCGAGCACCGGCTGTATCTGCTCGCCCCGGTCCCAGTTGACGACAATCGCGAGAAACTCCCGCAGCGAGAGATCGAAGACTGCCTGGACGTGGCGATCGGCGACCTTTCCGATCTCGCCGGGCGTCGCCTCGTCGAGCGGTGTCTCGACGCTGCCGTTCTCGTGATGGAGTTGGTACCACTCGCGGAGCTGCTCGCGGTACTCGTCGGCGTCGAGGCCGACGTACTGCTCGGCGCGTTCCGGCTCGTCCATCACCTGCGGGGCGATCGCCTCAAACCACCAGTCCCGGACATCGCGATCGGCGACCGCGTCGGCGAGCGAGAGCAGCGTTTCGGCGCGTCGCTCGCGATCATACTCGAGCTCGACATCGACATCCGCCGCGTCGGTCAGCTCGACGAGCGCCGAGACCTGCCGGGACTCGTACTCGGTCAGCGTCGCGACGATCGCCTGGGCGACCGGCGTCTCGGACGGCTGGACCTGGCTCATCATCTTCTCAGCCATCTTCTGGCGGGCGCCGTCAAGCATCAGGCACCGACCTCCGAGGCGAGTCCCTCGACCATGTCGGGGTCATCCATCGCGACCATCCCGCCGAACATCACTGTCGAGAGCAGGATTGCCTGACCAGGTGAGAGTTCGTCGATCCCGCCCTGTTCTTCGAGCCAGTCGTCGACGTACTCGTCTATCTGGAGATCGCGGGCCATATCGCCGTACTCCTCAACGAGCTCGCTCCGGTCGTCAGGGTCGGCAGAGCCGTAGGACGCGCGGGCGACCGCTGCCGACATTCCGAGCGCGTTACAGTAGACATCGCCGGCCGAGACGCGATCGCCCCGATCGTCGACGTCGGCGCTGCCGTCCTGGTCGTCGCTCTCGTCCTGATCGCCGGCGTCGGCCCCTGCCTCGGCTTCGATCTCCTCGGCGACCGCGCTGAAATCGGCCATCTCCTCGTCGTCGATCTCCGGCTGTTCCTCGTCGACGTCTTCCTCGACGTCTTCGGTGACGTCCTTCTCGACATCGTCGGGATCGTCGTCAGGCATCTTACTGCACCTCCGCGTCGGCGGCGATCAGACCATGTCCCTCGCTCGGATCAGGGTCGTCGGGCTCGTCCTGAACGTCGTCGACGACGTCGGCCCCACCGCTGTCGTCGCTCACGTAGGCGTACAGCAGGGCCAGCATCAGCACGGTCGCGACGCCCATCGCGAGGGTCGTCGTCGAGACCGGGATCGGGATACCACCGGATCTAGACCTTGTGGAGGTCGAAAGGTCTGTTTTCGTGGGTTCAGTACCGTCGCTATCGGCCCCCTCTTGGGGGTGGTCGTCGGGGTCGTACTGCTGGCGCTGGCGTTCGAGGTCTTCAGAGGTAGGCATATCAGGGTCGTCGTCGGGGTGGTCGTTCTGGTCGTTCTGACCTGGTTCGTCCTGGTCTCCGTCCTGTTCCGGGTGGTCGTCGGAGCCGTCGGGGTC
>JGI12451J12833_1000196_pt1 | contig 20187 bp, 19 predicted proteins | sample A23E3SouthBayCA_2_FD_12833 | JGI IMG/M metagenome (IMG submission 12833) | reverse complement strand
GATGTTCGACGTGGCGGGCCTGGCCATCGGGTTCGACCCGAGACCGGACGTCGAGCCCGCCTGTGACGTCGTCGTCACGACGATGCCAGAACTGGCAGACGTCCTCGAACAGGAGACCGCCCTCTAATCCCGAGATTCTGTCCGCCCCCTCACTGGATCCGGGGCCGCTCGGTCAGGGAGCCGATGGGTGCTGAGCCGCGATCGACCGCTGGCTGAACCCCTGCGTACCGAACGAGCACGGACACTCGGCGACGGCGGTGGGGGACGCTTGCCGATGGCGTCCCCGACAGTAGAGGCCAGCGTAAACCGGGCCGTCGACACCCGGGCCTACGATCTCAACGACTACCGGACGGAGCCACTGGCGCCGTCCAATCGTTCGGAGAACGAGTGGCTCGGGGCGGAAACGACACGGGGATCTACCATCCCAAAAGAAGTAAGCCAGAATTCTGGTCACACTCGATATCTCGGACGACGGGTGGGTCGCCACAACCGGGATAGATTCTGCCGAAACCAGCAGATCACTGATGATCGCCGACCGGATCACGAAGCTTCAACCCCCCAGAGGTCTTACTGAAACCCGCCGATGGCGCCTTTGTTGCCGCGTCGTTGGCCGCTTCAACCCCATAGAGGTCCTGCTGAAACTGGCGGAGCATCTGAGCGGCCGCGGCCTGGAAGTCGAGCTTCAACCCCATAGAGGTCCTGCTGAAACCAAACACTATTGTCCCGGAGAAATAAGGGGAGGTGCTTCAACCCCATAGAGGTCCTGCTGAAACGAAGACCACATCAAACTATCGGAGAGCGAACACGCGCTTCAACCCCATAGAGGTCCTGCTGAAACGATACGTCGCCATCGACCGCGCGAACGGCGCGAACACGCTTCAACCCCATAGAGGTCCTGCTGAAACGAGCTCGTCGAAGGCGGTGTCGGAGGCGCCCTCGATGCTTCAACCCCATAGAGGTCCTGCTGAAACACGGCGAGCATCATTACATGGACTGGTGGGACCAGGCTTCAACCCCATAGAGGTCCTGCTGAAACCTGGGGACCACACAATCCATCGCGTCCACCGCGTCGCTTCAACCCCATAGAGGTCCTGCTGAAACGCCGAGACGATCACCCGGTACTGGGCGAGGAGGCTTCAACCCCATAGAGGTCCTGCTGAAACGTCAAGGACTACTATACTTCCCGGGAGTTGAATTATGGCTTCAACCCCATAGAGGTCCTGCTGAAACTCGGTTGAGACGAAGTCCACGCGCTTCCGAATCTTGCTTCAACCCCATAGAGGTCCTGCTGAAACTCTACGAATACGTTTGGGTATACGCCGAACGTGAAGCTTCAACCCCATAGAGGTCCTGCTGAAACCCGGATTGGCCGTCATCACCCGATGCACCCGTATTCGCTTCAACCCCATAGAGGTCCTGCTGAAACGGTGTGTGGCGGGATGTCTGTCATGGTTGATAAACCGCTTCAACCCCATAGAGGTCCTGCTGAAACTCGTCGTCGGGCAACCCCAAGACATCTTCAGTGGGCTTCAACCCCATAGAGGTCCTGCTGAAACTAACTTCTCGCCGTCGCTGTATGTCCCCGCGACTCCGCTTCAACCCCATAGAGGTCCTGCTGAAACGCGGTGATGACCCATGACCGAGGGGGACGGCGACCAGCTTCAACCCCATAGAGGTCCTGCTGAAACTCGTCCTGGTCGTCGGCCTCATCGCCGCGACCTGGCCGCTTCAACCCCATAGAGGTCCTGCTGAAACTGTGGAGCAGTCCCAGCTGGACACAGAGTGCTCGCCGCTTCAACCCCATAGAGGTCCTGCTGAAACGCTGCTCGACCAGGCCGACGCTCTTGACGGCCGGGAGCTTCAACCCCATAGAGGTCCTGCTGAAACGCCGCATACGGCGTCGACACCAACAACGGGCGGCTGCTTCAACCCCATAGAGGTCCTGCTGAAACCCGGATCGACGACGAGTACCTCCCGATCTACAACGTGCTTCAACCCCATAGAGGTCCTGCTGAAACGCCCGCAGAGGGCGGCCAAGCACAGGACGACGCGAAGCTTCAACCCCATAGAGGTCCTGCTGAAACCGCGCACGCCCTCATCACGGGCTTCGGCAGCGAGCTCGCTTCAACCCCATAGAGGTCCTGCTGAAACACGGCATTCCGGAGAGATAGCGGAAGACAGCACCAGCTTCAACCCCATAGAGGTCCTGCTGAAACGCCCGACATTCCCGACGCGTGCGGCGCTTCGACTTCGCTTCAACCCCATAGAGGTCCTGCTGAAACGAATTAGTCACGGAAACCGAAGAATTCGAAGAAGTCGCTTCAACCCCATAGAGGTCCTGCTGAAACCGCCCGGCGACGACGACGCGTCGGGGTTCGACGTCTTGCTTCAACCCCATAGAGGTCCTGCTGAAACTCGGCGATCGAAGACGATCTAGCCGACCAAACGCGAAGCTTCAACCCCATAGAGGTCCTGCTGAAACCCCGGCGTGCGGGCGCGAATTCCCGTGCGAAATGTGGCTTCAACCCCATAGAGGTCCTGCTGAAACGGAAGGGCGATTAGCACTTCGTTACGCGTTCGAAGGCTTCAACCCCATAGAGGTCCTGCTGAAACACTTCCGCATTTCGCCCGCGACGCTATACGAAGAAGCGCTTCAACCCCATAGAGGTCCTGCTGAAACTCGACGGGTCGCGCACGACGATCGCGTCGGCTTCGAAGCTTCAACCCCATAGAGGTCCTGCTGAAACAGCCGTCGACGGGAACGATCGGAATAGACCCGCCGTCGCTTCAACCCCATAGAGGTCCTGCTGAAACTGGGTTCGCCTTCGACGTCACGAAGCCGAATGCCCGCTTCAACCCCATAGAGGTCCTGCTGAAACCATGCCGAATTTCGGCGATATAGCCCATATGCGTTGTGATTCCCGCTCACCAGCGAGGTCGACCACCGATTCTGGGTCAACACCGGGGAGGTCGAGAATAGATCAGGTGAATTTCGACCCAGGCTCCTCAGAATTCCCGATCACGGTACAGTCGACGTTCCCCTCGACCTCAGCGGTGAAGATGTATATCGAGTCATCGGACCCGAGATGGTCCTCGATATCGTGCCGGATATCGAGTAACTGACCCTCCGTGATGTTGCCATGGAAGACCGACTGTTGGATGTGTTCTAACCGCCGTCTGAGGAGTTTGCGGTAGATACGAGTGCGGTCGGCAGGCACATCGTAGGTGACCAAGACGAACACGGTCACCACCAACGCTCCGTTGGATGGTACGGCTCTTTGGTCAGGATATGTTTCTTGAGAGAGTACACGTCGGTCTGCACAAGCGTCTTGTAGCTGACCTTCCGATTCAGGCGATTGTGCTCGACCGTTTCGTCGAGCGTCGATTCGAACTCCTCCAAGACTGTGAGCCGGCCGGATTCGTTTAGTAGATACCCCTCGAGCTCTGCTTCGAAGTCGTCGAGGGAGAGTTGCCGCCGGTTGACCACCCGAAAGAGCACGCGATCGGCCAATATCGGCTTGAAGATGTCCGCGATATCTAAGGAGAGGGTGAACCGCCGGTCACCTGGCTCGTGGACGAACCCGACTGTGGGATCCAGGGCTGTCTTCCGAATAGCAGAGACGCAGACCGTATATACCATCGCGTTGAGAAACGAGATGAGGGCGTTGACTTCATTCGTCGGCGGATTGTACTCCCGCCGGTCGAAATCGAATGGGTCCCGGAGAATCGATCCGAAACAGGAATAGTAGTGCTTCCTCGCGGTCGCCTCCACGCCCCGGAGTTCGTTGATGTCGTCCGTGTGTGCAACGCGTTCCCGCTGGGCCGCAAGTGTGTCGAGGGTATCTCCGAACTCCTCCCCGCGATCGTGGTAGTACTGGATATTCCGTCGCATGTTGTGGATGCTCGCTGCGATGATGTCACGAGCAATCGGGAGTCGCAGGCGGGGGTCATCGTACGCGCGGACCTGCTCGACGATCGTGTTCCCGGAGAGATGGTCACGCTTCGGCAGATACGAACCCTTGTAGTAGTCATTCCAGCCAAACACGTGGGCAGGGACGCCTTCGTCGTTCAGCAGTCCCAGCGCTCGCGTGTTGAACGTGATCTGACCATGTAGGTACAATGCGTCGACGCTTTCGACGGGGAGATACGTGGTCTCACCCTCCAGCGTATCGATCCTGAGTGTCCCCTCGCTCCGGCTGAGTTCGCCATCGGCGAAGATGTGATGGTTGTCTTTGGTCATGTGATCACATCCAACAGATGTCCTGATAGAGACAGCTCTCACAGACGGGCTTCTTCTCGAGTGCCGGTGGGGTATCGGACCGGACGATGTCGAAGATCCGCCGAAGGGAATCCTCGACCGCCTCCTCTCGCTCCGGTGTCAGCGCGACGTCCTCGCGTTTCCGTTCGGCGGGATAGGCAAGCACCCCATCGCGCTGGATGTCACAGATCTCCTGCAGATACCAGAGATAGTACAGTAGTTGCATTCGCATCGGCTTCTCAAGCGTCGATGACGCCTTCACCTCCATGACCCGCCCGTCGTCCAGGACGTCAATCGCGATCCTGCCGTTCACCATAAAGGAGTCGCGTTTATCCCGGTAACTCGTCTCGTCGATCCGCGTTCCCCGCCGAATGTTCGGTGCGCCCCGATCAATCTCGAGATCTCGGGAGGCGAACCAGAGTTCGCGTTCGCAGACGTGGAAATACTGCATCATCAGGCCAGTGACGGCGACCTCGGGGTCTTGCTCCGGACTCCGTTCCGCCTCGATGAACGCCGCCACTTCGTCTGGAGGATTATCGGTCATCGTCACATGGTGAACCGCTCTGACACGCTTTCATCATCGACGACGAACCCACCGGTTGCGAGGTCGTATGACGCCCCTCGATCTCCGGTGAACGCAAGCACGTTTGGGCCGTCTTCGGATCCGCGACGCCGCCTGTCGACCCTGGCGACGCCGGATAAATTCGCCTCAGCATCCTCAACGGGAATCGAGATGCGATACTGCGAGCATTCGTCCAGGCGTTCGTAAGCTGGCGCGACTTCGCCCGAGTCGAAGAGATCCCCAATGGTCTCAATCTGTTGTCGCTCCTCGTCCGTGACCCCGACCAGAACGTCGACGGTCTCGTAACCCTGCGCGATCAGAGACTCCCTGGCCAGGGACTCGCCCTGGAACGTGTCGACTTTTTCGACGAGCCTGTGAACATCCTTGACTTCGAGCCGGTCGAAATACTCGGGGACGGCCGTCCGTGTGAGGGTCACTTCGGGAATGTCTGACTGTTGCGGGAGTGTTTCTCGAAGTGTTTCGGCGACCGTCAGCAGCCAGCCCTGTCGCTCTCGGTCGTAAACCAATTCGGCTGGAGGAGGTTCCGCTCTCGTCGTGAGCGCCGGATCCGTTGGGTCGGCCAGCCACCAGACGGTGACGTCGCCACCGTTTGGGCCCCACTCGAAGGACCGATTGCACCGGCCGGCGGCCTGAACGATGCTGTCGAGGGGAGCCAGATCTCGCCAGACGGTCGTGAAGCTGAGATCGACACCCGCCTCGACGGCTTGTGTCGAGACCATCACGAACTGCCGTCCATGTGTCGTCAGAATGTCAGCGATCCCGATCAGGGCACGTCGGTCCATCGGCCGGTATCGCGAGTTGAACGTACAGAGCAGGAGCTCCTCCGTGGTCGCTGTCGGCGACCATTCCCCTGTCACGGGGTCAAACTCAAAATTCAGGAGTTCGAGCGTGCGTGAAACGGTTTCATGGGTGACGTCCCGGGTCGGGTCCCTGTCGGCGTGGACTTCGGCGAGCGCTTGTTCATAGGCGTCACCGACAGTCCGTACTGAATGCCCACGGTCGGCTGCGGTATCGCGAACGGACTTGGTCAGTTGCCGGGATGAGGCAATTGTATTGCAGACAGCCAATCCGGATGTCTCCCGAGAGGTCCCGTCGATAACCCGATCGACGATCCGCTGGGCTGCATCGTCGTGTGACACCAATTCCGGGTCCGGGCCTGTCGTGGGATACGCCCAGACTGAGTCGTCGATATCGTACGTGACCCGCTGGCTCTCCTGGAAGTAGTCATCCTTGTTGGAAACGAGGTCTACGACATCGGTCCCGGCCCGGGTGAATATCTCCGGTTGAGTCGCCGTCATCGCGAGAACCGTCCCGCCGAACTCTTCGGTGAGTATCTCCACGAGGCGCGGGACGACAGGCCACCACTCCAGTGGTACCGCTTGTGGCTCATCAAGGATGATGATGGCATTTTCGAGGGCTGGGAGCTTGAGACTCTCCGCGTTCGAGGGGCCGGCGAGACTTTCGAATAGTTGGACGAACGTCGTGAGCATCGTCCCCGAGCGCCAACTTTCCCCGAGGAGCGTGGCCGGGGCCTGGTTACCGTCAGTTTCGGGTTCCCCGTCGGCATCGGACTCGGAGTCAGGGCGGGTGAGGGTCTCGCTGAGATAATGATGGACCCCAAAGCGATTCGACGTTGGATCAGCTCCCCAGAGATCCGTGTCCTCGAAGAGCTCTCTTGTCTGTTCGATGATCGACGTGTAGGGAAGTGCATACACGACTGTCGGCGGAGTTGTCAAGTTCCGCGCTACGGCGAGTTCGTTCCGAAGGGTGAACGCTGCCGAGAGTCCCGTGAACGTCTTTCCCAGGCCGGTGGGGAGTGTAATCTTGCCAACGGAGGCGTCGTCGACCAGTAATCGATTGACGTTGTCACAGACCTCGCGTCTGGCTTGCTCACGCATCTCGTTTAAGTCGGCCTCCAGGTCAGAATCGGCAGAGATGCCGGCGATGTAGTCGATGAGTGGATCCAATTCCAATGACTTGGTACGGAGATCGGAGACCCCCAGGCCCGCAGCACTCGTCTTGTCTGCAAGCGTCAACGCCCCCCAGTACTTGAGATAGGCATCGTACGCCTGCCCAGGCAAGTGTTCGGGTGTCATGTCCCGGGCCTCGCCATACCCGAACGTCTCCGAGACGAACTCTGCCAGTGACTCTAACAGGGACCCATCACGAAACCCCTCACGGAACGACTCCCAGGTACTCCCTCCCGGCACGTCCGCGAACAGCGATGTCGCAGCCTGTCGATTCGTCTCGTCAATCGCCCGGATCTGTGTTTCGACCCAGCTCCGGTTGGTCTGCTCGTATTCCGGGCGGTAAATCGACTCAAACACGTAGTTGACCGCGTTGGGTGTCATCCCGTGGTGCTTCGCGACGGCGAGACACGCGGCGAACTGCAATCGGGGCGGCGCATCCAGGTATTGAACCGCGTGAAAGGTCGCCAGCGCGCCAATCCGGGCGTGATACGTGTGCTGTTTCTCGCCAGTGTATTCCTGGCGGAGATACTGCTGAAACTGTGGCGTTACCTTGCCGAAGTCGTGAAGTCTGGCGACGATGCGAGCGATCGCCGCGGGGGGTGGATCACCCTCTGAAGGGAATTCGCCCACGAATCGCACGAACCGATCGACTTCTTCAAGATGGTCATCGAGCGTATGGACTTCTCCATCTGTGGGGGGACGGGCCCAGATGTTGCCCTTCTCCATGGGTTATCAACTGAATACGACCGTTCGGCCATCGACGCGGGCTGGAGCGATCATCTCCGGGACGATCTGAACATCCTCATGCGGCTCCGGGGCGAAGGCGAAGTCGACATACCCCGTCGTTCGCCGGCCGTCGCCTGTCGCTTCCATGTATCCGGGCACTCGCTCGACCGCGTAACTCGTTCCCGCCGTTGGGACTGCCGCATCGATACCGTCGGGCACAGCTGACTCGATCGAGACTGGTCCATCGGATTCGACCGGTTCGACGTCGAACTCCCCGTGGTAGGTGATCCAAGCGAGGAACTCCGAGAGCCCCATGGACGGGGGATAGTACGACGTCCCGCGTTCGAGGTGTTGTTTGAGCGCCCCATAGAACTCTGCATCTTCAACGGCAACGTCCACGCGATATGCCGGGTTGACGAGAAGTTCGTAGCTGTGAATCTGCCGGTTGTCCGTACTATCCGGGAAGGATACTTTGACCGTCTTCCGTCCCGTTCCTCCGGCACTGTCCATCGTTTCGTTGGGATTCGTTCCAAGGCCGAGCGATGGTTCAGTCACCGTCCGGGGTTCACGGAGTACCTCGATTGCAACCGCCGAGACCGAGTCGGCGAACGTGTCGTAGTATCCATCGCGATGAACACCTGCGATGGCTGCGACCATACCGGCAATCGTCGTCCGTGGAGGCACCCGGTATGTCTGCTTCGTGACTGTCCGGTCGATTCGGCGGAAGTGACCCCAATCACTTTCGACTGTAAACGACAGGCAGCGATCGGGGAGTCCGTCCGAGTCCACGGTCGCTGCCTCGACCGCACCGGCCGGGGAGTTCCCCTGGGGCGACCCGGCTGTGACGCGTCGCGCCATCATCACGCCTCTGGCAGCGTGTCCGTGAAGTCCTCATAGACATCAATCTCGTCGACGGCGACGTCTTCACTTCTGAGGTAGGGCCCGAGATCGCTGGCCGGCATCTGCTCATCGTCGACGGTGACGGTCAACCGTTCGTTCCCGACGATGTGAACCGTGTCGATATGGTCGTCGGCAGCGGCGGTTTTGAGTTGCTCGACGAGCGGCGTCACATCGAGGCAGACGTCTCGGACACTCCGCAGTTCACTATCGGGTTTGGAGCGATCTTCGTCCAGTCTCAGTCCCGTGTGCAGGTCGCCCTCGTGGTAGCCGTCGGTGGAATACTCGACCCTGAGGTAGAGCCGTGGCTCTTAGCCGATCTTACTCCGGGAGATCGTCTGGTTCTTGAGTGCACGCCAACACAGCGTATCCAGGCGTTCGACGTCAGTCTCCGATAGCTCGGTATCGTCGGCGCCGTTCTCGTCGATGAGACCGTGGAACGGGAAAATCCCGTACTTGATACGATTGTCGTCGAGACCGAAGCCCCCCTGCTCCTTGTCCTCTTGGGTGGCGATGACGCTCGTCAGGGAGCTGATTTCCTCCGTTTCCTCGACCGCGTTCAGCGAACGGGCCGGTGAGAACTGGACCGGGCCGGTGAACTGGCTGGGGAAGTGCTCCTTGACCGCTTGGTAGAGGTCATCTTCCGGATCTTTCTGGAAACTGAGCGTTGCACCGAAGTACCGGACGTCAGTCGCATTCTGCAGGAACTCCTCGGCGACGCTCTCGATAGCCTCGACATCGTCGGCGGATTCGACGTCCTCGAAGAGATCGAGCGCGAGCTTCGCGCGGGTCGGTGCGTCCTCGTCGTCCTCGATCGTCTTCTTGACGAAGATGGGGTGTTCATCCTCGTGGAGTTGATCCCGGAGGTACCGCTTGAGCCGCACGTCGGTGATCGCGGCTTTCCCGGTCACCGGGTCGATGCGAGGACGGTTCTCGCCCATCGGATTGCCGTTGGGATTGCAGTCCTGTGCGTCGGTCACGAACACGATCTCGGATCGGTTATCGAGGTTGGTCGCCATGGATGTGGGTTGGTGAAGTTACTCGGCGGGCGGTGCGGTCGCGGCTTCGGCACGGTCGATGAGGTCGCTCACACGTCCTTCGGCTCGGGTGCCGTATCCGATCCCGAGTGCATAGAAGAACTGGAGGTCCTGCCGGGAGAGCGACCAGTCATCACCGGGCACGGCAGCCGAGACCGTCTCGGTCAATTCGTCAACCGTCTCATCGAACAGAATCTCGCCGCCCCAATCGACTTCCGAGGCGTAGATCCCGGCTTTGTCGATGAGGTCCCGGTAGAGGCGTTTCAACTTCGCGGTCGTCATGTTCTCGGCCTGATGTTGGTCTCGTAATGTCCTGTTCATGTCGCGGGTGTACTGCTGGTGGTGACTCAATTGGCCGACCAGCACCCCGACGAGGAAGGCAGCCCGTCGCTCGGGATTCTCGGCGAGTGCTTTGCGGTTCTGGATGAACGTCTCGAGGCGGTACCGGCGCGCTGCGGGTCGGGGGATGGACCCATCTGCATCGGCGAGATGGGACACATCCAGGTCATCTGTGGTCATGTTCGTTGGTGGAACGGTGAGTGCCGCGTGCGTCTCCGCATCAGCGACGAGGAGATCGGCACGGGCCAGTGCTTCGAGCTGTGCGAACTGGACCTTCAGGCGGTTCAGTGATAGGCGATTCTCTGGGTCGCTCTCTCGTTCCTGGGCGAGGCGAGTGAGGAACATGTCGAGCAGCCGTTCGACCGGAATCGACGAGCCGGTGAGCAACTGGTAGGTGTACCACTCGATGTCGTCGTTCACAGCTGCACCGTCGTCACTGTCGGTCGACGGGACCGCATTCCAAGCGAAGGACCCGTCGACCACCGCGTTGATAATGTGATCTTGATCCAGTCCACTACTCAGGAGCGACCAGTGTTCCGTCGTTCCGAATCCGGATGTGCAGTCGAAGGTCGGGGAATTCAGGACTGCGAGGTACTCGGAGGCGATCTCCCGCGGCCAGTACATCGTCACATCCGGGACTTCATGAAAGACGTTGATGTCCCCGCTGTCGTTCCGGAGCGAGAGTACATAGAAGCGGAGATCGTCGAGTTCCTCTTCGTCACCATATTTCTCGACGGAATCTTCGATGAAGGCCATCGGGTGCCGCGTTGAATCCTCATCGTCGCGGTCCTGGAGGTCGCTCAGCCCCCGATAGAGGAGTTCGGCACGTCGCCACCCACGTATTTCCGTGAAGTACGGGAGGGTGTAGACCCCAAGCCCGTTTCGTGTGGTTCGGCAAGCCTCCACGAGGGATGTACCCGACTGGATGAGGAGTGCTGTATCGGACGATACCGCGTGTGCCCGCCAGGCGTTCTCCCGCTTGAGCTCGCTGAACTTTTCTGCGTGTTGGACTGTGAACAATGCCAGCGGATCGTCAGCAGTTCCGAACACTTCCGTCGTCTCCTCGGTGACCATGCAGGTCCCCTGTCCTCGAGACGGTGGGTCGCTATCGCTCAGATTCTTCCTCGCCAGCTTCTCGTGTTTGCGTGCTTTCATCCCGGCGTTCAAGACGTCGACCTGGCCCGGGTAGAACCATGCTGGCGTCGAGTTGGCTGTGCCGGGAGGGCCGGACAGCGTTGCCGGGTCGAGTTTGAGGCGGACTGTGGCAGTGATTCGGGGGGTTCCAGACAGCTGCTTCTCGAGGGCCTGTTCGATCTTCTCCTTGACCCTCTCGTCACGGCTCAAGTCTTGGAGGGCCTCAATCACCCACCCGTCGGGATGCGACTCAGCGACGGCCCCGACAGCGGGCTCGCGGCCGTCTGCATTGGTCCATCGTTCCAAGCAATCAACGCAATACGTTGCCGCCGTCGTAGCGTCGGAACCGCCTTTGGCCCCGCGTCGGGTGATACTGTGGTCGATTCCGCGGCCCCACGGGAACCGAGCGAATCCGAGTTTCGGGACGACATCGGGGGTCAATCGTTCGACAGCAATCGACACGGTGTCGACGCTTGGTTCCTGGTCGGTCAGGTCGACATCGACACGTGCGAGATACCGATCGGTATCGCCATCTTCTGCAACGAACTCGTCTAGCTCACCCGGTGTGTAGTAGATGGAGTAGGCGGGATCACCACCCGCATCCTCCGCAGCTTCAGCCAACGCGCCATAGAGGGTTTGCACGCGCCGCAGCGAGGTGATTGGGCCGTCTGGAAGGTACTCCTCTAACGTGTCCGTGGCGAGGCGTTGTGCCATCTAGCCTCCTCCCATAACAGCGTCGTTGGTGTCTGGCTGGCCACGAGACCGACCAGGCGATCGTTTTGCGTCCTCGTCGACATTCAGAAAGCCAAACCCGAGGGCGTTCCGCTCACCGACACCGGTGTCCAGTGCAAGGTTGAGATGCCGCCGATGGTGATCGTCTCGGACCTCGTATCCGAACCGCCACTTGCTCAGAATCAGCGTTTCCTCGACACCTTGGGTCACCGTCGTCGGGAGTGCGAACGTCTTGATGAGTTCATAACTGTCGAAGAGATCGTCGTCCACCTGGTTCGGGCCGGGAAGGTCCTCTGGACAGAACAGGTCGTGTTTTTGCGCCAGGTTCGCTTCGAGTTGCGTTTTTAGGGGGTCGATAGTGTGTTCGGGCTTCCAGAAGGTTCCGTGCTCCCCGTCGGTTTCGACGGTGGGGTAGTCGTCTGCCCGCCAGGGGGGAATGCGGACGAGGAGACCTGTGCCAGTTTCCAGTACTCCGCGGGTTCCTGGCTCCCCAACATCCGGTGCCAACAAGGACACATCCTCGATGTGGAACGGCATCTCTCCGATGTTCAACTCTGGGGTTGCCGAGAAGTCCTCGGCGATGGCGCCGAGCAAATCGCGTTGGGGAGCCGCAACGATGAGCGTCCGCCGATCCCCCTCTTGGAGATCGCCGGGTGGAAATGGGTTCGAGAAGGAGAATCCTACTGGTCGATTTTCATTGTGCAGTGATCCATAGTCTGTGCCCTCGAGAGCCCCCCACAGTCGGCCACGGAGCTTGTGATGATACTGTTCATCGTATACTGCGTCCCGTCGAGCACGGAGTCTCGAAAGGAGTCTCATTTGTCTCCAGTGGGGTGGCCATTATTTGACATGGTGGGCGTGGTGGAAATATTGAGCATGGATAAAAAGTATTTTGATTGATACGTCGGCGTTCAATCCATTAGCGAGTCCCTCTTGCCTGATTATCGACAATCACAGTGAGTCGAGCCGGCAGTTTGGTGGGGCCGAAATTGGAGAACCGGGATGGATTACGTGCTCGAAAGGCTTGATGGAGAGCGCTGGCAAACCCTTACCAGAAGTCGATTCTCCGGCCACCTTCACTCGAACCCCAAGCCACTGCGCCTAACCGACGCGTTCCGGATGATGCCACCGAGATCGAGGTGTACACGAACACCCTCCCGAACCACTGACGCCGCATCGCCAGTCGCTCACCCTCTTGAAAACCGGGTTGATACGGACCGCCTGCACCGCGCATGGGTCGGGGCGGAATAAGGGCGGACCTAGCGGTTTCCCTTCGCCGCCGATTTCGCGCGGTATGGGCCGTCTCCGCGGGGCTCGTGAGAACCAATGGCAGCAAATCACGATCTCGAGCCCATCGACCCGAGCACCGCGCGCGAACTGTACCTCGACCACAAGGCGACCCACTGCACCGAGGCGACGGTGCAGGGTCACCACTACCGGACGAAGCATATCGTCGCGTGGTGCGACGAGAACGGCATCGATAATCTGAACGATTTGACTGGGCGGCACCTGCACCAGTTCCGGCTCTGGCACATGGAGGAGCACGACATCAACCAGCTGTCGCTGCGCCAGCACATGTGCACGCTCCGGGTGTTCCTGAAGTGGGCGAAGTCCATCGAGGCCGTGCCGCCGAACCTCTATGACAAAGTCATGGTGCCCCAGGTGGGCCGCGACGAGCGCCAGCGCGATGACATGCTCGAGGCCGACGAGGCACGCGAGCTCCTGGGATACCTCTCGAAGTACCACTTCGCCTCCCGTCGGCACGTCATCGTCGCGCTCCTCTGGGAGACCGGCATTCGTGTCGGGGCCGCGGTCTCTATCGACCTGCGCGACGTGCACCTGGATGACGGCTACGTCGAGCTGGTCCACCGGCCCGACGACGGCACGACGCTCAAGAACGGGAAGAGCGGAGAGCGGCCCGTCGCTATCACGGAGGAGTTGGCCGAGCTGATCGGGGAATACGTGGAGAATACGCGGATTGAGAGCGTCGATGACTACGGCCGGAAGCCCCTCGTGACGAGCCAGTACGGACGGCTCCGCAGAAGTTCGTATCGCCGGATCGTCTATCAGACGACCGCGCCGTGCTTCCTGGGCGAGCCGTGTCCCGACTGCGTCGACAGTCCGGACAGGAAGTGCCCGGAGGCAGTGAGCCCGCACGCGATTCGGCGCGGGAGTATCACGCACTATCTGACTGAAGACGTGCCGACGGAGGTGGTTAGTGATCGGATGAATGTGAGTCGGGACGTGCTGGACCAACACTACGACCGTAGGTCCGAGGAGGTGAAACTGGAGCAGCGGCGGGGGTATCTAGAGGATATCTAGAACTCTATTCCCAGACGGACGATATCACACATTCCTATCACAACCCCTCTGCTGAATACAGAGTATGAGTTCGGTACCGTGATCGCGTTCTATTCAGGCGGATTTCACTGAATAATCCGTTTGGATTTCGTTTCCTTTGCACCATCTACAGAAACTCAATCGCTGCTAACAGCGCTAACACCCTCAGGTTCCGAAATCCGTAGTAACCCTGAGACACCGAGTACATCCTCGAGGATTTCATGCACGACATCGATGTGTTCTCTATTGGTAAGATGCGAATCCACAGCAACAAGTGTCGAGATCGAATGCTGACGGGAGATCTCGACAGCATCGACGAGAATCTCGCAATCATGGCCAATGTCGAGATCCCGCCTGAATCGACGTAACAACTGATCGTTGCTCTGTTGGGGGAAGCACCGGTCAATCAATTCTTCCGGAAGCTGCACCTGATACAGTTCTATATCTTGAAGACAGCGGCGTAGTGTTGACAACTGCTTTCGCTTACCCATATCGTACCAGCTCATCTGGATATCGTCCCGGAAATGACTCCGGTCGTTCGGACTGACGTGGATATCCCGGTCACGCGGCTCGTAGTCGAAAATCTCGTTTTCAGTATCGCGAAGGTAGGCAATCACGTCATCATAGAGGTTGTACCGGCGTTCACAGAGTGCATCGAACTCGCCGTTGGCCTTCCCGCCAATCACGGTATAGAACGACTCACCATCAATGAGTCGCTGACAGTTGCGATCCTCCTCGAGGTCGCCCGGAAGCTGTGAATAGACGTAATTCACCATCACCGAGGTATCCAGATTGAGTCGGACGGCTTCGCTCATTTAGTATCCTCCAGAACCTCTCTTGCCATCTCGTGCAGATGCGCCATCTGCTCTTCGTCAACTCGCTGGGAGTGATGGCCAGCGCGCGGGTACAAATCCGCATCAGCACATCGCTCACTCAGCCGATTCCGTCGCGTGAGTAGGTCTTTGTGGAAGCTCGAAAACCGGTCTGCGTGCTCTTCGACCAAGTGGTGCCGGTTCGGGCCCTCTGCGGTTTGCGTGGAAATGTACAGCGCCGGGTATCGCCAGACATCGTAATAGAAGTACGGCGCGAGATCCTGTAACACGCTTTCTTGCTCGCTCGATACTGACTCGAGGGTCGTGAGTTGCGCAAACACCTGCTCAATCACATCCGTTCCTCGAGTGACTAAGTCCACTATCTCGGACAGCTCGTCGATTTCCGCAAGCTCGAGATGGAAATCAGAAATAAGCAATCGGAACTCTCGTTCGTCCGATTCAGACAGCAGTCCTCCCTGTGAGTCTCCGCCGAAATCCGCCAGCGAATGGTTCGTTGTTTCCTGCTCAATCGTCTCATCCAAAGTTTCGAGATGTTCTCGGATGTCCGTCGATGTGAGATACAGGTCGGTGTATTCGTCGGGAGCGCATTCCTGGTAGAAGTCGCGAAGGAAGTCAAATTTCCCAGTATACCAAACTTCCCGTAGGTCGTAATCGTCGAAGAAAACCTCTGACGCGAAGTAGTCACGATACTGTTGCACATCCTTGCTTTCCCCATGATCGCGTCGAATCCCAGCCGTGTTGGTGGTCATCCGGCCCGGAGCGTTGTCAGGCTCGCCGGCAACCTTCGTGTAGGCGCCAGCAAGGTACCAACTGTAGGTAACAGGGAGGTCAAACTCCTTAATCGCGAAGTAGCACAGCTTCTCTTGCTCCGTTCGCGTGATGTTTCGACCAGGATCGTCGAGCACGCCCTCTACTGCAAGCTCAATACCGCGTAGAAGGGCGTCTGCATAGGGTCCCTCCTCACTATATGGGTTGTTTGAGCCCGGGGTGGGAGGAGTCATAGTTAGGGTATTCCCGCTATTGTGCGGATAGGTTTTGTGATGCGGCTTCGGCAGTTCGGTACCTCCTTGTGAGTGCTGTTCTTAGTATCGTATTCAACAGGGAGAGTCAAAGATGGTGGCCTCGGGCTGAAAGTGATGTTCGATAGGCCTCTTCTGTCTCCACCGATTTGAGCAGTCCTAATCACGATCTTCGTCGGTGATCGATTCGCGCGATATATTCAGCAATGGTCAGCTAAACTGCTAGATTCGCGGCATAATCGGTCTGCTGGATGCAGACGAAGAAGTTAGCACGCGACTGCCAGCCTACTTTTCAACTGATAGAAACGGCGTGCTGAATACAGTGCGCGTATCCTGCACGTTGGCTTATGCTGGTCTCGTCGGTAACGAGAACCGCGTAGCCGCCAACCTGATTGAAGACGTACCGCACGAGATCCTCATTGCGCATAATCTCCTCGTCGCTGAGTTCCGTGAGTCGATCCTTCACCCATTCGAGATACCGCTTCAATTCCTCCTTCGTGGCCTCCCAGCCTCGGATCGGAATCCGGGTCACTCGCATCCTCGCCATCCCAACGTAGAACCATAAGATAGGGTCGATCACCAAACCCGCCGGCCGACTAGGAGCGAGTGGTATCGATAGGCGGGACCGTCACAGCGCGTTGCTCAAGACGACCGAACAGTCAGCGATCCGCTCTCGGTGCTCCTGGGCCAGCCCGCTTCCGATGTGGAACGATTCTTCGCCACCCGCTTCAACCGTGACCTCCTCGTACGGGGTCGAGAGAACCGTTCCGTCCTCCGTAGAGAGGTGCGCGATGGCAAACACAGTCACGTCGACGCTGTTCTCGTTCCGAATTGCCGCGACGGCAGCGTCGTCCCGCTCCCGGTATTCGCAGTCTATGACCGCCAAGCCCCGCTGGTCGCCCGTCCGTGGCGGCCTCGAATCGACCTCCCACTCGGCCCGCAGCTCGGGGGGTTCGTCGACCGCCTCTGACAATGACAACCCCACCGGAAGCGCCGGGTCTGCGTACCCCTCGCCATACTCGATGTTGTAGTCGAACAGGTTCGTCCGGTGTTGGCGTCGTGGCGGTCGCGTCTCCCACCGCCCGCCGGGTGGCAAGGAATACGCGGTGAACGTCACGGTCCCGATGAGTTTCTCTGCTGACGCCGACCGAAGGTATAGCGTCGCCTTCGCGGTGACCGTTCGGGGCCCGTCAAGGCGACGGGAAAGACGGAGGGTCGCGACGGGTGTCATCCGGAATTCCGTGGGAGAGACGGACTCCATTTCGATCTCAGTTTCCTGTAGCGTGACCTCGCCCCGGCGAACGTCGATCCCGAGCGTCGTATCCAGCACGGTTATCCCTGCGGATAACACGTCGGCAACGATCTTCGATACGGTGGCCACCCAGGCGCGCAAAAAGTGTGGCCGTCGGTTCCGAATCTCGATATCGTCGTATCCGGCCTCGATTTCAACTTTTCCACGACGGGGCCCGTAGGTCCGACACCCGACGGCGTACTTCAGCTCGTATGTCCGGAACGGTTCGAGGTGAATGTTCCCGTAGAATATGGTGAATTCCGACCCATTGTAGAGCGTGTCGTCGACGAAAATGTGGTTGATCTCGCCGGGCGCCAGAAAATACGTCTGGAGGTCGTGCCGCACGTCGAGGACCGTGTCGACGGCACGTTCCGTAGCCGTTTCGTTGTCCGCCTCGTCAGGTTCGTCGGCGGCAGCCGATTCCTCCCCATCGCCGGGATCGCCACCATCCTCTTCGGCGGAGTCGGCGGCGGAAACGGAAAACGTCCACTCCCGTCGACGTCGTTGCTCCCCGAAGCCCCAGTCGTCGGTCTTGAGTTCGACGTACACGTCCTCCGCGTAGCGAAGCCCACGGTTGGCAAGGGTGAACGTCAACCCACTGTGTATCCCGTCGTCGTAGAGGACGCTATCACGGCCCTCGACTTCAAGGAGGACCCGGGGCCGCTGAATGACGAACTTATAGGTCGCGATAAGTGCCGTGACCAGCCCAAACAGACCGATGATGATCTGGAGAACCGGCGGAATGACCTGCGCCATTTCGCTCTACACGCCGCTTGACAGGCCTGTCAAATAGGCATACCGTTCCACTGGTCGCCTTCCAATGGTACATCGCTATTCGTCAGTGGTTCAGAGATCCCCCTTGACCACCGAATTGCGTGACTACGAATCGTCATTAGAAATCAAAGGATCAGACAAATACTCGATCAACACGACAGTACCGGATGGGATTCAACGTTGACATCGATGTGGACCAAATGTTGGAGAAAGTTCACGTGGCCCCGGATGCATCAGGCTGAGTCGTTGACTCTGTGAAGGCAACACTATCGAATGCTTACGACCTGAATCTAAACTTCTCCGACGTGAAATCTTCAGCCTCGTACGATGATCCCTGGGAGAAAGCGTAGACGAATTTTCTAAGGATCACCCTCTTCGAGGACCATCCCTTAGGTACCTCCGGTGGGGTGCATCCATACTCTTTATCCAGCAAGCCTGTTTCAATATATCACCTAGTCAGATCTCGAGAGTTGCTCGATCGGCCGATTGATGATGTCGAACACCTCGCTCGCCCGGTAGAACCGATTCCGATCTTGACCAGTAAGCTCAACGAGCACATCATCGTCTTCCAACCGAGCAACTAACCGGTTGGCGGTACTGTACTGCACGCTGAGCCAGTCGGCGGCAGCGTTCACGTCCAGATACGGATTCTCGAAGAGGGCCATCACGAGTTCTAGGATGTTCTCCGAGCGCTCGCTCTGGTACCGCTCCTGATACTCTTCCCGGAGGTCGACCAGTAGGTTGGCCCGCCTGTGTGCCTCGTCAGCCTGCGTTCGTACCCCTTGCAGGAAGAAGCGAAGCCACGCCTCCCACTCGCCGCGTTGACTGACGGAGAGCAGGTGGTCGACGTAGCTGGTGCGGTGTGCGTTGAAGTACGAGGAGAGGTACAGGTACGGTTCGGGCAGAAGCCCCTCCCGTTGGAGGAGTAAGCTAATGAGGAGACGACCTAGTCGGCCATTGCCGTCGAGGAACGGGTGGATCGTCTCGAACTGGTAGTGGACGAGCCCGATGCGTAGCAGCGGGTGCATCCCGTCCTCGCGGTTGGCGTACTCGACGAGGTCCTCCAGTAGCTCCGGAACGATGTTGGGCGGAGGCGGAACGTACCGTGCATCCTCGATGTACGGCTTGGTACCGATGTAGTTCTGCGTGGTCCGTAGTTCGCCCGGGTTCGTCTCTTCGCCTCTGACGCCCGAGAGCAGCCTGTCGTGCATCTCGCGCAGGAGATCCACCGTTACGGGCTCGCCTGCCGTTATCGCGTCCAGGCCGTGCGTGAGGGCGCTCAGGTAGTTCACGACCTCTTGGGTTCCTTGCCGCCGATCCTCGTCGATGAGCGCCTCCTGGTCGGCCTCGTAGGCGTAAATGTCCGAGAGCGTCGCGTGAGTGCCTTCGATCTGCGACGACTCGAGCGCCTCCTTCCGCATGAAGGGCTCGATGAGAACTTCCCGCGACCCGACTCGGGGACCGATACCGTGGAGACGTCCGAGCGCCTGTGTGGCGTCGGCAAGCGGTGATATGAGCCCCTCTGCGTCCACTTCCGGTGGTAGTGGGTCAGGACGGAACGCCGAATAGCTACCTTGTGGCGTCGTCGATGGGATGACATCTCCCGGCGCGTCGTCTGAAAAGTCCGTTCTGTCCATGGCTACGAGTAGTGGTATTCGCGAAAACACACGGCCCGCTATTATGATTTTCGGAGATAAATCAAAATAACGCCGCCAGCTATTCGCGCGAGTAACACTACTCGCAGTAAGTGAAGAGCAGAATTAGCCCCTCTTTCAGTGAACCAGTGCAATCAGAGAGTCTCATCTCCCACGGTAGTATAGTCACCACTCCCCGTCATCCATCGGCCGCCCGCCGTCCGTCATCGCGTACTGGTCCATGTTCGCCTCCAGCACCTCCCGCCGACGCTTCGACTTCCGCTCCTCGCTGCGCTGGTCGTAGTGCTTGTCGAGCACTGGGACGGAGACGTCGACGCGGTCGCTCAGCAGCTCCTTCGGGACGCCCTCGTCGAGTTGGGACATGATGGCCCACTTGCGGAGCGGATGGGTGCTAAACGAGGATGGGCAGGACGCCGCCTCGGCGTTCCGGGTTGCCTCGCACTCTCCGAGCTCCCGACCGTGTGGACAGTCGGGGTCGTACTCGCAGGGCCGGCTCAGTTTGTAGAAGTCCCGCCGGACGGTCTTCGTCGATACCCGCCCCGCCGAGGTAGTGAACAGCGGCTCGCGTCCGAACTCGTCGGTCACGTCGTGGCGGTTGT
>JGI12451J12833_1000188_pt1 | contig 20540 bp, 18 predicted proteins | sample A23E3SouthBayCA_2_FD_12833 | JGI IMG/M metagenome (IMG submission 12833) | reverse complement strand
GCTTTCAGTCCTGTCGAGAGCAGGTCTTCGATCGCTTCCTCGCGGTTGAGGAACTCGCCTTTCTCGACGAGCTGGGCGATCTGCATCTCCAGGTGCTCCGGTACGTTGATCTCTACTTTCGCCATCTGACTGTTCCCCGCTTCGCCTGAGGGGCATTTAAGCTTGACGGGGTTCTAGGATCGCTCGGACGGCTGTTACCACCCTCCACTCACGGTGTTTTCACCGTCCGCCGCTGGTCGCTCAGCTCCGGCCGCGTGAACCCTTGCCCCAACGCTGATACCGTTCTTACTCGAATCGGAGTGGTATGGAGTATACCACTCTCGGGAGCACGGGGATGTCCGTGAGCAAGATCGCACTGGGCTGTATGAGCTTCGGGACCGGCGAACCCTGGATGCTCGATGGCGACGACGCGCGCGAGCTGATCGAGCGAGCCATCGATCTGGGCGTGAACTTCTTCGACACTGCCAACGTCTACTCGAACGGTGAGAGCGAGGCAATTCTCGGCGACGTGCTGGGCGAGTACGATCGCGACGAGCAGGTCGTCGCCACCAAGGTCCGCTTTTCCTACGGCGAATCCCATCCGAATGCCGACGGCCTTTCCCGGAAGACGATCGAACAGGAACTCCAACACAGCCTCGATCGGCTCGGTATGGAGACGATCGACCTCTATCAGACCCACCGCGTCGACCCGGAGACGCCCATCGAGACGACCCTGCGAACGATGGACGATCTGATCTCACGGGGGAAGATTCGCCATATCGGAACCTCCTCGATGTGGGCCCACCAGCTGGCCGAGCGACTGCGGACGGCCGAACGGCTCGACCTGCCCCGCTTCGAGACGATGCAAAACCACTACCACCCCGCCTATCGGGAGGACGAGCGTGACCTTCTGCCGATCACCGAACGAGAAAACATGGGCGTAATTCCGTGGGGGCCGCTCGGACAGGGCTTTCTCGCACGGCCGTTCGATCGACTCGAGGCGACCGAGCGTGGCGATCCCGAGAATTACCACAACCCCACCCCCGAGTACGTCGAGGGCGGCGGCAAGGAGATCAACGAGCGCGTTCAGGAACTGGCCGAAGAGAAAGGCGTCACGATGGCACAGATCGCGCTGGCCTGGCAGTTCGAAAACGAATACGTCACCGCTCCGATCGTCGGCACGACGAGTATCCAACACCTCGAAGAGGCCGTCGAAGCCCTGGAGATCGATCTGACCGACTCGGAGATGAACTATCTGGACGCCCCCTACGAGCCACAACCGGTGATGGCGATCGACTGACCTCGGTGACCGCCGGCCGTGACACGCTGAAAACGGCCGCCATCTCGTGTCGTATACCCCATGGACTGGCAGCAGACAGTCTAGTGCTGTTGTCCACAACTACGTCCCGTCTCTGTTGGAGGCTGTTGTGATGACTGTCGCCATTCGCCACGAAGATGGTCCGATAGCGTGGTTGTGTACTATTCAGACACAACCACTCTGGCCGTGATCGGAGATAACTCAACAATCGGCCGACGAAACGCCGAAAATACTCTTTGCGCGATCTCTTGCCCCTACGAAACAGTCGATTATGTTCAATACAATTCTTTACCACTAACTGGGGTAGCGCACGTAAACTAAAGTGGGGTGATTACCAAGCCCCGACGAGAACCGATGAGTGAACCATCGACGATTGTCATCGGGGGCGGCGCGACCGGCGTCGGGACCGCCCGCGATCTCGCGATGCGCGGGATCGACGTGACCCTCCTGGAGAAGGGGAACCTGACCCACGGGACGTCCGGCCGGATGCACGGGATGCTCCACAGCGGTGGCCGGTACGCCGTCACGGACCAGCACAGCGCGGAAGACTGCATGAAGGAAAACCGGATCCTCCGGGACATCGCCTCTCACTGCGTCGAGATGACCGGCGGCCTGTTCGTCCAGATGCCCGAGGACGACGACGAGTACTTCCAGCAGAAACTAGAGGGGTGCCGTGAGTGCGACATTCCCGCCGAGGTACTGTCCGCCGAGGAGGTTCTGGAGATGGAGCCGTACCTCTCGGAGGACCTCGAACGAGCGATACACGTGCCGGACGGGGCGATCGACCCCTTCCGTCTCTGTGTCGCAAACGCCGTCAGCGCGGAGAACCACGGAGCCCGGATCGAGACCCACTCGGAAGTGACCGATCTCCTGACCGAGGACGGCGAGGTCGTCGGCGTCGAGGTCGAGCACAAGTCCGGTTCGGGGAGCCGTGTCCACGGCGCTGCCGGCGAAACCGAGGAGATCTACGCCGACCACGTCGTCAACGCCGCGGGGGCGTGGGCCGGCGAGATCGGCGCGATGGCCGGCGTCGACGTCGAGGTCATTCCGTCGAAAGGCGTCATGACGATCATGAACGTCCGACAGGTCGACATGGTGATCAACCGCTGCAAGCCCCGGGGCAACGCCGACATCATCGTCCCCCACGAGACGACGGCGATCCTCGGGACGACTGACGAAGAGGTCGAGGACCCGGAGGACTTTCCCGAGGAGAAAACGGAGGTCGACTTCCTCATCGAGGAGATGTCGAAGATGGCGCCGATCCTTGAGGAGTCCAGAACGCTGCGTTCGTACTGGGGGGTCCGCCCGCTGTACGAGCCGCCGGGAACTGGGACTGAAGATACCGAGCAGGTCACGCGAGACTACTTCCTGCTCGACCACACCGAACGCGACGGGCTCGACGGCCTCTCGACGATCGTCGGCGGCAAGTTCGTCACCTACCGGAAGATGGCCGAGGCCACCGCCGATCACGTCTGTGAGCTGCTCGGCGTCGACGCCGAGTGTCGGACCGCCGACGAACCGCTCCCGGGCAGCGAGGACGGTGCGATCCTCTCGGACGCGATGGACCGCTACGGCCTGCGGTCGCCGCTGGCCCGCCGGAACAAACAGCGACTCGGCAGCCGATACGACGACGTGCTTTCGGGGGCCGACCCCAACCCCGTCGTCTGTGATTGTGAGGGCGTGACCCGCGCCGAGGTCCAGGACGCCATCGAGAGCGCCGGCACTGACCTCAACTCGGTGCGCCAGCAGACCCGCGCGTCGATGGGGACCTGCCAGGGGGGGAACTGTTCGCATCGACTCGCCGCGGAGCTCCATCCCGAGTACGGCGAGGCGGCCGCTCGGGCCGCGCTCGAAGAACTGTACCAGGAGCGCTGGAAGGGCCAGCGCCACGCCCTCTGGGGCGAGCAACTGGATCAGGCGACGCTCAACCACGCGCTGCACGCGAGTACGATGAACCGCGATCGCGACCCCACAGACGTCAGCGTCGACTTCGAGTCGTTCGACGCTGGTCATGCCGTGGCCGACGGGGGTGAGTCCGATGGCGATTGAAGACGACGTGCTGGTGATCGGTGGCGGTATCGCCGGTCTCACGAGCGCCATCGCGGCCGCGGAGACGGGCGCACGCACGCGGCTGGTCACCTACAAGCAGAGCACGCTCGGGAACGCGAGCGGTCTCGTCGACGTGCTCGGCTACGCACCGGGCGACGACGCGCCGCGTGCCGATCCGTACGACGCGCTCGCGGAACTCCCCTCCGAGCATCCCTACAGCAAGGTCGGGGCCGACGCCGTCCGCGAGGGGCTGGCGCTGTTCGACGATGCCGTCGGGGACGACTACCTCGGGAACCACTCGGAGGCGAACGCGCTGGTAGCGACCCACGCCGGCTCGGTCAAACCGACGGCACGATACCCGCGCTCGGCCGCCCCGGGACTCGTCAGCGACGACCGGGACATGCTGCTTGTCGGCATCGACAGCGTCACCGGCTTCGACGCGCCGATGGCCGCCGACCACCTGTCGGCCGCCGGCGTCCCCTTCGACGTGCGCGGCGAGACTGTCCGCTTCCCCAAATCGTTCCCGCAGGACGCGGACGTGACCCGCTACGCCCGGGCACTCGATCGCGACGAGTCGGTCGACGACGGGACCGTTCGGGAAGTGCTTGCCGACCGCGTCGAGGCCGTCCTCGAAGACGAGCGCCGCGTCGGCTTCCCGGCGGTGCTGGGCGACTCTCGTCACGAGGTCGTCCGGACGGAGTTACAGGACCGGCTCGGCGTCGACGTCTTCGAAGTGCCCACCGGGCCGCCGAGTCTCCCGGGATTGCGGCTGGAAGACGCCCTCTACGACGCGGCCGAGGACGCCGGCGTCCGGATCACGTCGGGCAACCCGATCGTCGACTACGATGCCGACGGCGGCCGGGTCGAACAGGTGCTCATGGACCGGATGGGCTCGGAGGTTGCCTACGAGGCCCAGCAGTACGTGCTGGCGACTGGCGGCCCCGTCGGCGGTGGGATCGAGTCCGACCGGGGCGGCGTCGAGGAGTCGATCTTCGGCCTGCCGGTCGAGCACCCCGACGACCGCTACGAGTGGTTCGAGGACGACGTCTGGGGCGATCACGCCTACACCGAGTTCGGCGTCTCCGTCGACGAGGACCTGCGCCCGGTCGCGGGCGAGGACGCACAGTTCGAGAACCTTCGTGCCGCCGGCAACGTGATCGGCGGCTACGACTTCGCCACCGAGAAATCCGGCAGTGGCGTCTCGCTGGCCACAGGGTACGTGGCCGGCAGTGAGGCAGGTGAGTTGATATGAGCAAACAAGCAGAATCCGAGACGTTCGATCCCGTGGATCTGTTCCCGGACGCGACGGAGATGGACCTCCGTCCGGGAGTCGACAAGTGTGACAAGAACAGCAACTGCGAGACGGTCTGTCCGGTCGCGGAAGTCAACGAGGACTTCCCGGGGCCGAAGTTCCAGGGGCCCGAACAGTGGCGGCTCACCCGCAAGGGCGACATCGAGTTCGACGAGTCCGTCGACAAGTGTCTGAACTGCATGCGGTGTGATACCGCCTGTACGAACGACGTGCCGCTGGGGCAGATGCACAACGTCGCCCGGGCGAACTACGTCGACAACCAGATGAGCCACGCCTCCCGGGAGTTCCTCCGCAACAAGATGCTGGCCAACTACGGCACGCTGGGGAAACTCGGGAGTATGATGCCCCGGATCTCGAACGCCGTCTTCGGGCTCGGGGCGACGCGCTGGCTCAACGAGAAGCTGCTCGGCTTCCCGAGCGAGCGCTCGTTCCCCGATTTCGCNACCCAGACNTTCCGCGGCTGGTGGAGCGACCGCGGCGGCGACGCCACCTCGGCCGAACGNGCTCGCGAAGCCCGCGAGGCACGCGGCGAGNCCGGCGAGGACAAGAAGGTCGCGTTCTTCCANGGCTGTTACGCCAACTACCACCAGACCGAGGTNGCNAAGTCGATGGTCCGGCTCTACGAGTCGCTGGGCTACGAGATCGCGGTGCCCGAACAGAGNTGCTGTGGCACGCCGATGTTCGCGAACGGGATGCTTGAGGACGCCCGCGGCGGGGTCGCCGAGGGCAACGTCGACACCTTCGGCTCGCTCGTCGAGGACGGCTACGACCTGATCGCGACCTGCACCTCCTGTTCGATGGCCCTGCGCAAGGAGTACCCCGAACTGTTCGACATCGACGGGGTCGACGAGGTCGCCGCACACATGTTCGATGCGGTCGAGTATCTGCGGGTCAACGAGGACCTCGAAGCCGAACTCGCCGGTGCCGACGTCGACTTCCCGGCGATGACCTACCACGCCCCCTGTCACGGCGAGGTCATGGGCGTCGAGGGGATCGTCACCGAACTCCTCGCGGACGTCGACGGCGTCGAACTCGACGACACGGGCGACGTCTGCTGTGGCCTGGCCGGCACGTACGGCTGGAAAGACGAGAAGTACGACGACTCGATGGAGATCGGCGCGGAGATGTTCGAGGCCTTCGAGGAGGCCCCGGGCGAGGTCGCGCTGACGGAGTGTCCGATGTGCAGCGCCCAGATCGAACACGGCACCGGCTACGAGGTCAAACACCCAATGGAACTCCTCGAGACGGCCCTGGCAGAGTCGTAGTCCCGTCAGGACTCGCTGCGATACTCACTCAGGTGTGGATGGCGCTCGTCGGCCAGCAGCGTCCCGACCTCCGCGAGCAGTCCCACCACAACTGGGCCGGCGATAACGCCGACGACGCCGATCGAGAGGATGCCGCCGACGAAGCCGATGAAATAGAGGCTGCCTGGCATCTTTGCGGTGAGTGTGGCCAACTGCGGCCGAATGAGAGCATCGGGCAGAAAGCCGATCAGCACGAGCCCGAGCACGGCGACCACGATCGCGCCAGTGGTGTTCCCGGCGGCGACCTCGAACCCGGCGATCCCCAATACGAGTATGCTTGGCCCGATGATCGGCACGAACTGGAGGATTCCGCTGACGACTGCCAGCGAGAACGCCGGCTCGTACCCCAGTGCCCAGAACAGGACAAACCCGATGAGAAAGGTGCCAAAGGCGGTCGCCGCCTGCAGTACGTAGATCGCGTACAGCGTCGACCGGAGCCGCCTGTGGAGTGCCATCACGATATCGTGGTACTCGCGGGGGATCGGACGCAACAGCGCGCTGGTAACGTCGCCCGGCCTGACCAGTAACGCGTACACCAGCAGCACGAACAGGAAGAACTTGAATCCCAGCGCCGGTGTCGAGCCGGCGATCGAGATCGCAAGCGACTCACCGACTTCTGCGGCCTGTGCACTGATCTCTCCCAGGGTGAGCGTATAGGTCATCCCCGCGCCTTCGAGAGCCACCTCGTCCGGTACCGTCTCCAACAACGCGATCAGATCACTCCGTCGCACGTAGAGGACGATCACGACTGGCAACACGACCAGCGCGACCGCGACGAACGCCAGCGTCGTGCTCACTGCCGCCGCCGTTCGCCGCCCGAATCCGCGATCGACGAGTCGCTCTCGAACCGGATAGAGCACGTACGCGACCGTGATCGCGAAGAATATCGTGCCGAACACGGCCCCCAGGATGACCGTTGATAGCGCCCCCAACACGACCAGCAACCCTGCCAGGACCGTCACGCGTCGGACCATACCCTTCGTTTCGACAGACCGGACTAAACCGTTTTCCACGTTCATCCCTGATCATCGACCGTGAAGATATCAAATTTGAGACAAAATACCCCCGTATATCGAGGGGGAACGTTTTCCAGTACTGGGATGCATAGCAGAGATATGGCATCAGAACAGCAGGGTCTCGGTGGTGACCACTCTATCGTCGAGCTCGAACCGGACGACCTCGGTGGCTACGAACTGTTCGTCACGCTCGGTCGGCTGGTGACTCCCCGACCAGTCGGATGGATTTCGACGACGAGCGAGGACGGTCAGGACAACGTCGCACCCTACAGTTTCGTGACGCCCGCGTCCGTCGACCCACCTGTCGTGGTCTTTACTGCCGCCGATCACCAGGACGGGACGATGAAAGACACCGCGCGCAACGCCATCGACACCGGCGAGTTCGTCTACAACGTCTTCACTGCCGGACTGTTGGAGGAGATGAACGACAGCGCCGCGGACGTTGCGGCCTCGGAGTTCGAGGCCGCCGACATCAAACACACCGAGAGCGAAGTTGTCGACCCCAAGCGCGTGGTCGGGTGCCCGGCCTGGCTGGAATGCTCCGTCCGGGAGACGATGGAAATCGAGGGCACGCAGGTCATCTTCGGCGACGTCGAACACCTGGGGATCCGCGAGGACTACCTCGACGACGCCGATCTACCAGACGTCGAGCACATCGAACAGCGCGTGCTCGGCCATCTCATCGACGAGCACTACACCCGGATGGAACTGCTCGAAAAGCAACAGCCGGAGTAGCCGCCCGGCAGACGGCCGGCGGCAGTCTCAGCCCGGCAGTCGGATCGTCACGACGGTCCCCTTCGGTTCGTTGTCCGCGACCGAGATCGTCCCGTTCGATCGGACGACGAGTTGTCTGACCAGGAAGAGCCCGACGCCGGTCCCGTGAAACAGCGGCGTCTCGTCGGCGACACCACAGAGGAGTTCACGCTCTATTTCCGGCAGTCCCGGTCCGGTGTCAGCGATATCGATCTCGATCGCCGACTTGTCCGCTCGAACCGTCACGGACACGACCGGGTCGTCGCTGTGGCGGATCGCGTTGTCGAGCAGTTCGGCGATCGCCCGCTCGAACCCGGGAATAACCGCCGCGTGTGCCGATTCTGGCGTCTCGACCGACATGACTACGTCGGCGTGTGTTCCCAGAACGTCCGCACGGGCTGTCTCGACCAGGGTCGTCACGTCGCGTCTCGTCGTCTCAGTCGGTCCACGGAGCAACTCCGTGAGCGATCGCTCCTTCTCGGCCTGTTGCAGCAGCGAGTCGGTCCGATCGAGTATCGTCTCGACGGCGTCTTTGGTGTCGGCACGCTCCCACCGTAGCAGCTCGGCCTGCCCCTGTATCACGGTCAGCGCGTTGCGGAGATTGTGCCGCAGGAGCCGTTCCAGAATCGCTAGCTGTCGGTCCCGACGCTTTCGGTCGGTCACGTCCCGCGTGAATCCCGTTATGACGCGCTCGCCGTCCGCGCGTTCGTCGAGCAACCGGGCGTTCATCGACAGCCAGCGCTGTTGTCCACCGGCGGTCAGTGCCCGGTATTCGAACTCCTCGACGATTCCGTCTTCTAGCAGCCGGTCGAGGAACTCGTCCCGTTGCTGTGGATCGACATACAGGTCCCTTTCGAGGTCGTTGTATGCTGCTATTGCCCCCTGTGGGCTGTCGTATCCGAGCATCGCCGCCAGCTTTTGGTTGATAGCCAGCACGCGCCCGTCGGTCGTCGTTCGGAACACGCCCACCGGCGCGACTTCGAGCAGACCCTCGCACGCCTCGAGTTTCGCCGTCGGACTTCGGGGTTTGAGTCGACAGTGCACCCGAGAGACGGCGCCGCCCGAACTCGTCTCCGGACGGAGATCAAGGGTTATCGGCACCGCAGTGCCGTCGCTCGCGCGAACCGCGATCACACACGAATCGGCGTCCCCGTCGGCGGCGCTGTCGAACGCGTCTTCGAACACGTCGCGATCTCCCTCGGCCACCAGTTCGACGAACGGGCGACCGGTGACGTCCACGCGATCGCGGCCGGTCAGCGCGACCCACTCGTCGTCGACGAACCGCACGGATCCGTCCGTATCCAGTGAATGAAAAGCGACGGCGACCCCGTAATCGTCCCGCTGTTGGCCACCGCTTGCATCGCGTGGACGATCAGTCATAGACTCCCTAGGCGCGCGCCCTGTATGAAGGTGGCGAATACATGAAAAATATCTATCAGCACCGCGATCGACGGATGGCGGATCGATCACGCTACCAGCGACTGTCGTTCGATCTCGTCACTGATCTCCTCAATCAGCCTCGGGACTGCCTCGCGGACGGGATCGGTCATCCCCTCGCCGTACTCGAATGGATCGGCGACCTCGATCGCGTAGATCGTGATCTCGGGCATCGACTCGCCCATGGCCTCTCCGAGCGTCGTCAGCGTCCCCAGCCCGACGTTGTGGGTCGCCAGCCCACCGCTTTCCGTGTCGGGTTCGACGGCCTGGGGGTCGAAGACGTACCAGTCGCCGGGCTCGCCGTCCTCGGTCACGATCGAGTCGACGATGCAGACCCGGTCGTGGCCGCTCAGTTCGTCGATGAGCATCAGTCGCCCCGAGTTCATCGTCTCGAAGGCGATATCCGGGTTATCGAGTCGCGCTTCGAGGGCCTCGACGACCTCCAGTCCGACCACGTCGTCACGCTTGATCTCGTTGCCGATTCCCAGTACGAGAGTATCCATTGCTATCGGGAGACCTCATCGAGCACCTGCCCGTCCTGTTCGAGCGTGACCTCCAGGGGCATATCACCGATCGCGTGAGTCGAACAGGACAGACAGGGGTCATAACACCGGATGACACTCTCCATCTTGTTGAGAATGTCCTCCGGGATCTCGGGGCCGTCGACGAACTGCTCGGCCGCGGTCCGGACGCCTTTGTTCATCGCGCCGTTGTTGTGAGTGGTCGCGACGATGAAGTCGGCGTTGGTGACCGTCCCGTTGTCGTCGACGTCGTACTCGTGGATGAGTGTGCCTCGCGGGGCCTCGATGACGCCGACGCCATTGTTCTTCTCGGGTTTGGTCGGGACGTTCGGGACCCCCTCGTAGACGGCGTCGTCTTCGAGCAACTCACGAATGCGCTCGATGCAGTAGAGGATCTCGATGAGTCGCGCCCAGTGGTAGTACGTCGAGCGCTCGTGGACGGCGCCGCTGGCAGCGTCCATATAGCGTTCGAACTCTTCGTTTGCCTGTGGCGTGGCGAGTTGGTCGACGGCGTTGAGCCGCCCCAGCGGGCCGACCCGATACTGGCCGTTCTCGAAGCCCCGTTCCTTGTAATAGGGGAACTTGAGGTAGCTCCACTCCTTGGAGCGCTCGCCGATGATGTCGGCGTAGTTGCCGTCGTCGATTTCCTCTAGCAAGTCGCCGCCCTCGTCGACGAGTCGAATGTCACCGTCGTAGTGTTCGAGCCCACCATCGGAATCGACAAGGCCCATATAACCGGTCTCGTAGGTGGCGTAATCCAGCGTGTCGTCGTCCATCTCCGCGAAGATCTCCTGGAGGAGATCGATCGTCTCCCGGACGTACGTGTCCAGATCTGCCGACTGTTCGAGCAGCGCCTCACCGTCTTCGGGGGCCAGCGTGTTGGTGACGCCGCCGCCGATCGCGAAGTCAGGGTGGACCTTCTTGTCGCCCAGGGCCGCGATGACGTCCTGGCCGAAGCTTCGCAGGTCGATCCCGCGTTCGGCCAACTGCGGATTCTCCTCTAAGACGCCCTCAATGTTGCGTATCTCGGGGTCGGCGTCGTAGCCCAGCACCAGATCCGGGCTGGACAGATAGAAGAAACTGAGCGCGTGGCTCTGTAGGACCTGTCCCATATGCAGTAGCTCCCGCAGTTTGTACGCGCCCTCGGGGATCTCGACGTCGGCGATTTCATCGAGCGCCTTGGCCGCGGCCAGCTGGTGGCTGACCGGGCAGATCCCACAGATACGGGCGGTAATTTCGGGCATCTCCCAGACGGGCCGGCCCTCGACGAACTCCTCGAAGCCACGGAACTCCGTGACGTGGAACTGCGTGTCTTCGACCTGTCCGTCGTCGTCCAACTCGATCGTGATCTTGCCGTGACCTTCGACCCGCGTGACCGGATCGATGACTTCCTTCTTGCTCATTGTTTTAGTCGTACTGGAGTTTTTCGTCGACAATTTCGGGCTGCTCGCCCTCGAGCAGCGCTTCGATACCGTGGGCCATAACCTCCGCGTCGGGCGGACACCCCGGGATGTAGACGTCGACGTCAATGTACTCATCGAGCGGCCGGGCGTCCTCCAGTAGCGCCGGCACCGGTACGTCGTCGCGCGGACTCTCGCTCTGTTCGTCGGCCTTGTCCAGATAGACCTCGTCGATCATCTCGTCGGGATCGTCGTCGTTGCGCAGGGACATAATCCCGCGCAGGGCCGCACAGTCGCCCCACGCGACGACGGTGTCGCAGTTCTCGCGCAACTCCTCGGCGACCTCGACGTTCTCCTCGTTCGTGACGACGCCCTCGGCGATGCCGATGTCGGCCTCGGGGACGCCCTTCTCGTCGACGATCATGTGACTGGCCTCGAATTTGACGTCCTCGAGCAGGTCGACCAGGTCGTGGTCGATGTTCAGAAACTCCATGTGACAGCCCGAGCAGCCGCCGAGACACACCGTCGCGACGGTCGCCCGATCGTCCTCTGTCTGTGCCGTTTGGCTCATAGTGTCACCTCCTGCGTCTCGACGCTCTCGGCAAGTTCCGAGAGCACTTCCCGGTCGGAGTCGATCGCGACCCGCGGATCGAGAACCCGAGTGAGCTCGCGGTCGGCCCCGCTCGCGTCGGTGACCGTGCCCGAGCGCTCGAACCAGTCAAGCGACGGGAGCACGATGTCGGCGGCCTTTGTCAGGATCGACTCGCGGGTGGCCTGGACGATCACGGTGTCGGCCGCGCGGGCGACCTCGACCATCCGATCGAGGTCGTCCTCGCGGTCGTCGGCGGCGAAGAGATAGGCCACCTCTGCGTCGTCGTGCAGGTCGTCCGCGCCGATGCCGTCGACGAAGGAGTTGACGCGGTCGGGCAGACTCAAGACCTTGCTGTCGGTCATCGCCGCCAGCGCGTAGGCGTTGATGAGCGTGTCTTCGTCTTCAATCTCCGGGCCGAGGACGATGATACTGATCCCGCCGTCCTCCAGGGCCGGGACGGCGTTGATCAGCGTCTCGGTGTCCGAGTCCGCCAGCGCCGAGGCGTCGTCCTCGACGACCTCGACGGAGTCCTCGGTGAGTCGGCTCAGCGCCGAGCCGGACTCGATGGAGGCGTCGGACTTCGAGGCGAAGCGGTCTTTTTCGGCGTCGACGCTGACCAGCGTCGCGCCGTCTTTGGCCGCCCGGCGGACGTACGACGCCGCGACCGGATGGGTGTCGACGATGCTCGTATCGAAGACGGCGACGGCCTCGGCGTCGAGCACGGCTTCGGGGCCGCTCGCCCGGAGGTTGCCGGCGTGTTCGTTGAACATCGGTGCGACCTTCTCGGCGATCCGCCGCTCGTCGCCCGCTCGTTTGGCCCCGGGCACCTCCAGGGACGCGTCGTAGGCGTCCATCGACGCCGCGAACGCCTCGGTGACCTCCGTCGGGAGCCGACTCGAAGCGACTGCGTTGATCGTGTCGGCGTCTTCGAGCGATTCGCGGGCCCGCTCGATCGCCGTCTCGGTATCGACTGTTCCGTCTCCCCGGACTGACGGCTCGCCGATGCGCTCGCGACTGTCGCCCAGGAGCCCGAACCGACCCATTTCACAGAGCTGGCCGGCGTCGGCGCCGTCCTCGACGCCCTCGATTTTGACGATCCGTCCGGAGTTGGTGTACACTTCGAGTTCGCAGCCGAGGCTACACTCGGCGCAGGTGGTCGTGACGACGTCACACTCCTCCTCGCGGCCGCGGTAGGCGCTCTGGTTGGTGTAGATCGCGCCGGTCGGACACGCCTGTGCGCACGCGCCACAGGAAACACACGACGATTCTCCGAGCGCGACGCCGTCGTCGGCGACGATCTCGGTCTCCAGACCGCGATCCTTGAACGTCAGTGTGTCGTTGCCGACGACCTCGTCGCAGGTCCGGACACAGCGGCCACAGAGCACGCACCGGTCGAGATCGAGCGTGATCTCACTGTGGGAGGTGTCGACGTCGATGTCGTTGTACTCGAGTGGATAGTCGCAGGCGTCCAGCCCGGCCTCGTTGAACAGGTCCTCGAGCTCGCAGTCGCCCTCCATCTCGCAGTACATACAGTAGTGGTTCTGCTCGGAGAACATCAGCTCCAGAATCGTCCGGCGGTGATCCCACAGGTCATCAGAGTCGACCTCGATTTCCATCCCGTCCTGAACGGTCGTCGTACAGGCGGTCTCGGTGCGCTTGCCGTCGATCTCGACGAGACACATCCGACAGCCGCCGACGTTGGTGAGCGGTTCGTGTTCACAGAGGGTCGGAATCTCGATGTCGGCTTCCCGCGCCGCTTCGAGTATCGTCTGTCCCTCGCGTGCCTGTACGTCCTGGCCGTTGATCTCGAGAGCGACGCCGGGTTCGGCCTCGCTCTGTGTTGCCTTGCTCATAGTATCACACCCGCTCGCTGATGGCGTCGATCGGACACGCCTCGACGCACTGTCCACAGCCGATACACGTCTCGGGATCGATCTCGTGGGTCTCGCCCTGTTCGCCGTCGATCGCGTCGACCGGGCAGGCGTTCAGACACTGCTGGCAGCCGACACACTCCGCGGCGGCGATCTTGTACGTCCCGGCGTGGCTCCCGCCGCCGAGTTCACACTCGCCGGCCGGACACTCGTCGTCGTAGATGTGGGCCTCGTATTCTTCCTCGAAGTGCTCGAGCGTACTCAACACCGGATTTGGAGCCGTCTTGCCGAGCCCACACAGCGATCCCTCGGTGATCGTGTCCCCGAGGTCACGGAGTCGCTCGATGTCGCCCGGCTTGCCCTCGCCGTTCGTGATCCGCTCGAGGATGTCGAGCATCTTTTTGGTCCCGATCCGGCAGGTCGGGCACTTCCCACAGGACTCGTCCTGGGTGAAATCCAGGAAGAACCGCGCGACGTCGACCATACAGGTCTCGTCGTCCATCACGACGAGCCCACCGGAGCCGAGCATCGCGCCCTCTTCCTGCAGAGAGTCGAAGGTAACTGGCATATCGAGATGCTTCTCGGCGAGACAGCCGCCGGAGGGGCCGCCGATCTGGACGGCCTTGAACTCAGAGTCGCCCTCCATACCGCCGGCGACTTCGATGATCTCTTCGAGGGTCAGTCCCATCGGGATCTCCATCAGTCCCGTCGCCGAGACGTCCCCGGAGACGGCGAAGGTCTTCGTTCCGGCGCTGTCCTCGGTACCGTGCTCGCGGAACCATCCGGCGCCGTTGTCGATGATCAGCGGGACGTTGCTCAGCGTCTCGACGTTGTTGATCGTCGTGGGCTGGTCGTTCAGCCCGGACTGGGCGGGATAGGGCGGGCGCGGCGTCGGCCGACCGGCCTGGCCTTCGATGGAGGCCATCAGCGCCGTCTCCTCGCCGCAGACGAAGGCCCCGGCACCCTGCTCGATCCCGAAGTCGAAGTCGAAGCCAGTCCCGAGGATGTCCTCGCCGAGATAGCCTTCCTCGTAGGCGGTGTCGATCGCCTGCTCGATCCGTTCGATGGCGAGGGGGTACTCCGCGCGGATGTAGATATACCCCTGATTGGCGCCGGTGGCGTAGCCGGCGATGACCATCCCCTCGATGACGCGGTGGGGATCGCCCTCGACGAGACACCGATCCATGAACGCGCCGGGGTCGCCTTCGTCACAGTTGGCGATGACGTATTTTTCCTCGCTGTCGGCGTCGTTGGCGAACTTCCATTTGGTCCCGGTCGGGAACCCGCCGCCGCCCCGACCGCGCAGTCCTGCCTCCTCTACTTCTTCGTAGACTTCTTGGGGGCTCATCTCCGAAAGGGCCGTCTCGAGGGCGTCGTACCCGTCGCGAAGTCGGTATTCCTCGACGTTTTCGGGATCGATGTCCCCGCAGTTGCCCAGCGCGAGTCGGTTTTGCTCGGTGTAGAAGGAGATGTCGTCGGTCCGGGACTGTCGGTTGCCCTCCGCGTCTTCGAAACACAGCTCGTCGATGATCTCGCCGTTCTTGATCGTCCGTTCGACGATGTCCTCGACGTCCTCGACCCCGACCTGCGTGTACAGGACGTGCATGGGATCGATTCGAACGAGCGGGCCGAGTTCACAGAAACCGTGACAGCCGCTCGCTTTCGTCTCGATGCCCAGCTCTTCGAGGTTGCCGTCGCCGTAGGACAGCGTGATGTCCTCGCTGCTTTCGAGTGCGTTGATTTCCGCCGCGAGCGCGTCGTAGACCTCGTCGGAACCCGACGACATACAGCCGGTTCCCTGGCAGACGACGACGCGGACGTTCCCGTCAACTGTGTCCGGACTCGACGGACGCTGTATACTCTGTGACATAGTTAGGCCTCCTCGTCGGTGTATTCATCGAGAATTTCGGGTGCGTCTTCTGCCTCCATCGGGCCGTGGACGTCGTCGTCGACGACGACGACCGGTGCAAGGCCACACGCGCCGACACAGCGGACGTGTTCGACGGTGAACTGTCCGTCGTCGGTGACCTCTCCGGTGTCGACGTCCAGTTCTTCTTGGAGGTTCTCGGAGATGTCGTCGGCCCCCTTGACGTGACAGGCCGTCCCGGTACAGACCTTGACGCTGTGTTCGCCACGCGGTTCGAAGTAAAACTGCGAGTAAAACGACGCAGTTCCGAACACCCGGGCGATCGTCGTGTCGCACTCCTGTGCGATCACCTGCATCGAAAACCGCGGTAGGTAGCCGTACTCGTTCTGTACTGCCTGTAGTGACGGAATGATTCCACCTTCCCCGTCCGCGTGCGGTACGACCAGCGACCGGACGGTTTCGACTTCTTCGTCACAGACGTCTTCGATACCTGCGTCTGCCGGGATGATGCCCGAGTCGCCACCGTCCACGTCGGCGTTTGACCCGCGGACCGACTGCTTGATCGAGTCTAACGATGCCATCCTATGACTCCCTAAGTCTTACTCCTAAAGCAATGCTATCCGCATTCTCAACGCCTGAAAACATATTTGTTAGAATATGATAGACTCGTCTAACCCTGCATGAAAAAACAGGCAAAAAACGCCGGTAAAACTTGACAATACCGTGTATGGGCGTCGTTAATTTTGTCTCGATAAGGGTTATCAACAAGTGGGAACAGTCGCCGCTGTTAGGCTCTCTGGCCGTGACTGTACGCTACGGGCCGACAGTCGTGTCGGCTGGGTGGATGGCATGAAAACACTCGCAAAACCGGATTTCGAGGCGTTAATCGACGGGCTGATCGACGACGATCCACGATCGGTCGTCGGGCCACAGCGGCGCAACGGGCAGTACGTCTTCGGGGAGCTCGACTCGGCTGGCGACCTGGCGCTTGAGTACGACCTGACAGCGCTCTCACCGAAGAAGTACCTGCTGCCGCAGTACGAACAGTTGCTGACCTACGAGCGAACCGACGGAGAGTACGAGATGCATGCCGGGACAGACACGGAGGGAGTGATCATCGTGGGCGTTCACCCCTACGACCTGGCCGCGATCGAGCATCTCGATAAGGTCCACATCGACACGATGGGCGACGAGCCGTATCGCAAGCGCCGCGAGGACTCGCTTTTGATCGGGCTGACGATGCAGTCGGTCGCCTCCGAAAGCTTTGCCGCGAGTATGGGTACGGCGACGACGAATTCGGGCTACGACCTCCTCGTGACGGACATCGGGGGTCAGTTCGTCGTCGATATCGGGTCCTTTGAGGGCAACGAGTTGCTCGCGGATCTCGACACGCGTAGCGCGACCCACTCCGAGGTTCAGGAGGTGCGACGGATCGAAGACGACCTCCGGGGGCGATTCGAGCGCGAACTCCAGTTCCCGCCCGAAGAGCTGCCGACCCTGCTGTCCGAACACTACGACGATATGGAGTTCTGGGAATCATACGCCGAGCAGTGCCTCTCCTGTGGGAGCTGTAACATGGTCTGTCCGACCTGTTACTGCTTCCAGGTCGAGACCGTCCGGGACCTAGGCGGCGACAGCGGCCACCAGCAGCGCCGCTGGGACGGCTGTCTCTTGGAGGAATTTGCCTCGGTCGCACAGGGAGAGAATTTCCGGGAGGAGGTGGCCCAGCGCCACCGCCACCGCTTCATGCGCAAGGGGCTGTACGTCTACGAGCGCTACGGTGACGTCTCCTGTGTCGGCTGCGGGCGGTGCACGCGTCACTGTGTCGCCGACGTCGCCGATCCGACCGATGTCTACAACGAACTCTGGGAGGCCACCAATGCTTGACACCACAGCGACCGTCCGCAGCGAGTACGAACCCGTCCAGGGGCGCATCGCCTGGATCGAGCAGTTCACCGGGCAGGACAAACTGTATGTGATCAGCCTCCCCGACAACGTCGAACTCGATCACGATCCCGGCCAGTTCGTCGAACTGTTCGTCCCCGGCGTCGGCGAAGCGCCGTTCTCCATCTCGTCGTCGCCGACGAAGGACGGCCCCCTCGAGTTGTGCATCAGAGCGGTCGGTAACGTCACTCGTGCGCTCGACAGTATGGAAGTCGGGGACCCACTCGGGATTCGCGGGCCGTACGGAACGGGCTTCGATCCCGGGGCGCTCGCGGGCGACGATCTGCTGTTCGTCGCTGGCGGGATCGGGCTGGCTCCGCTGCGGTCGATGATCAACTACGCGCTGGACAGGCCCGAGGCGTTCGGCGACCTCACGACGCTATACGGCTGCAAAGAGCCGGCCGAACAGCTGTTCCCGGCGGAACTGCAGCGGTGGGATGACTCCGAAGAGATGACTCTCTACGAGACGGTCGATCAGTGCCCCGAGGACCAGACCTGGGAGGGCCGGGAGGGCGTCATCACCGAGCTCATCCCCGAGGCCGACTTCGACCCCGAGACGACGACGGCGCTCGTGTGCGGTCCTCCGGTGATGTACCGGTTCGTCATCGAGTCCCTGCAGGAACAGGGGCTTGCCGACGAGCGGATCTACCTCTCGCTGGAGCGGAACATGCACTGTGGTCGCGGGCTCTGTGGGCACTGCCAGATCAACGAGTTGTACGTCTGCGTGGACGGCCCGGTGTTCAACTATCCGGCTGTCCGGGACAAATCGGAGGCGGAAGTATGACCGACCGGCCACGCGTCGCCTTCTTCGATTTCACGGGCTGTGAAGGCGACCAGCTGCAGGTCGTCAACCTCGAAGAGCGACTGTTCGACCTCCTGGAGGTCGTCGAGGTCGTCAGCTTCCGGGAGGCGATGTCGGAACACAGCGACGACTACGAGATCGCCTTCATCGAGGGCAGTGTCGCGACGGCCCACGACGAAAAGCGGCTGGTGAGGATCCGCGAGAACGCCGACATGGTCGTTGCACTCGGCTCGTGTGCCGCTTTCGGCGGCATCAACGCGATCCGCAACGACCAGGACTTCGAGACGGTCAAAGAGCGCGTCTACGGCGACGACGCCGATATGATCGAGGCGAACTCCGAGGCTCGCCCGATCGAAAGTGTCGTCGAGGTCGACGCCACGATCCCGGGCTGTCCGATCGACCGCGAGGAGTTCGTCCAGGTCGTCACCGGCCTGATCAGGGGCGTCGAGCCGACGCTCCCGAATCACCCAGTCTGCGTGGAGTGCAAGCTCGAAGAAAACGAGTGTGCGTTCCACCGCGACGAGATCTGTCTCGGTCCGGTCACCCGGGGCGGCTGCGGGGCGGATTGCGTCGGCGAGGGGACCCACTGCTGGGGCTGTCGCGGCATGGTCGACACTCCCAGTGAGGACGCCTACACGGCGGTCCTCGAAGCGCACGGTCTCGACGCCGAGGAGATCGTCGAGGAGTACCAGCTCTACTGGGGCTGGCAACGGCCACAGCGGGCCACTCAGGGGCAAGCACAATGAGCGAAACCATAGACATCGAGAGCGAGTACGTCACCCGCGTCGAGGGGCACGGCAACATCGTCGTCAACGTCGCGGACGGGGACGTCGAGACCTGCGAGTGGAACGTCGTCGAGTCGCCGCGCTTTTTCGAGTCGATGCTGGTCGATCGGGACTACACCGAGGCCCACCACGTCACGGCTCGCATCTGTGCGATTTGCTCGATCAGCCATACGACGGCGTCGCTGAAAGCGACCGAGGCCGCGCTGGGGATTGGCCTCTCCGCGCAGGACGAACACCTGCGAAAGCTGGCGCTGTACGGTGAGACGCTACAGAGTCACGTCCTGCATCTGGGCTATCTGGCGCTGCCGGACCTCGTGGGCAAGCAGTCGGTCCTCCCACTGCTGGATTCCCACGAGGAAGAAGTCGAGACCGTCGTCCGACTACACCGGCTGGGCAACGACTTGACCGAGGCCATCGCGGGGCGGTCGGTCCACGCCCAGCGCCATCTCCCCGGTGGCTTCTCGAAGCTCCCCGAGGAGGACGAACTCGATGCGCTGCGCGACCGGCTCGAATCGGCCTGGGGCGACGTCGAGGCCGTGGCCGACCTGCTGTTGGAGCTGTCCGAGGAACTCCCCGAGTTCGAGCGGGAGACGGAGTTCATCTCGCTGACGCATCCCGACGAGTACGCCTTCTACGACGGGACGCTGTACTCCTCGGATACCGGCGAACTGGACGTCAGCGACTACCGCGATATCGTCAACGAGGCGGTCGTCGAGGGATCGACCGCGAAGTTCACCGCCCACAACCGCGACTCGTATATGGTCGGTGCGCTGGCCCGGTTCAACAACAACGCCGCGCAACTGGGGCCAATGGCGACGGCCGTCGCCGACCGCTTCGGCCTCGAATCGGTCTGTCACAACCCGTATCTGAACAACGTCGCCCAGCTGGTCGAGATCGCCCATCTGATCGAGGCGTCGATCACCGAGATCGACGCGCTGCTCGCCGGCGGGCTGGACCCCCAGTCGGAGTATCACACGCCCGAGGTGGACGTTACCGCTGGGTCCGGCATCGGCGCGGTCGAGGTTCCACGGGGCGTGCTCTTTCACGACTACACCTATGACGAGGGGGGTGAGATCACCGACGCCAACTGCGTCATCCCGACCAACCAGAACCACGCGAACATCCAGTCGGATATGGAAGCGCTGGTCCCGACGATCCTCGACCGCTCCGAGGACGAGATCGAACTCACGCTGGAGATGCTCGTGCGGGCCTACGACCCCTGTATCTCCTGTTCGACTCACTATCTCGACGTCGAGTTCGTCGGCGAGTGATGTCGACAGCCGTGATCGCGCTGGGGAACCCGCTCCGGGGTGACGACGGGATCGGTCCCGTCCTGCTTGAGCGCCTCCGTGAGCGCGACCTCTCGACGGGAGTGGAACTGCGCGACCTCGGCGATGGCGGGTTCGACCTCCTGCACGCGCTCTCCGACGCCGACCGGACGGTGATCGTCGACGCCGTCCGCTTCGGTGGCGATCCCGGCGAGTACGCCGTCTTCGAACCGAACGACGTCGCGGCTGTCCATGAATCGCGAGGCTCACACGACAGCGACCTCTTCGAGTTGCTCGAACTGGCGGCCGCCCGCGGGGAGTC
>JGI12451J12833_1000176_pt1 | contig 21031 bp, 36 predicted proteins | sample A23E3SouthBayCA_2_FD_12833 | JGI IMG/M metagenome (IMG submission 12833) | reverse complement strand
GGACGGTGTGAGCGACAACTAAACGCCGATGGTAAACCTTAAGGGGTCGCACCCCACACGGTGTGAATGCAATGGCACCACACCACCCTGCCACCGACCGCAGTACCGAAGAACTCACTCCCGACGACGTCGACGAGCTCGTCGAGCTCCTCACCGCCGAGGACGACGACCTCCGGTGTAACGGGATCAGCGAGGCACAGGCGGCCGCGGTCGTCCGCCGCGACCTCGCCGGCCAGACCCGCGGCGACGTCTCGAACGAACTCGGGATCTCGATCTCGACGGTCGACAAACGCACCTACGGCGGCCGCGATCACGTCACCCTCGCCGCTCGGACGGCTCTCGCTGCACACGAGACCGGCGTCCTCGACGCGCTCGTCGACTCCGACGACGCGATCGAGGGACTCGTCGACGTGCTCGACGCGGCTCCCGACGTCGACCTCTCCGAGTGCGAGGTCTGCGGCGAGGAGTTCGTCTCCGTTCACGGCGTCTCGACGCACGACCCCGAGGACGCCCACCTCGTCATGACGTGCGGCCGCCGCGACTGTCTTCGCGAGGTCTACTCCTGCGACCTCTGCGACCGGTGGGCCGACGCGATGAACCGCCACGAGAGCGGCCTCTGTGTCCCGTGTGCGAGCCTGCAACTCTCCGAGGGTGAGGAGCCCGGCGACGACGAGGAGCGGACGCTCGCGGATCTGTGGGCGGACTTCGCCCGCCTCGACGCCGCGAAGAAGGTGCTCCCCGACGACGAGAGCGGGAGCGTGATCGTCGAGGACGCCGACCCCGCGACGTACAACCGGATTCAAGACCTCGTCGACGACACGCCCGGCGTCGAGATCTGGAAGGCGCTCGAACGCGGGAAGAACGTCCGGCAGATCGTGATCCGGCCGCCCGAGGCGGACGACGAGGACGTCGAGCCCGTCCACGAGGACGACGTCGACGCCGACACGAAGCTCGGCGCGCTCCGCTTCGAGCGGGACGTCGAGACGGCGCTCTCCCGCGGCGGGATCTTCACGGTCGGAGACCTCGCGGACGCTCACAGTACCGAGGTCGCGGGCCTCGACGCGGGCGAGTTCGAGATCTCGAACTCGAAGGGGTCGGCGCTCGTCGACCACGCCCGCGAACTCCTCGGTCGTGACGACGTCGAGGAGGACGTCGAGGAGGACGACGAGGAGCCGGCGACGGACGACCGCGGCGTCGAGGCGACCGACGACCTCCCGGAGCCGTTCGCCACGCTCACGCCGAAGAAGTCCGGCAACGAGGACGCGAAGCGCCGCGCGATCTACGCCGCCGCGAACTACGTCTCGCAGCACGACGACGTCCGCGCTGGCGACCTCAAGATCGACGTCTACCCGGACAATCAGGCAGGCTACGGCTCGGCGCGTTCGTGGTGGGAGAACCTCGCTCGCGACGGTCTGAAGGACGTCGGCGCGGTCGTCGAGGGCCAGTCGTGGACGATCGACGAGGACGTCCTCGCGGAGTAGCCTCGCACCCCTCACGGTGAGATAAACCTTATTCTGCGATACGGAAATATCGGCGGTTCACCCCCGCAGCGACCCCGTTCCTACTTAAAGAACGGCGGCCCGAGAGCGGCCCACGAGCCCGCCTCACGGCCCCGTCCTACATATAAAGAATCTCGCAAGAGTGCTCAACTCAAACACTCCGAGACGGGCGTCTCGCGGCCTCACTCGACACAACTCGAAAAAGCGGATTCGTGGGGGCTGACAGGGTGGGTTAGCTGTCGACGCGCTCCGGCCGCCGTCGGAACGTGTGAGCGTCGACGAGCGACCGGCACGACGGGCACCGATATGTCCGCAGGAGGACGGTCCTCTCGACGCCGTCCGGGAGACTCACGCACCTCCCGACGTCGAGGAGGTCGTCAGTCCCTTTTATGGCAACGCCCGCGAGGTCGACCGCCTCGGGATCCTCGACGACGTCGGTCGTGAGCGTCGGCGCGTCCCCGCAGAACTCACAGACGCTCACGACTCACACCCCGCGAGGTGGTAGAGCGCGTGATCGTCGGGCTCCTCGGCGTCGAGGTTCTCCTCGACGTTCAGCCACGGGATCGACCACTCGGAGTGGTGGACGTGGCGCGGATCGTCGAGCCCGTCGAGCACGCCCCACGCGACCGCCGCGAGCCGGTGGAGATACACGGGCCGCTCTCGGCCGTCGTGCGGCGTCGTCGCGGCCACGTACGCGTAGCCCTCGCCCGTCGCCCGGAAGAACACGTGGGGCCCCTCACGCGCCGCCTGCGCGCTCTCACGGCGGTCGTCGTCGACGGCCGGCCGGGACGTCGACCGGGCGAACTCGCGGCCCGCCTCGACGGCCTCGCTCGCCTCGGTGTTCATGGACTCCCACCCCGGCGGGTGTGAGCCTTCTCGACGACGTCCTCGACGATCAGCGCGACGTCCGCGCGCTCTGCCGGCCCGAGGTCGATCGAGATCTCCTCGACGGCGTCCGTCGCCGTCTCGACCTCGCCGTCGAGCACGAGCCGCGCCGCGGACGGGACAGCGACCCTCGCCCGCGGGCCGAGACGCGGATACGGGAGCGTCACGGTGATCCCTCCGCGAACGCGTCCAGGCGGGCGTTCGGCGTGCGGCTCCGCTCGTCGCGCTCGTCGTCGACGCCGGGCTCCGGGTGGTGGACGGGCTCGACGTCCCGGCCGCGGGTCAACTCCGACGCGAGGATCCGGCGGTGACAGAAGCGCGGATCCCGCTCGTAGCAGACGAGCCAGAGCTCACCCTCGCGGTCGTGCTCGCGGAGCGTCCCGAGGACGTCGTCGAGGCGATCCTCGCGGAGGTGGTCGCGGTACTGATCCGCGAACCCGACCGACGTCCACGCGGTCGCCGTCGCGTCTTCGATCCCGTCGTCGTCCTCCGCCGCGGCCTCGACGCGCTTCAGGGCGTCGAGGAGGGCGTCGGGCGGCGCGACCGCCGGGACGTTCCGGTCGACGAGGTCCTCAACCCACCCGTGGGGCTGGCGGACGACACCGAGCACGACCGCGTCCTCGGCGGGCGTGACCTTCTCGTAGTCGAGCGCGGCGAAGTAGGTCGTGTGAACCGTCACGCTCTCTCACCCCGTGCGGTGTGAGTCGGGACGTCGCGGTCGTCCTCCTGGACGTCGTCGAGGACGTCGCTCCCACAGACGGGACAGGCGGCCGTCCCCTCGGCGTCGACGATCGGCATGACCGGGACGTCGCACCGCGGGCACGGCACCGGCTCGTAGCACGGAAGCCCGCTCATCAGCGACCCCCGCGGTCGAAGCTGGCGGCCCGGCCCTCGGTGCCGGTCTCCGTGTTCCGGTAGTAAATCCCGTCGCTCTTGACGCTCTCCTCGACGTTCTGGATCTTCCCGATCACCCGGCCGTCCTCGGTGCGCGCGAGTCCGTCCGAGGAGACACGTTGCGCGGCCTCACCGCGGGCCTTCGTGATCTCCGAGCCGATCGAGTCCGCGATCGAGCGGGCGCGGCCGTCGTCGACCGTCCCGCCGCTCTCCCGGTCGATCGCGCGCCGGACGCTCCCCGCGTCCTGCGTGTTCGGGCCGACCGTCTCCCACGCGTCCTCCTCGGAGACGAGCCAGTCACCGATCGCGCTCTGGCTCTGTTCGGGGAAGCCCGCGTCCCGGAGCGCGGCCTCGATCTCCTCCTCGCTCGTCGCGTCGTCCGGGATATAGTCGCGGTCGATCCGCTCGGCGTCCTCCTCGTAGTCCGCCGGCGGAGCCATGCTCGCGGCCATATCAGGCACCTCCGCGGCCGCCTATGTCGGCCATGTACGTCCGCCGGCTCGTCGAGTGGCCGACCCACTCGCGGCCGTCCTCGACGTCGAGGCACGCGCCGAACTCCTCGACGAGGATCCGGGCGTGCGGCTCGGAGAGTCGGCCGTCGACGTCCGGGTCGCGGGCGGTCGTCGCGACGAGCCGGGGCGCGGGCTTGACGGTCTCGCCGGTCGTCACCGCGATCTTCTCGTCAACGCGGAGCACGCTCACACCCCGCGAGGTGTTAAGCGCCGTGTGGGCGTCGTCGACGACGTGGATCTCCTCGACGCGCTCGGTCCACGCGGCGAGGCTGTCGAGGCGGAGCCCCCACAGGTGGAACGCGTGTTCCGAGGATTCGAGGACAGCGACCGGCCCGGCGAGGGACTCCGCGACCGAGCACGCGACGGACTCGCTCACACCGTCGACGTCGAGGAGCCCGACGTGCCCGAGTTCGTCCCGCGAGCGGTCGTAGACGACGCTCTCGACGGCCTGCGTCATGTAGCGGCCGGAGAACTCCTCGGGAGCGTTCACGCCGTCTCACCCCGCTTCACGTCGTACGCGAGTTTCGCGAGCACGCCGGAGCACACCCACGCGAACCCGCCAACGACCGTCGGGACAGTCCCGCCGGACGCGCCGACGAGCACCGTCCCGACGACCGACAGCGCGCCCGCGCCGACGACGAGGATCCGCGGATCCGCGAGCGTCTCGCTCACGCGCCCTCACCCCGTGCGTCCGCGAGGACGTCCGCGAGGACGTCGGCATCGACGGTCGCGATCGGCCGGTCGGTCATGACATACTCGCCGGGGTCGTCCTCCGTGCAACAGTCCTCGTGCTTGCAGTCCGTGAGCCGGCAGCCCGGCCCGACGACGTAGCCGTCCTGCGAGCGGATCTCACCCCACGGAGGGTGAGGGTTCTCGACGTCGAACCGCTCCGCGAACGCCTCACGCCACCCCGGAACGTGCAGGAACAGGTGGTAGCCGCCGTGAGGCGACTCGCTCCGGAGCGTCTCGGGGAGGTCGTCGAGGTCGGCCGCCTCGACGTCGTCGACGTCGACGATCACGAGGTCGTCGTCCTCCGTCACCTCCACGCCGTAGTTCCCGCCGATCTCCTCGGGGCCGTGGAGTTCACGCGTGCCGAAGCCCGTCCACGGGGCTTTGCCGCCGAACTCCAACATGATCAGGCGGTCGGGCGTGTCGATCGGGGACTCCGCGAGGCGCTCGCGGACGTCGTACATCTCGCTCGGGCCTTCGTTCTCCTGCCACGGACTGTCGCCGCTCGGGTCGTAGTCGTCGACGAGCTCGTAGTCCGCGAACTCCTCGGCGGAGAAGTCGAGTAGCGAGTCCTGCATGGGCGCGTCCTCGGCGTCGAGGGACTCGGTCGCCGCGTTCGTCGTGCGGGCGAGCGACCGGATCGCCGCGTCGAGGATCTCGCCCTCCGCGGGGAGCCACATCGAGTTATCGAGCACGCGGAGCGTGTCGTCCTCGACGTCCAGGACGGCCGTCGACAGCCACGCGCGGCCGTCGTCGGTCGTCGAGCCGACGAGCGCGTAGCGAGCGCTCCCGTTCGACTTGTACCAGACGACGGACTCGATCGTCCCGTCGACGCGGTCAGCGAGCAATTCCTCGACTCTCTGCGTGGTCTCTGTCATAGGGTATCACCGTCCTCGGTGGTAGGGTCAGCGAGCGCGAGTTTGTCGACGTCGAGCGTGTCGATCCCGCGGGCGAGCATCCGGCGGCCCGCGTCCGCGGCGTTCCGTGCGACCTCCTCGGGAACGCCGTGCTCGTTATGGAGCATGGTCGCGACGGCGTCGGGGTCGACCGGCCCGGATCCGCCGAGCCGGTGACGGGCGTCCTCCGCGAGTTCCGCGAACTCCTCGCGGGAGACGGTCTCCCAGTCGCCGCCCTTCTCGACGCCCTCGTAGGAGTCGAACAGGGTCTCCGGGGCGAGCGGGTCGTACGTGCTCATGTCGTCCGCGATCTTCGCGTGCTCGACGACGCGGTCGATCCAGTTGAGGAGTTCCTCGCGGCGGTCGGCGTGCTCCTCGGGGTCGGGGAACAGGATCCGGACGTCCTCGCGAGCATTGATCGCGAACTCGTCTAGCTGTTCCTGCTTGATCCCGCCCTCGAAGCGCTCTTTGAAATGCTGTTTCCAGCGCTTCTCGAAGCCTGTGCGGAGCGAACGGAGCCGTGCCTCGTTCTCGACGAACCGCTCGCGGTTGAACAGCACGCGCTTGGGCTCCGGCACGAGGTTCATGAGCGCCTCGTCGTCGATCCCGCCGTCCGGGAACAGGTCGCCGTCCGTCTCGCCCTCGACGAGGTCACGCGCCGCGTAGGCGAGCATGGCGCGCTGGACGTCGGCCTTCGAGAGCCGCGGGACGACGTCGGTCATGGCGCTCTGTATGTGGAACTCCTCGATCAGTTCGTCGACGGACTCGGGAACGGAGAGGTGAGTCCGTTTCACGACCTATCACCGTCCGGGGTGTGACGCTCGGAGGGGTCGGTCTCGATCCCGGCCTCGTCGTCGAGGACGTCGTCGCCGGGGCCGCGGACGGGCTCGGCCGCGTCGAGCACGTCGAGCGCTCGCTTTGCCTCCTCTCGCCGGGCTTGGTCGCGGTCGCTCATGCGGACTCCTCGCGGAGCGCGTTCTTGACGCGGCGGAGCCGCTCGGAGAGCTCTCCGATCTCCTCGACGACGCCCTCGGGAAGCTCCTCGGGGTCGGCGTCCTCCGCGAGGTCGTCGCGGGCGATCGTCGTTTGCTTCGCGGCCTCGCTGAGCCGGTCGCTCGCGTTCATGCGCGATCACCCGGCCGGGTGTAGCGGGCCGTCTCCTCGCTCCGGCGGCGTTCTTGCTCCGCGGTGAGGCTCACACCCATGAGGGCGTGAAACGTCTCGCCGCACCACGGGCACGCGTTCTGTCCGTCGTCGAGGGCGGGCGAGGGGAAGCCACCGCCGCACTCGGGGCACTCGAAGCGGCTCACGCGTCCTCACCTCCGGTCGCGGTGAGCGGGTGGTTGTTCGGTGCGCGCTCGACGACGCCGTCGAGGTTCGGCGGGGTCTCACCCTCCTCGGTGAGACGCTGGCGGCACTCGTGCTCGGTGACGAGCCGGCGGACGCCCTCGCGAAGGACGTCGCTCACGGTATCGAACTCGGTACTGTCGTCGTCGACGAGCGCCTCGGCGCGTTCCGCGAGGTCGTGGAGGCGGACGGTCGTCGGCGTTTTCTCGGCGGTTCTGCGGTCGTCGCGTGTGGTGTGTGCGGTCATGGTCGGTCATGACCACCCTGCCTATCGCAGCGAACTACCGCCGGGAGTTCGACAGGGTCACACCGTAACGACGGGGAGAAACCGTGTTCCCCTCGTATTCGGTGGATTTAAGCCCTGTCGCCGTGATAGAACAATCACGGTCAGAACCGGAGCACGCGGCAGGGTGGTGCTTGTCCTGCGCGCTCCGGTTCGGCGGCCCTTCCTGAGGTGTCGTTCGTTGCTTAGCTACATCTGTAATACGCAGGGCACATAAAGATACCGAGAACCCCGTAGGTAGCTCCTAATCCGTCCTACCGGCGGTAGGCACCGCCTACACCCCGCTCCACGGTTTTCTATCGGTAATCCGGCAAAGTATTCAAGTCCGGTAGTTGATACGCGACTATGCAGATCCGCGTGCCGGTCGACGTCATGATATTACAGACGCTCTCGGACGGCGAGCACGCCAATCCCGTCCGCGTCCGCTACCTGATCGAGATGAACCACGACCTCCGCGAGTGGGGTCGGGAGAGTCTATGGAGCCTCGACTACGTCACGCAACGCATGGGCGAACTCCGGAACCTCGGGCTCCTCGAACGCGTCGAGCCCGACGACAGCGGGCTCTATCGGATCAGCGACGTCGGCCGCGTCGTGCTCCTCGACTGGGTGGAGAACGGCGTCGAGGAGTTCGACCTCCCCGAGGCGATCGACGCCGCCGCGGACGTCCAGGAGCGAACCGTCGACGCGGACGCTATCACCCCACAGGGTGAGACCGGCGCGTAAGCTCTCCTTACCAACTTTCTGCCCGAACCGTCTCGTCGCGGGTTTCAGCGCCTCTCACACCGGGAAACCAGTAGTAACAACCTAACCTTTTTAGTTCGAGCGACACGAGACGTGAGTAAGGTGCGCGTGCTACCTCCGGTAGCCGTCCCCGGTAGTGAGAGTGGCGGGGGCCGCACCCCACCAGAACCATGCCTAAAGGCACTCACGCCGACGACTCTGTCGAATCGAACACCAACGTCACCCGCCGCCGGTTCCTTGCAGGCGCGGCCGTCACCGGCGCGGCACTCGCGACCGGCGCGGGCTCCGCGGCCGCCGCGGGAGACGTCGACGACCTCAACATCAACTACTCCTCGGAGTACGCGCACGACCCCCGGATCACCGGCTCGATCACCGTCGACCTCCACCGCGGGAAGTGGGATCCGCTCACGCACTTCGCGAACGACGGCGACGTCGAGAACCTCACCGAGACCTACGGCGTCACCCTCCGCGAGGAGCCCGACACGGACACCGAACAGCCCCACAACCCGGTGACGATCAACGCGGCGAACTTCGTCAACACGTCCGAGAAAGACGACGGCTCCATGCAGGTCGAGCGCCTCGACGAGTACGCCGCGTTCCCCCGCGGCGTCACCTACGACGACGACGGCGACTCCTCCACCGACGAGGTGCCCGTCTCCGCGCTCGACGCGACCCACTGGACGAAGGACGTGAGCGGCGTCTCGACGTCCGGCGCGACCCTCACCGTCGAGGACGCCAACGGCGGCGACTCGCTGCACATCCTCGCGGACGGCTTCGGCTCGGGCGACACCGGCCTCCTCCGGTTCACGGACTTCGAGATCACGACCGGCGTCGACCGGAAGTTCCTCCAACTCGTCAAGGACGTCGACGAGCTCCTCTCCGGGACGCGCGTCGAGTTCCGGATCGAGGACTCCACCGGCGCGCAGGCAGTCACGTTCATCGACTCCTCGGGCGACACCTCCACCGTCGAGTGCCTCGCGAACGCGACCGGCTCCGCGAAGGTCTCGCAGGCACGCGCCGGCGAACTCTCGACGTCGCTCGAAGACATCGTCGCGCTAGAGATCGCGGTCATGGACGCCGACGCGGACCTCACCCTGCACGGTGTGAACCTCGAACGGGAGAGCGAGTGGTCGTTCGGTGAGTACGAGACGACCGACGCCGACGGGAACGTCGTTACCGAGACGCGCACGAACCCGAACGGCGACGTCTCGATCACCGGCCTCGACACGCTCACCGGCCCGTTCGGGAGCGCCGGGATCGAGGGCCTCACCTACTCGATCCAGCAAGAGGCGAACCTCCTCCTCGACGAGGACGTCATGGTGCGCAAGAAGGACGCACCGAGCACGTACGACTACGACCACGAGATCGAGATCGTCAAGCGCTTCCCCGACTGGTCGGCCTACGACCTCTCGACGACGCTCTCCGACCTCCTCGACGACGTCGAACTCGCACCCGGCCGGTACGGGAGCGTGGAGGTCTCGACGGACGCGCCGGACTTCGACGACTGGGACGGCGTCGAGGGCCACTCCTGGACGTCGCGCACCGACACCTACACGGGCTCCTCGGTCGGCACCGAGGTCAACGTCGCGAGCGTCTCGACGGGCTCGACGCCGGCGCTCCGGTTCAAGGTCTACATGAACGCGGACGAAGCCGACGACCTCCTCACGACGTCCTCGGGCGGCGCTGTCGCCGCGTCGAGCGGCGGCGGCTCCGGAGGCGCGTTCGGTCTGACCGGCATCATCGCCGCGGTCACGACCGGACTCGGCGCAGTCCTCGCGAAAGTCCGGGGCTGGATCTAGAGCCATGTCCTCGGACGCCTACGCAACAACCCGCATGGCCGCCGACCTCATCGACGAGGCGGGCGGGTTCGGCGCGTTCATCCGCGACTACGGCATGGGCGGGATCTTCCTCGCACTCGTCGCGCGAGTGATCGAGATGATCGACGGGTTCGGCGCGATCCTAATCGGGATCCCGACCGCGTTCGGTCGCGGGTTCATCGGCCTGATTGACACGTTTTTCCTCGGTATGGAGAACGTGTTTGGGGCCGGCACCGCGACCGCCGTCGAATCGCTCACGAACGGTCTCGCGCGGTGGCTCGGGCCGCTCGCACAACCCGCGTCCGCGGGAGTGGCGCTCATGACGGTGTTCCTGATCATTTGGGTCGTCTCCCGGCTCAACATCAGCCCGTGGGCGTTCATCAGCAACATTCGGGGGTGACGAGCATGGCCGACCCCTCCCGCTACGTCACCGACTCCGGCGGCATTCGAGCCGCGCTCCTCGGGACGACAGTCGCCGGGACGTTCGTCCTCGCATGGATTAACGGAGTGATCCGGACGATCACGCGGTGGGGCACCGGCGTCACCTCCTCGATCCAGAGCGTCGGAGACTGGGGGCAGGGCGTGATCTACCTCCTGTTCCTCCCCACGGAGTTGAGCCTCGGATTCGGCTCCGCGGCGGAGTTCGTCGAGGCGTTCGGCCTCGGCGGTCAGATCGTCGCCGGCGTCTACGTCGTGCTAATGCTCGTCGTCTTGCTCAAGACGCTCACATGGCTCGCTGGCGTGCTCTACGCCGCGGCCGGAGGTGGGTGAGCATGGGCGACTGGCTCCCGGACGGCAAACCGGCGTGGTGGGGGACCGTCAAGAGCTTCGCAACGAGCCCGACGACGTTCATCAAGACGAAGATCTCCGGCGTGATCGTCGGGGCCGTCCTCGCGGCGACGAACGCCGGCTCGGAGGCGGTCGACATGGCCGTCGACGCGTTCCTCGCGGCGACTGTCAAACCGGTCGCCGCCGGCCTCACACCCTTCGCGGTGGGAGGCGGGACGGTCGAGGATTTGATCTTCCGCATGAACGTCACCATGATCGACCTCGCCTCGACCGCGGGGCCGCTCGCGCCGTTCGTCGTGCTCGTCATGTGGGCCGCACTCGCCGCGGGCGTCGGCTACGTCTCGCTCGTCGCGATTCGCTGGCTGATCCGTCAGGTGGTGAGGCGCGCATGATCGACCTCGAAGACGTCCCCGTGATCGGGAAACTCGTCGGCGTCGGAGCCGCGCTCCTGCACGCGCTCGGGAGCGCTCCCGACCTCGTCGCCGGCGTGTTCGCGTTCGCGTTCACGAACTTCGAGGCGGTCCTCCCGGTCGTCTCGACGCTCACCTCGCTCGCGGGCCGTGTGCCGTGGCTCCCGTCGCTGATCCAAGAGTTCGGCCGACCGCTCGTCACGCTCGGGCTGATCGTCGTGTTCGTCTCCAAACTGTACGACTTCGTCAAGCACTTCGCAGAGAAACATTCAGACTCATGACCTACGCAACCATTCGGACGTCGCACCGCCCGCCAACCACTCACACCGCACGGGGTGAGACGCATGGCTGACCTCCTCGCCGCGTTCGGGATCGCCGGTCTGATCGGTCTCGTCGTCGGCACGTTCGTCCTCGCGTTCCTGTGGGATCTCCTCACCGAGGACGACGCCAAGAGCGCCGCGAAACGCACCGCACAACGGAAGGTCGGCCTCCTCTCGGGAGCCGCGACCGGACTCGTCGCGATCGCCGCGACCTCCCTCGACTGGCTCCTCCAGATCCCGAGCCTCGCACTCGGCGCGATCGGCTTCGGCGCGCTCTCCGGCATGATCGACATTACCCCGGAGGGCTTCGCTGTCGTGGCTACGCTGACCTTCGTGCTCGGCCACACCGTCCACGGGAGGTACGAATAACATGGGACGGCCGCAGTCCCGCGCGATCGTGCTCGCCGCCCTCGTCGTCCTCTCCACGCTCACCGCAGGCGTGGCCGCGGTCGGCGGGGCGGCGGCCGCGACCTCGACGACGAGCTCCTCGACGACGTCGACGCCGACGTCCGCGAGCCCACCGCCGGGGTTCGTCAACGTCCCCGACGCGAACGTCGAGAGCGACCTCCCGCCGTCGACACCGATGGGTGAGGTCGCCTCGCGCATGGAGGGCCGCGTCCTCGCCTCGTCGAACGCGTCGACGCTTGACGTGATCGTCACCAACCCCGGCCGGGCGAAGAAGTACAGCGACGGCGCGGTCCTCGGCGGCGGCCCGATCGCGATCGTCCTCCGCGACGACGTCAACCACGCCGGTCGCGAGGTCGCGCTCCCCGCCGACGTCGTCCGCGACGTCCTCGGCTACGTCCCCGACGAAGCGTATGGGACGCACGAGGACGGCTCGACGTGGCAGCGCCCTACCACCGTGCAGGGTGAGTCCCTCGTGTTCGAGGTGCCGCACTTCAGTACGAACACAGTGACCTTCGCCTCGGCCGTCGAACTCACCGGGAGTCCGGCTGTCAACGGCACGCAGTACGAATACGGCCTCACCGAACCCTCCGGTGCGAGCGACGTCACGGTCAATGTGACGGGCGCGCTCAATGCGGAGAATGAGACGGTGAGCGGGTCAGGGTCGTCGTCTATCTCGATAGGTGGCAACGTGAAGCCGGTCGCGCAGTCGGGGTCGGGCGACCCGACGCTCACGCTGGAATCGGCTGGCAACGCACTACTCTCGAAAACGCCGAATACGCAGTCTGATAGCGTGTTCGTCGCGCACAGTCTGTCGTCGGGGAGCGAGATGACGGACGTCTCTGTAGAGTTGGAGAACCGGGCGGACCAGTCGGAGACGGCGACGATATACTACAGCTACGACGACACGGGCGGCGACGCGGACGATATTAAACTCGGGGAGAAGACGGTCGGTAGCTTCTATATTGAGACGTTCACGTCGTCGTTCAACCCGGATGATACGGACCTGTCGAACGGGGGAATCTACGTCTCGTCAACGACGACGGATATGAAGGTTCGGGACACGCAGATTGGTGGGACAGACCCGGAGTTTACCACGTCCATCAATGGACAGACGTTCAACGTCAACGCGCCGGCCGGTAGTCCGGTGACGAAATCGGTGGACCTGCCAGCGGGGACGTCGGAGCTGTCCATCACTGGGGCGTCAGCGGGTGCGTCGTGGTCGCTTGCACACCGCGAGCGCACCCAGACGAGCGATGCCGCAGTTGAACTTAACGGCAACAACGAGACGGTCGTCTCGGGGACGCTGGCGGACGGCGAGAAGGCGACGGCGACTCTCCCCTCGGAGTGGCTCGTCGAGGGGACGAACCGCGTCAATGTCTCCGTGGGCGACGGATCACTCACGGCAGACGCGCCGACGCCGTCCGTGGGCCTCACGTACAGCCACGACGCCGCGCGGACGTTCTCGACGGACTACGAGGGGTCGAAGTGGCGAGAGGTCTACTCCGTCGCGACGAACTACTCTGACGCCCGTGAGGACGTCTCGCTCCGGATCCCCTTCGAGGGGAACGTCGTCGACGTCGGGAACGTCGTCGTCCGCGTCGACGGCGACCAACAGCCCGCCGAGGACGTCACCATGACCGACGGGACACTCCGCGTCGACGTCGGCGCGGTGCCCGCGGACGTCCCCGTCGAGGTCAACGCGACCGGCCGGAAGGTCGTCGTGCAGAACGGTGCGATCGACGTCGTCGAGCCCACGATCATGGGCGACGACCTCGCGACGAAAATCGACGTCGTCTCCCGGAGCGAGGGCTTCGCGATCGACGTCTCCGGGACGTCCGACGCCGACCTCGTCCACCACCTCACGAGTGCGTCCTACACGCCGAGTGAGTTCGTCGCGCTCGAACCCGGCGGCTCGCAGGTGTTGCACCTGCCGGCGGCGTCGGCGGGCTCGACGGCGACCGTGACGACCGCGCCGCTCTCGATCACTCCCGAGGGCGGCGGCGTCGAGGCGATCGTCGAGGACGCGAGCGAGCCGCGGTTCTCGCTTCGCCACGGGAACTACTCGACGGGGGCGGACGACGTCGTCGTCACCTACCGCGCGCCGATCGCGGGCGAGACGTATCGGCTCTACTCGGTGACGCGAGACCGCGAGGTGATCGCGTCGACGGCGGACGCCGACCTCGTCGAGTTCCTCGCTCCCGCGAACGGCGGGATCTACAAGATCGAGGAGAAACCCGAGTCGAGCGGCGGCGCGGTCGCCGTGAGTTCGGGCGGTGACACCTCGCAGGGTGTGAGTAACCTCACGCTCCTCACGCTGTTCGCGGGGATCGCCGGCTCGATCCTCACGTTCGCGGTCGTCACCCGGCGCTACCTCGGGCTCCGCGGGCGGGCGGCGAACCTCGTCGTGCTCGTCGGCGGCGGCGCGGTCGGGTTCACCGGCGTCGAACTCTCGACGAGCCGGTCGATCCTCTCGGACTTGATCTTCGCCGGCGGGAACGCCGTCGGAGACACCCTCGGCGGCTTCGCGTCCTCGCGGGGCGGGAGCGTGTTCCTCGCGCTCCTGTTCCTCGGGGCGCTGTACTACACGGACTCCCGCGTGATCGACCTCCCGCGGTGGCTCGAACTCGTGAGCGGCGGGCTCGTCGTAATCTGGAGCCTCACCGAGATCGTCCCCGGCGCGCTTGAGTCCGGGCTGTCGACGGTCTCGCCGCTCCTGTGGCTCCTCCTCGCGATCGGCGGCGTCTACCTCCTCGGGAAGGCGCTGTCCGGCCCGAGCTTCATCATTCGCGGGGAGTCGAGGGCGGCCGACGGAGGTGAGTCGCGGTGACGTCCTCGACGTCCAGGAGGTCGCGCGTGGTCGCCGTGCTCGCCGCGGTCGCGGTCGTCGCGTCCGTGCTCGCGGTCGGCGTCGGCGCGGCGGTCGCGCAGGAGGCACCGGACAACTCCACGGACTCTAACACCCCGCAGGGGGAGAGCGAGGAGACGGAGGTCGTCGCGCACGTCGACGAGGATCTCCGCGTGCTCTCCTACCACTACAATGCGAGCACCTCGGAGTTCGTGATCGAGTTCGAGAACACGCGGAACCGCGGTTCCAAGAGCGTCACCGTCACCGAGGCGGTCTCCCGGTCGTCGAAGTCCGGCGGCGCGTCCACGTTCGGGATCCGCGTGATCGACGTCGAGGCAGACTCGACGACGACGCTCCGCATGACGCTTCAGGGAGCGAGCGACGACCCCGGCGTCATGATCACGACGCCCGCCTCGATCGAACAGGGGTCGGGCGTCGATCTGTGGGCGGAGAAACCGAACACGGGCGGCGGCGGCCTGATCCGCGGGCCGGCGTCGTGGACGGACGTCCAACTCACGGCCGCGATTGCCGGCGCTATCACGCTCCTCGTGATCCTCCTCGGGGTCTGGCAGAAGGTCTCCGAGGAGGCGCACGGAGCCGAGGAGGTCGATCTCTCATGAGCACGAAGGTTCCACTCGTCCCGATTGATCCGACGAAGGTCGGGCCGGTCGACCTCGCCCGCGAGTTCGCGCGGCGGGGGAGCCGGTTCGTCGACAAGAACAGCACGGAGTTGATCGGCGGCGCGACCCTGATCGTGATCGCGACGATCGCCGCACACGTCATGACGCCGTGGGAGTTCACCGTCCCCGGCGTCCCGAATATCCTCGTCGTCGGGTTCGTCCTCATGGTCGTGCTCGGGCTCCCGAGTTGGTTCACCGGGAAGTATCTCGCTGCCGGGCTCCGGTACAACGACACCATACTCGTGAGCCAGCAAGACCCCATGACGGGCGATCAGCAACTCGTGGAGTTGCAGCCCGACACGTTCCGGGATATGCGCGTGTTCACGCACAACGGCGACGAGCGGGAGCGCTCGTATCTCCACGAGGTCGTGATCAACGGCCGCCGCGCCTACGAGGTCGACGTCTACCACGAGGGCGAGAACGCCGCGGTCGCCTCGTGGCAGGCGGGCGTCCCGAACACGGCGCTCCGGCAGGATCGGAAGCGGATCAAGAAGATCAAGACGACCCTCGAAAAGGAGGCGGACAAAGCGCTCGAAGCGCTCACGAACCACGTCGAGCACGTCCGGACCTCCACGCAGGAGGTCTCCATGTCCATGATCGCGCAGGTCGAGGAGGTCGAACTCCCCGGCGATCACTCGCTACACGAGCGGCTCACCGAGCGCATGGACGAGGTCGACATGAGCGAGGCGCTCCTCGGGATCCCCGAGGACTCCGACGGCCGCGCCGTCCTCGACGACCTCGACGGTGACGTCCCCGACCGGAACCTCGACGAGCACGGCAGCGCCGACGCCGACGACGCCGACGAGGACGTCGTCGAGGTCGAGATCACCGACGGAGGTGAGGAGCCATGAGCGCCGACGACGCTGACACCGTGCAGGGTGAGACTATCGGGAGCGTTCGCGAACTCCGGGAGTACGCGACCGGTCGCCTCGACACGCCGCACTCCGACGTCCACGAGATCGCCGGCCTGATCGACGATCCGGAGGCGCGGGAGACGTACCTGTTCATGGCCGAGAACTACGACCGGACGATCTACCCCGACGAGGTCGCGAAGGAACTCCCGCGGCGGTTCGAGGACACCGTCCTCGCGCGGCGGTTCCTCGAAAAGCACGCGACAGACACCGCGACGAAGGCGATTCAGGACGGGAACCTCTCGCAGGTCGCGTATATCACCGGAATGCCGTCGTACAAGCCCGACGTCTCCGGAATGCACGCGATCGACCAATTGGAGGACTGGCTCGTCAACTCCGAGCAGTGCAAGCTGATTTACTGTGCCGCGTTGATGGGACGCGGGAAGACGGACTTCAGCTTGCTCCTGTTCGAGATCATCAACCGCCACTACTCGCGGCTTCAGGACGCCGGCGCGGTCGACGTCCCCGATCCCGAGTTCGCGTGCAACTTCCACGCGTACCCCGACGCGGAGACCGACGCGCACATCGAGGAGATCCACTCCTACAGCGAACTCCAGGAGTGGGCGGACGGCGGCTCCAGCGACGACGAGAAGTGGTTTATCTTCGACGAGGCGAGCACCGAGCTAACGGCTCAGTCAGGCGCTAACGCGCAGGACGTGGCTGAAGTGTTCGCTCCGTTCGTGAAGAAGATGAGAAAGTCCGGCGTGAACATGATCGTGATCGGGCACGACCGCGGAGACGTTCACCCGGCGATCCGCGCGATCGCGTCGTTCCTCGACAAGACCGGCACGAAGACCGCCGAGATCTACGAAGGGATCTCCAGCCGGGAGCCGCACGGCCACCTCATGTCGCTGTCCGGGATCCCGGAGACGGGTTGGGATTACGACACCGACGACGTCGCGGACTGGACGTGGGACGAGGAGATCGAGACCGGCGGCGAGGACGATCCGGGCGGGATCTCCGAACAGGAGTGGAACAACTGGCGGGACTCGCGTATCGCCGCGGTCTACGACGCGACGGACCTGAATCAGACCGAGGTCGGCGAACTGTTCGGTGTTTCGCAGGCTAAGGTCTCGAACGCGGTGAATACGTTCGATTCGGTGCCGTTCGACACCGCTCCGGAACACCCGGAGGCGGCACTTGATTGACATGATTACCAGCGATGTAAAAACCACACGGCGGCGCGGTGGTGCCCGGTTATTATTATCGGGCCGGTCGGACCAAAGCGGGCGCGAGCGGGTGCGGGTGCGCTCGCGTGCGAAGCCGGCGCTACTCCGCTTTGGCGACAGTACGAAGGCTGTCGAGGTCGTCCTCGACGCGGTCGAGTTGGCTCGCGAGGACGTCGACTGGCGGCCCGCGACAACTGCACTCAGAGAGCTAATCATGAACACTCAGAACACGGAACGTATCGAATCGAATCACTCACGAATCGACGACGTCCCGATCGGGGACGTCGTGATCGGGACCGAAGCGGACGGGACGACCGTCCTCACTCACACCGCCGAGGGTGAGAACACCTCGGACGGGGGGAGCGCATGAGCGCGCTCGACGAGGCGCTCGACGATCTCGACGTCGACGTCCCGCGGGTCGACTACGCGGGGCCGTTCCGGTGGCTCGCCGTCCGCACGGGGAGCGTCTCGAAGGCGGCCGGGGTCGCCGGCGGCGGAATGCTCCTCGTGCTGTTCGCGAGCGCCGGCACCCAGTTCGAGCCGGTCGGGTTCGCCGTGTTTATCCTCGGGACCGTGCTCGTGTTCGCGGGCATGGGGGACGCCCGAGAGACGCTGTTCGACCCCACGGCCTACGACGGCCCGGACCCCGCGGAGCGGGACGTCACCGGCGAGGTGACGCGGGTGATCGAACCGGAGGACCTCGCGCACGTCGAGATCGGGGACCTCACCCGGAAGCGCGCTCGCGGCCACCGGACGATCCTCGTCGAGCCCGACGACGTCGACGACGACGTCGGCTCCGTGCTCCCGTGGCGCTCCCGCGAGGAGGCGGTGATCGTCGACGCCGACGCGGACGTCCAGGAGGGCGATCGCTTCGAGGGGCGCGTCCGGGAGGCGACCGTCGAGACGACCGTCGACGCGCACGTCCCGGCCGGCGGCCGCGTCGTCCCCGCGCCCGACGAGGAGACCGAGGACGTCGAGGGCGGCGACGGAGGTGAGGCGGCGTGAGCGCGCTCGGGTTCGTCGGGAGCGTCGTCCGCGGGCTGTTCAAGCTCGGCGTCCTCCCGCTCGTGTTCGGTGCCGTGTTCGTCGTCGTGAACCTCGGGCTCGGCGCGCTCCTCGGGGCGCTCGCCGGTGCGGGGATCTCCGAGGCGGCGGGCGTCGGGTTCCAGTCGACCGCGATCGTCTCCGGGGTGGTCGCCGCGGCGGTGTCCGCGTGGTTCGTGTCATGACGTCCGCGCTGTTGCCCGCGGACGCCCTCACGGGCCTCGTCGACGGCACGATCCGGCTCGGGCTCGCCGGGGCGCTCCTGTGGATCGTCGCGGGCCTCGTCTCGAACGGGAGCGAGCCGGGCGAGGACGTCGTCGACGACGACGTCGTCCTCCGGGAACTCGTCGCCTCGCCGGTGACGCCCGACGAGCCGCCGCGAGCGAAGGGCGTCGTCGCGAGGGTCGCCGCGGTCGCGTGGGGCGTCGTCTCGGCGGCGATCCTCGTCTACGCGGCGTGGGGCGCGGTCGTGCTCGCGCTCACGGTCGCCGTTCCCGCCGACGTCCTCGTCGAGGCGATCCCGCCGACCGTCGAGGGGGTCGCGCTCGTCGCCGCGACCGGCGTCGTCGCGCTCTGGCGGTGGGAGCGGGCGGTGTGGGAGGCGCGGACGCGGCTCCTCTCTCCGGCGGAGCGTCACACCCTCCGGGGTGGGAGCGCGTGAGCGTCCCCACGGCGGCCGTGGCGGCGCTTTCGTTCGACGTCCTCGGTCACACCCTCTCGGGCACGGGAGCGTTCACGTCGGCCGTCCTCGGCCTCCTGTTGACGCTCACGCTCGGGAAGCTGATCGTCGGGTGGATCCTCCGGAAGCTGAAGCGGCTCGCGCTGAAGCACGCGCTGTTTGCGGGGCTGTCCGCGGGTGGCGTGTCGCTCGGAGCGCTCATGCCGGACGACTGGCAGAAAGCGTTAGGCGGCGTCCTCGATCTGGTTCTCGGGCTATTCTGAGCGCCCTGTGTGGGGCGCTACGCGGGTTCTTCTCGTGAGTCGTCGCGGAGGTCGTCGACGAGTGCGCGGACGTCGTCGACGTCACTCTCGACGTCGTCGAGGAGCTCCTCGACGTCGCGGTCGTCGTCCAGGCGAGAAGCGAGGCGGTGGAGGCGTGCGGAGAGGCGGGAAGCGGTGATTCGCGTTTCGACGGCGTGCTCGTCGGCGCTGTCGGCGTCCCCCGTGCCCTGTCTGGCTTGAGCCATGTTCGGTGCCTGTGTTGTGCGGGGATTTTAACCTGTCCCTGCCACGGACTGAAAGTGAAACTGACAGGCTCACACCGCCGAGGGTGGGAACTCTCCGGGGTTCGCTACAGCGAAGAAAAGCCGCTCGGGGTGTCTACTCGGCGGTCGCGGTGTCGTAGCAGTCCGGGCAGATGTTCATGGGCTCGTCGACGCCGGGCTCGACGGTCGCGAGGACGCGGTAGCCGCGGGGGGAGAGCGGAGCGCCGACGTAGTCGCCGCCGCACCGAGCGCACGAGCCGCCGTCGCGCGTCCGGCCGAGGGTCTCGACGACGTTCATAGGAACTCCCCCCGGAGGTCATCCTCGTTGATACGGACGGTCTCGGAGAGCGCGAACGACGCGTGACAGTCGTCACAGGTACCGCTCTCGACGTCCTCGTCAGCGAGTTCGTCCCAGTAGGTTCGGAACGACCCGCACTCGGGACACGGCGCGAGTTCGATGCCACCGGAGACACCGGAGCCGAGACCGTTCACCGCACGTTCAACGGGGTTCGACGGTTGGCGCTCGGCGGTAGAGACGGGTTCTTCGACGGTGACGATGCGGGACTCTGCATGGACGTCCCACTCGCCCATACGGACGTGCTCGCCGCACTCGGGGCACCACCGCGTGTCTATCGGGACGTCGTGGTCAAGGTTGACCGCGTCGGGAGTCTCCTCGACGAGCGCCGCGAGGTCGCCGCAGCGGGGGCACGTCGCCTGAATCAGGTAGAGCGCGGTCACGCGCTCTCACCTCGAAGGTCGGGGGCGACTCCCTCGACGTCGACGTCGTAGTCCTCACCGAGGAGGCGGTAGACGTCGTTGGCGATCTCGCCGGCGGTCTCGTCGTCGACGTCGACCCCGAGCGCGTGGAGCGTGAGGACGTCGTCGCTCATGCGAACCGCCCCGCGAGGTCGGCGGTCGTGTTCTCGCGCTGATTGAGGAGCGTGGAGCACTCGGAGCAATGCGCGTTCTGAACGCCGTCGTGGACGATGTACGTCGGCATGGCGTCTCCGTCGGAGTCCTCGCCGCTCTCCCACTCACAGCCCGGACAGTCGTAGCTCACGCGTCCTCACCCCGGCAGTCGAGGGAGAGGGCTTTCACTTCGCTCTCGTCGGCGTCGTAGGTGAGGGTGCCGACGGCGCGCGGCTCCTCGCCGGTCTCGACGCGGTCGCTTTCGAGCGGGACGTCGTCGAGCCCGTCGACGTTCGACCGGACGCGGCCCTCGACCCACTCAGTGACGTATTCGGAGCCGTCGACGGTGAGGTCGGTGGGGAGATCGGTCTCGAACGAGCAGAACACGAGCTCGTCGACGTCGGCGAGGTCGACGAGTTCGCGGTGTGCGCGGACGGTGGTTTGCTCGAAGTCGCTGCGAGTCGCGTTGGCAGGGTGGTGTGGTGCCATTGCATTCACACCGTGTGGGGTGCGACCCCTTAAGGTTTACCATCGGCGTTTAGTTGTCGCTCACACCGTCCGAGGTGTGAATCTCGTGAGAGTGCGAGAGCGGCGCGTAGAGCGGTTTCATCTGTGGGAGGATGCATACCTCTCGCGTTCTGTTCGAGCGGGCGGGTTCACGCGGTGGACGGGGGAGGGAGCGCGCCAGCGCGACCGGCAGCATGGTGAGCGAGCCGCGGCTCGCGAGGGATCGCGTCG
>JGI12451J12833_1000172_pt1 | contig 21133 bp, 18 predicted proteins | sample A23E3SouthBayCA_2_FD_12833 | JGI IMG/M metagenome (IMG submission 12833) | reverse complement strand
CTCCTCGACAATGAAGGGACGGCGCTGGGCCGGTCTGCGACGGAGGTCATGCCGTCCTACGACTCGCTACCAGACGGCGACGACAGTGCCGACGCCGATGTTGTCATCGAGTCCAACAGCGGGCCCCGGTACTTCGATATCAACTGTTCGACGCTCACCGACCAAACTGGCTCAGTGATCGGAGAACTGCTCATTTACCGTGACGTGACTGAGCGTCGTATCGCGGAAGAGCGGTTTCAGCGACTCATCGAGCGGTCTTCGGACATGGTAACTATACTGGACGAGGTCGGGGAGTTCACGTACGTCAGCCAGCCAGTCGAGAAGATACTCGGATACGAGCCGACCGAGCTGGTCGGCGAGAACGTCATTGAATACATCCATCCCGATGATAGACGGGATGTTGCTGAGGATTTGGCCAAGTACGTCGACGATTACGGCTACTCTGGCACGTACGTCGTGCGGTTCCGCGACGCAGCGGGTGGCTGGCGTTTCATCGAAGCGCGCGCGACAAATCTGCTTGCCGACCCGTTCGTCGAGGGCATCGTCCTCAACTCCCGGGACGTGACCGAGCAACTACAGCGAAAGCGGAAACTGGAACGGCAGAACGAACGGCTCGACCAGTTTGCGAGCATCGTTGCGCACGACCTCCGGAACCCGCTGAACGTCGCAAGCGGACGTCTCAGTCTGCTTGAGCACGATGTCGATGCTAGCCACGACGCGTCGATCAACGCGATTCAAGAGCAACTCGAGCGTATGGAATCGATTATCGACGACTCGCTCACGCTGGCTCGCTCAGGTGAAACGGTCACTGAAACAGACGAGGTTGATCTCGAGATGATTGCCTACGATGCCTGGCAGAGCGTCGAGACTGGCGGGGCGACCCTCGTCGTCAAAACGACGCTCCAACTCGACGGTGACCGTAATCGGCTCCGGAATCTGTTCGAGAACCTGTTCCGGAACAGCGTCGAACATAACGAGTCGACCGACCTGACTGTCGAAGTCGGGTCCTTACCCGACGGCGTCGGCTTCTATGTTGAAGACACCGGCACGGGCATCCCCAACCAGGAGCGCGACGCCGTGTTCGAACAGGGATATACGACGAACACGGAGGGGACAGGGTTCGGCCTCGCTATCGTTAAAGACATCGTGCAGGCCCATGGCTGGGAAATCTCGGTCACTGAGGCCGAGAGCGGCGGAGCCAGGTTCGTGGTCGAGTGCCACGAGTCACCGATGGTGAACCAACCTGGCACCACATGACGCTGAACGACTCCGTCGACTGGGCTACAGGCGTACAAGGTGTTGTATGTCTCCAGCGACGAATGCCGTCATCGTAGCGTTATCCGCTCCCGTCACCGAAGACGGACTTATCACTGCCGACGATACGACGGCCTCAGCACAAGCCGCGGTGCAACATCCTCAGAGGTCGACGTACTGGTCTTCCCACTCGCGGCGGGCGTCTATCTCACGACGCCCGCGACGCGTGAGCGTATAGAAGTTAGTCCGGCGGTCTCGCTGGCCCTTTTCGACCAGCCCCTTGTCGACAAGCGTGTCGAGGTTCGGATACAGGCGACCGTGATGGATCTCCTTCTCGTAGTACGCTTCGAGTTCCTCCTTGATAGCTAAGCCGTGGGGTTCCTCCCTGCCAGCGATCACGTAGAGAAGGTCACGCTGGAATCCTGTCAAATCGTGCATCGATTCTCCTATGTAATGATTTAGTATCTATACTGTTAAATATATCGGCCCAGAGAACTTGAGGTGGTTTCAGTAGTTTCGGGTATCGAATTTTCTGTATTTAGGCCCTCAGTCATCGTTTTGTCCATACGGTAAATACAGTCAGTATATCATCATTCTCCGGAAACTGATGGCAACAGTATTATTTGTCAGCCCAGAAGAGAGATGATAGAACGGTCCTGTGTGAAAGCAAGGCTGTAGTTGGCCCCACCGTCATCGCGGCAGAACGCAGAGCGATAGCTGACTCTCTGGAAGACCGGGTTGCGACCACGCTCAACGTGGAGGGTAGAAGGCCACGTTCACGCCGACAGTACAGGTCGCGTCTGAATTGAAAGTAGAGCGCGGTGGTCCAAGGGCGGCAATGGGAAACTCACTAATGAGGTCAAACTGGAATGGCTTGGGAGCGCGACAGAGGCAGACCTGTTCAGCAAGTCCATCACATCGTCCAGTAGTCACTTTCTGGACGTACAGAAATCACTCGTGTCAGGTTGTTTGCAGCGAAGTAAGTGGAAAGCGGTCGCGAAAAACGCGACCGCTTGCCGCCCTGAATTGGTCCCCGCTGACGCTTCGGCCCTCCAAGCGAAGCGTCACTTGGTCGAATGGGGCAGAATAACTTAAAAGTACCGGCCCCGTCCAGCAGATGTTAGTTATCGAATTAGAATCGAATGTAAGCTGTAACTAACCTAGATGTGTTCTTCCTCAAGTACCCATCCAAGTGCCCGCTTGTAGTGGGTAAACATCATTCGGACCCGCTCGTGGTCCATCTCCTCGTCGTCTAACTGTTCAGCAAGGAACTCGTACTGCTCACGGATCTCGTCTTCCGAGCGCATACGTTGGTGTAGACAGCCCTCACGGAACAATCTTGAGGGCTGCCCTCTCAGCATCAGGTATGAAAGTCCGCGGGGAGCGCGAGTGTCAGGACTGTGGCACGCGGTGGCGGTACTACGAGACGGGAAGCATTGCCTGTCCGGACTGTGGCAGCATCCACAGTGTCGGCATCGACGAGCACACCGAACACACCGACGCACCGGCCACGCTCGACCTGACGCCGGTGCGGAGCCGAATCGATGCGGATACGACCCGAGAAGTCGCCGACGCGGCAGCGGAGCGCTGCCGGGAGTACACGCGCAAGCGAGGGTTCATCGACGCGGGCGAGCTCCGCCCGCTCGACCCGACGTTCGTCGCCGCGGTCGAACTCCAGCACGTCGGCGCACACCTCGCTCGAGAGTTACGCAGCGGCGACCCGGCAGAGCGGTACTTTTATGAACTGCTCGGCGGGGCTGATGACGGCGACCGTCCGGCCGTCGACGAGGTCCCGTCGGCCCTTCGCGTGCCGTACGGGCTGGCGATGGCGGCCGCTGTCGACAGCTATCAGCGCGACGTGCGGACGTATCTGGACGCCAATTCGGAACCGACCGCACGACAGCTCTCCGGTCGGATTCGCGACCATCGAAAGCGGGTCGAGGCGCTGGACGGCGATGTCGACCCCGCGGACGCGAACCGCCTCGTCCATGCAGCGCGGGACCTGGGGTCGTACATCACCGGCGACGAGAGCGCCTTCGTCAGAGCTGAAAACTGGCTCACCGGAATCGAGGACGACACGGTGTAACCGTCACCGGAGTCGCCGTACAAGCGACTCGTCCAGACAGTTTTCGGGAACCGAGTCCCGCCACGTGACGGTCTCTATCGATTCGCCGTCGAGGCCGGGGTCCGACGCGAGCGCCGTTGCATCTGCCGTCCCGCGATAGGTCCCGAAGAAGAACGTCGCCTCGCGGTCGCCGTCGGTTACTGTGACCTCGGTGACGGCAGCCAGTTCGTCGACAGCGATACGCACACCGGTCTCCTCGCGGACCTCGCGGCACACTGCCTCCTGACGCGTCTCGCCGGTTTCGACGCCGCCGCCCGGGAGCTTCCAGATGTCGTCCTCGTAGACGAACAGCAGGCGGTCCGCCGGGTCGGTGACGAGCGCGCCGACCGCCCAGCGAAGGCCGCGGTCAGCACGGGCGCGGACGCCGTCTACGCCCGCCGTGTCAGTCTCTCTGGTTACTCGGCGGGTGTGCACGTCGCGGTCCGCAAAATCCGCAAGCGTCGGCATTCAGGGGAGGTCGACGTCGATATCGTGTTGCAGGCCCGTCGCTTTGACCGTGTTGTACAGCAACATCGCGCGAGTCATCGGACCGACGCCGCCGGGGACCGGCGTGATTGCGCCAGCGACCTCCTTTGCGCTCTCGTACTCCACGTCGCCGACGAGTTCATAGCCCTTCTCTGTGTCGGCGTCGACGCGGTTGATGCCCACGTCGATGACCGTCGCGCCCTCCTGTATCATCTCGCCGTCGATCATCTCCGGGACGCCGGCCGCAGCGACGAGGATGTCGGCGTTGCGCGTCCGTTCGGCGAGGTTCTCGGTGCGGGAGTGACACACCGTCGTCGTCGCATTACCACCGGGTGCCTTCTGGATGAGCAGGTTCGCCATCGGCTTGCCGACGATGTCCGAGCGGCCGACGACGACGGCGTCTTTGCCTTCGGTGTCAACGCCCGCGCTCTCGATGAGCTTCTGGATACCGTGTGGCGTACAGGGCTTGTAGCGTGCGTCACCGGCTACGAGCCGACCGACGTTTTCCGGATGGAAGCCGTCGACGTCTTTCATCGGGTCGATGGCTCGTAGGACCGACCTGTCCTCAACGTGGTCGGGGACCGGCATCTGGACCAGAATACCGTTGACATCCTCGTCGGCGTTGAGGTCCTCGATGGTGTCGTACAGTTCGGCGGCGTCCGCGTCGGGGTCAATGTCGATGTCGATGGCCTCGATACCGACCTCCTCGCAGTCGTCCTGTTTCATCGAGACGTACGTCTCGCTGGCCGGGTCCTCGGACATCAGCACCGTCGCCAGCGACGGGCGTTCGCCCGCGTCGGCGAGGCGGTCGATGGACGCAACAAGGTCGTCCCGAATCGACTGTGCGACGGCGTTGCCGTCGATAATCTCTGTCATTAGGTACAACGGCGGCGCGGGGCGGTATGAACGTCCCGGATTTCAGTCAGCCGCGACAGGCTAGCACGCTCCCACTCAGGGACAGTCCGACTCGGCAACCGACTGCCGCTCGGCTCCCTGCTTGATGGCCCGCGTCGCGCCGCTCGGGACAGCCACCGTCATCGCCTGCCCACCGTACTCGTGGGTCTGGTCGTGCCCCCGGACCACGACACAGCCCACGTCACTGGGAATCGTAATCGTCGCCGACCGGGTGAACGGGGCCGTCGAGTGAGCGTGCAAGAGGTCCCGGCGGCCGAGTCTGTCGCCCGCCAGGGTTTCGACCTGCCACCAGTTCGCGTAGCCGTCCTCGCCGTCGTCGTCATGATAGAGTGTGACGTCGAAGCGGTAGTCGCCGCCGTCCTCGTCACTGACCTCAACGCCGACGACGTTGGCCTCCCGCAGGTCGAGTTCCTCGCCATCGGTCGTCTGGCCGGCAGTGGCCCGCTCAGTTGTCACAGTAGCAGTGTCCGTTTCTGACACCGTGGCCGCCGCAGTCGCCTCGCTCCCGCTGCCATCGCTCTGTCCGGTTTCCGCCCCGGACTCGACATCAAACTGCGTACAGCCGGCAAGTATCGACAGGGACGCGCCCAGTGCAGAGAGTAGCCGGCGCCGAGTTGTGCGGAGCATACCGGACGTGTCGGCTGGAAATGGTAAAAAGTGAGTTGCGAAGTGTGCGGATAGCAGAACCGCAGGCTTCCGGCGTTATTCGTACAGCGTGTACTCGTCGGTCATCTCGTCCACGCGGTCGCTGACTTCCGCGACGACATCGTCGTCGTGGGGAGCGTCGACGACCTTGTAGATGAGGTCCGCGACCTCGCGGCAGGCGTCCTCGTCGAAGCCACGCGTGGTGAGCGCGGGCGTGCCGGCGCGGATGCCCGAGGGGTTGAACGCCGAGCGGGTCTCGCCGGGAACCGTGTTCGCGTTGAGGACGATACCAGCTTCCTCCAGCGCTTCCTCAACTTCCTTGCCGGTTGTGTCAGGATGGGACGGCCGGAGGTCAATGAGCACGAGGTGGTTGTCCGTGCCGTCGGAGACCAGCGAGAGGCCGTGCTCTTTGAATTGTTCGCCGAGCGCAATGGCGTTGTCGACAGTCTGCTGGGCGTATTGCTCGAACTCGGGGGCAAGCGCCTCACCGAAGCCGACAGCCTTGCCGGCGACGTTGTGCATCAGCGGGCCGCCCTGCGAGCCGGGGAAGACGGCAGCGTCGATGTCGTCGGCGTACTCCTCGTCGCACATGATGATGCCACCGCGGCCGGCGCGGATGGTCTTGTGCGTCGACCCGGTGACGAAGTCGGCGACGCCGACCGGCGACTCGTGGACGCCGGCAGCAACGAGACCAGTGATGTGAGCGATGTCCGCGAGGTGGTAAGCGTCGACCGCATCGGCGGCTTCCTGAATCCGCTCGAAGTCGACCTCTCGGGGGTACGCCGAGTAGCCCGAAACGATGATATCCGGTTCGAACTCCTCTGCGTACTGTTCGACTTCGTACACCTGCCCGGCGAAGTTCGCCGGGTGGCCGTGCGAGAGGTGGCCGCCGTGGGTCAGGTCAAGCGAGAGGATCTTGTCGCCGGGTTCGAGGACGCCGAGATAGACGCCCATGTTGGCCTGTGAACCGGAGTGTGGCTGGACGTTGACGTGGTCCGCGCCCCATAGCTCTTTCGCGCGGTCGATAGCGAGTTCCTCGACGTCGTCGGCGTACTCGCAGCCGCCGTAGTAGCGTTCGCCGGGATAGCCCTCGGCGTACTTGTTCGTCAACTCGGAGCTCTGTGCCTCCATCACAGCCTCGCTGACGTGGTTCTCACTGGCAATCATCGCCAGTGTGTCGTTCTGCCGGCCTCGTTCGCCCTCAAGGGCGTCTGCAACTGCCGGGTCCGCTTCCCGTACGGTTTCGTAGCTCATGTATCCGATTCAGGACCGATACGACAATAATCTACCCTTTGACCCACGCGCGTGTAATGTTATCAGTGCTCGTTCGGTTCCGGGGTGTGGTGGGCGGTGACGACGTGCTGACAACCGTACGTATATATCAGATGACGTTCCACATATCCACACATGGTCACCTGGGGGGTGGCAGGCGAGCGGGTGGGCCGGGACGGCGGTGAAACGCTGGACTGGGATGGGGAAACGGCCGACCCGACCGCACTGGTGCACCAATTACACAATCGAGAGAGTACTGACGGAGAACAGTTACCGCGGCGTGTCGACGATTGTTACCGCGGGTCCGTCACCGAGTTAGCGCTGCCGGCGGTCGATGCCATGGTAACCCGCGTTGATACTGGCGACGATAACGGGACGGTTGATTCACCGACAACGCTGCAGGAAGGCGAGTACCTGTTGACGATGCAGGCCCGTGCTGCGGATAGCGACCGGGAATCCCCGCTGGGCGTCGTCGACGACATCCGGATCCACGTCCACTTCGACGGCCCGGCGTCGCTCCATTCGGCCGGTATTACCACCGTGCTTAGTTTCCAAGAGCCGACGAGCATTACCGTCGGGTTTGTCTGGGAAACGAACACGGAGCGGCCGCATCTGCAGGTCCCCGCGACGCCCGAAGGGCTCGCAACGGCGATTACGCATCTGAGCGGAGCGCATCACACGATGCAGCCGTCCCGCTCGCATCCGGAGCTCCGTGGACACCCGCCGATAGTCACGACCGGCGAGACAACCCGTATTCCGGAGCCGGTGCGACAGAACCGTCCCGAGACTGGTATCACGCTCCGTGTTCCGGAGTGCGAGGCGGAACTGCTCGTCAGCGCGCCGCTGGCGTACTATCTCGGCGCCAAAGTGGTAGTCGAGTCACGGGATGCCGCACTGCTGACGGCCGAAGGCACGTCGGTACACCGCTCTTTCGACGCGTGGCCGTCGCTACAGGCCGGCGTCGCAGCGCTGCTCCGGAAGGTGTTCTACCTCGACTGTCTGGTCAGACGCGTCGACCCGGCCGAGAGTGGCCCTCGTATCACGTCCGCCCTCTCGCTCGACCCGGATACAGTGCGGTCGCTGTCGCCGGCCGGCCGGCTCGAACGGTACATCGAGGTCTCGGACGAGGCCGTNAATTCGATTCTGCCTGAGTGGCCCCTCTCGACGTACGTCTCGCCGGAGCCGGAGCGGGTCCGCTATCTGCCCTTCCTCCTTGACCGGCTCAGTCTCATCTACCTGCCAGACAGCTCACGGCTTGATCAGGATGAACTACTCGACAGAACGCTGGCGGATTCGTATCTGAGTCGCGGATCGGCCGAGCGCCCGCCAGTCATCGAGCCGAACCTGCGCGAGGGCCAACTGCACTCGTGGCTCGCGCCGGGGAACCCGATAGACGCCTGCAAAACGCCACCGGAAGCGTACGTGAACCGCTACCGGAGTCAGAACCGTGACACCGACAGCCAACAGGTCGCGGTCGTCCTCAACGACGAGGAGATGGCAGACGAACACACAGAAGTCACGGAGATATATCGGGCAGCTGACCTCCCCATGGACGTACGGGTCAGCGAACTGCTGTCGGTCAACGAACTGGCCGACGTGTTCCGGCAGCCGACGGAGTTCGTCCACTTCATCGGGCACTGCGACGAGGCGGGACTGCGCTGTCCCGACGGTAATCTGGCACTGTCGTCGCTGTCGGAAGCCCGAACGCAAACGTTCTTCCTGAACGCCTGTGGCTCCTACGATGAAGGGCTTGATCTGGTCAAACAGGGCGCAGTCGCCGGCGCAGTGACACTCACCGACGTGCTGGACAAGCACGCCGCCCTGGTCGGGACCGCCTTCGCGCGCTTGCTCAGTAACGGATTCAGCATCCAGCGAGCGCTGGAACTCGCTCGCCGGCGGATAATGATGTGTAAAGACTACGCGGTTGTCGGCGACGGGACCTACTCCATCGTTCCCAATCCCGCGCATCCTGCAGTCGTCTGGCTCTCCGAAGGGGAGACAGGATTCGACGTGCAGTGTACGGTCGTATCCCCGGAACGGCCCGGCGAGAGCTACCGCCTGCCGTTCGACGACAGCGCCGCGCTGAACGGCGAACAGACGAGCCACTCGCTCGGTGCTACGGAGTTGGCCGACGCGCTGGGCCAGACCTCGCTGCCTGTCATCTACGACGGGGAGTTCCACTGGTCCGATGACCTGGCCGCGCGCCTCCGGACGGGCTTCTGAGGAAGGGAGAGCTGTCAGACTCCATGGCCGGAGCCGAGGCGGCCGCCGTCTGTTTCCGAACCGACCGACCGAGTCGTTGCGGCGATGCGACATCTTCCGGGAACCTTTCGTACTGGGGGTCAGATTTGAGACGATACCCTGGTCGTAACTTCTGGCGGGAAGGAAACAGTGACACCAGCCACTGATTCGGCCGAATTTACGCGGCGTCACCGAGCGACATTGGTGGTTCAGTCCGTGGGTCGAACGGCTTCTGCTTAGGATAATTGACCAATATTTTATCGCTGTTCGCTAGTGGGTGTTGTCGGATTGTTGGCGAAATCAACACAGTATGGCCGGTAAAATTAAATATAGCAGTACACTATATACTGGCAAGGGACAATGACCGAAAATCTCCTGCAAGACGACATCGGGTCCATGCTGACCACGGTGTTTGGGGCAACCGACGAGCCGGTGTACGTCGTGAACCCGTCGCGGCAGACCATTTCTGAGCTTGTATCGACACTAGACGCAGATTCGGGCGCTCCGGAAGTTCGGCTGCTGGCCGACGAGCGGGCACTGAAAGACGTCATGGACGACTTCCTCGTTGCGAGCACCGCGGCCGACCTCATCGATGAGGGGCGGCTCACGATGCGACTGCTCGACGACGTGCCGAACCACTCGGTCGCGGTAACTGTTGACACAGTGTACGCGCTCGTCACGATCAGCGATACGGTCGGCGGTCTCGGGACCGACGACGCAGCATTCGTGGACAACGCCTACGACTACCACGACTCAGCTTGGACGGACGCCGACGAGTACTCACTCCGGACGCCGCCACTCAACCGCGTCCAGAGCACGCTTGAATCCGATATCGGCCCGGAAACCGCGTCGGACTTCAACGACGTTCTCAGCTCGCTGTCGACGGCCCGCGGCGATGGTGACGGGCTTGATGAGGTCACCATCAGTCTGCTCGTGGCTGCCCGAAACGGCGAACTCCTGTACGACATCAGCAAGTGGGGCGAGGATGTCGGGCTGGCGAGCAAGGCGACGTTCTCGCGGACGAAGACGAAACTCGAAGATATGAACCTCATCGACACCGAGAAGGTCCCGATTGACGTGGGTCGCCCGCGACTCCGCCTGATGCTCGGTGACGACCGGCTCAAAGACGCCGACCCGGACGAACTGGCCTCCGTCGCCCAATCCATCCTCGCCGCGTAGGTTTTTCTCCCTTCACCACGAGGGCTTCGGCATGCGAACTGTCGAAGTCGTCGGGCGTGGACCGGCTGTTGATGCACTTGCCGCGTTTCTCGCTGATATCGACGTTTCAGTAGCACAGCCGTCGACACCAGCGGACAGCAGTGGCGACCTCGCCATCGTCGTCGATACCGTCGGTTCGGAGCGGTTTGCGGCGTGGAACAACCGGGCGAAAGACGATGCCATTCCGTGGGTCGCCGTCGAACTGGGCGGCGTCGGTGGTGTCCCGGTGACTGACGCCGCGATTAGCGGCTTCGGACCTGAGACGGGCTGTTTCGACTGTCTCCGGACGCGGGTCGAGGCGACGGTCGATGACACCGAGGAAGTCACAGGAGCCCCGGCAGCAGCTACGCAACGATTCGCGGGAGCGCTGGCCGGTCGACTGGTGACCCAGTTTCTCGACGGCGACGCTGCCCTCCTTGGAACTGTCACGGAACTCCCGCACACCCAGCGGCGGTTCCTGCCTGTCCCGGGCTGTGACTGTGGCGGGACACAGGGCCATTCCCTCGGCGACGGTCGGCAGACGGCCCCCGACAGCGAGGCGCTATCGCGGGCGGAACTGGGCCTCGACGACCGGGTCGGTATCGCCACGGAGGTCGGTGAGGTCGAATCGTTCCCGGCTCCGTACTACCTGTCGACGCTCGCCGATACCGCCGGATTCAGCGACGTGTCGGCCGCCGCCAAGGCCGCCGGTGTTGCCATCGACTGGGACACAGCATTCATGAAAGCGCTGGGCGAGAACTACGAGCGGTACGCGGCCGGCGTCTACCGAGAAGGGAATCTACAGCACGGAACAGTCGCCGATGTACCGGCTGCCGTCACACCCGATACGTTCGTCAGAGACGAGGCCGAGTGGGACGAATCGCATGCGCTCCCCTGGGTTCCTGCCGAGAATCTGCTGACCGACGAGCAGCGGTCGCTGCCCGCCGAAACCGTCCACTATCCGCCGCCCTCGAACGCTGTCAGACCGGCAACGACGACCGGGCTCGGACTGGGCAACACCGTCACGGAGGCCTTGCTGACCGGGCTGTACGAGGTTATCGAGCGCGATGCCGCGATGCTGTCGTGGTACTCGACGTTCGACCCGCTCCGCGTTGCCATCGATGAGCACGAGCAGTACGAAACGCTCCGGCGGCGCGCCACATCTGAGGGCCTCGACGTGACGGCGCTGTTACTGACACAGGACGTGGACGTGCCAGTCATCACTGTCGCACTGGCACAGGACGAGTGGCCGCGCTTCGCGCTCGGGACCGACGCGGATCTGAACCCAGGTGCGGCCGCCGTCGGCGCGCTGGAGGAGGCGCTCCAGAACTGGATGGAACTCGATAGTATGGGTCCCGAGGCGGCCATGGATGCACAGGGTGCTATCGGGCGCTACGCCAAGTCGCCCGGTGAGGCGGCCGACCTGACGGCTGCGGAGACGGCAGTCCCGCTGGACTCGCTTGGCCCTGATGCGGACCTCTCTGGCGAGGCAGAGCTAGAGACGTTGTGTGACCGGGCGGCCGACGCGGGGCTCGCTCCGTACGGGACGCGGTTGACGACGCGCGACCTCGAACAGCTCGGGTTCGAGGCGGTTCGAGTCGTTTGTCCGTCGGCACAGCCGCTGTTCTTCGGTGAGTCGTTCTTCGGCGAGCGGGCCGAAACCGTGCCGGCCGATTTGGGCTTCGAACCGCAACTTGACCGGGATCACCACCCGTTCCCCTAATCGGACCAGTGGCTGTCAGATACCGAACGTCGCCCGCAGCATATCCCGCGAGCCCGGCCCGAGGCCGACGGCGGTAACGGCGATGAGCAACAGCAGTGCGTACCGTGGGCTGTCGTCGATGAACTCCTGGTTGAACAACGAGACGACCAGCGAGGCGACGGCAAGCTTGACAACTAAGAACGGCCAGGATGTGCCGATAGCAGCCGAGAGACCGGCCGGCTGGAGTGCCTCGGTAGCCGTAATGATGAACTCGTTGGCCGGGTGTTTCGGATAGTACGTTAGCGGGACATTGAGTGCGTCGAGCCAGTCGGCCAACAGAACGTTCGCAACACCGTCGATTGCGTGGCCCCAGATGACCAGCAGGCCGATATAGCCAGTTCCGTCGTTCAGTACCGGGCGGTAGGACTCAAACAGGCGGTACAGTCCGTACGCCAGTGCCGACGCGAGTGCGACAGTCGTGATGAGGACTGACGGGTACAGCGTGGCGTACTCGCGGGCGAGGGCGACAAACGTGAGATACAGAAGCGTCACGGCGACAAAGGCCCCGCCGATAGCGCCGGTCGTCCGGTAGTAGCTGTCGACGACCCCACGCTGTTCGAGGTCCACGCAGACGACGAGGACGAGCAGGGTCAGCAGAAATACCGTGCCGTAAATCACGGGACTGATGATGAGCGAACTGAGCGGGTACTCGACGATCGGTGACACTCCGGCGTCGACTGCGCGGTCGGTTGCGTCTTCGACGGTCCGCAACGCACCGCCAAGCAGCATGAACGGCACGAACGCGAAGTAGAGCTTCGGGTCTTCGGCGATGTCCAGTCGCTCCAGAAGGAAGTAGACGCCGACGAGCATGTACACTAGAATCAGCATATAGCCGATTTCGGAGACGATAGTGTATCCCGGTTCGGCGATGAGCCGCCCCTCCTGAATGGCCGCCGTACAGCCATCGTACAGCGGTTGTGGGCCGGACGCAGTCATTTCGGCACAGCTAGCCGACTTGGCGTCCGCGTACACTGGCCCCCAGAAGTACTGCCAGAGGAACCGGTCCCAGACAGCCTGTGGAGCGGCCGTAACAGCGCCGACCGCGACGAGAAGGACTGCAACAAAAGAGCCCACCCAGAGCTGGCCGGGCCCGTACTCATCAACGGCTCGCTCGAGCGTATCCATGGCCGAGTGACCGGTGGCAGGCGGTTTTAGCGTTCCGGTCCCGTGTGCGTGGCGCGGAATTTCGCGCGGCACTGAACTCCGCGGGGCAAGTGTGTTCAGTTCTGTCTGAGCGCTTCGTTGCCGGCCGCCACGAAGGCCTCGTGTGCCTCACCGTTGGAGGCAACGACGGAATCGCTGTCGTGGGTCCATTGCTCACCGTCGAGGTCAGTGACCATGCCACCAGCCTGTCGGACCATATGGACGCCGGCGAGCGTATCCCAGGGTGCCATCGGGCGCGTGCAAACGAGCCCCTCAAGCGCCCCGTCAGCGACGTGTGCCAGCGTTGCCTGGAACGAACCCAGGCGACGGATGTCGCCGAAGCGGTCGCCGACAGCGCTGCACAACCGACCAAACTCATCTCGGTCATCGCGGTCCCACCAGCCAACAGGCGCCACGGCAAAGGTCTCCGGGTCGGTTCGTCCGCTTACCGCGAGTTCGGTCCCGCCTCGCGTACCGCTCTCCGGGCCGGCGGCGTAGAGGTCACCGTACGAGGGCAGATAGGTCACTGATGCGACCGGCTCACCGTCGACAATTGCGCTGACGGCCGTCCCCCACAAGCGCATCCCACGGACATAGTTCGCCGTCCCGTCGATCGGGTCGATGACCCACAGGGAACCACTGTCGGGGACGCTATCGACCGCTTCAGGCTCGCGGTCAGCCTCGGGCCCGGCCCGCGTCGAAAGGTCTTCCTCACAGAGAAATCGGTCGTCAGGGAACTCTGCTCGAATCGTGGCGACGACCTGCCGCTGGGCGTCGCGGTCCGTCTCCGTAACGAGGTCGTTCTTGTTGGCCTTCGAATCGACACTGAGGTCGCCCCGGAACTGCTCGCGGGCAACGACACCGCCAGCGCGGGCCGCTCGCTCGGCAACCGCCGCCCGGTGGCTTGCATCTGTCATATCTGATGCTGGACCGCCCGTGTTCAAACCATCTCGCCTTCCAGCAAAACAGGACCGACGGTCGGCGATGGGTTACTCCTCTTCGACAGCCTCGTCAACGGCATCGAGAATGGCTTCGGCAATGTCCCGTGCCTCATTGGGCGTGTACAGGACCTGATTCCCCAGCGACTGTTCAATACGGACGTAGCCGTCATCGTCCTCAATGGAGAAAAACGCCGTATTCTCCAGTGGTGGCACGTGCAGGCTGGCCCCCTCGGACTGATCTGTGGCCATGTTATTGTTTAACACATGGAGTGGCTTAAATCTACGGCTCTGGGCGACGATGCTCGCCCAGTTACAAAAATTAATAATTGGACCCCAACGGCTTATACTCATCTCGGATATGTACGAATATGGCATCGATACGTGGAGCGCTTCAGTTTAGCAAGGACATCTCGATTATCATGCTGTTGGGAGTTGTCTACGTCCTTGGGCTAAGCGTCACAACGTTGGTCCGCGCATCAGAGGATCGATTGCCGCGGCTACACGCTGCTGGTGGCGAGATACGGAACCGACTTCGCCGCCCAGTGTAAGGCACTCGGCAATCGAAATCCCAGCGCTACCGACCGGCACATGAAATCAGGTGGCCGTCCCTAGAGCATGTCTGTCCGAATTGGTGAGTGTTCACCGACTGTAGACAATACCTGAGCCGCTTTTCTTAGTCTCTCGTTAGGTTCTCAGTGTAGTGCAACTCCTGCAAACGTGGCTGCCTCGCTGGCTGTTGTATTGTGTTATTTGAAATTCTGTAGGCGAAGTCCGCTGCTGATATAGTCTGCTAGTCTGACAGATGTATGCTTCATAACGTACATTAGTGCGTGAATAGTGTCGTTTACTGATAGGTGCCCATTCAACAATCTCATCATGGTCGAAAGAAATTATGCACAATCAGAGGAGAATAGCAGTTCTCATGCTGACTATTGTTATTAATCATGGATTATTCCACCCAACAGCTTTATTATATGCTGCTTTGACATGATACCCTGTGTGGGAACCATGCGGTACCTATCAGAAATGAGCCATTGAAATCAAATAAAATGGGGCCTACCAGCCGTATTCATCGAAAGCCGTTCAGGGGAGTGGAGAGCGCATGTCGCTAGACGCACCAGTTACAGCCGAGGTACGGGAATGACAATACAAGCAAATCAGGCAAATCAAGCAGACCAACAGGGGATCGCAGCCAAGACTGCAGACGAGTTTCTCGTTACGCCCGAGAGCGAAGTCACGCCGGTTTTGAGCGTCGTGATGCCCACGCTCAACGAGGAGAAAGGAATCGTAGAATGCATCGACTGGATCAAGACCGCAATCTCGGAGTTGCGTGTCCCAACCGAGATCATCGTAAGCGATAGTTCGACCGACGCGACTCCTGAGCTAGCTCGCGAGCGGGGTGCGACAGTCGTGACACCTGACGAACCGGGCTATGGCTATGCGTATCGCTACGCGTTTGGCAAGGCACGAGGAGAGTACATTGCGATGGGCGATGCCGACACGACGTACGATTTTAAAATGATTCCACAGCTCCTCGAACCAGTCCAGAACGGCGACGCGGACATCTGTATGGGGAGCCGACTTGAGGGTGAAATCCGTGATGGGTCGATGCCGCCGCTACACAAATACGTCGGCAATCCGCTGTTGACGCGTTTCCTGAACACGTTCTATGGAGCCGGTGTCAGCGACGCACACAGTGGTTTCCGTGTGTTCACCAAGGATGCGCTCGAAACGCTAGAGCTAGAGACAACCGGGATGGAGTTCGCCAGCGAGATGATCATGGAGGCCGGCGCGAACGATCTCACCATCGAAGAGGTCCCGATTATCTATCACGAGCGGGAAGGTGAGGAAACGCTTGACAGTTTCAGTGACGGCTGGCGACACGTCCGATTCATGCTCGTGAACGCGCCGGATTACCTGTTCTCGTATCCGGCTTTGTTGCTCGTCTCTGTCGGGGCAGTGTTGATGTCGCTGTCAATTGCCCAGCTGTCGATCGGTGGCGTCAACTTCGGCATACAGACGATGGTCGGCGGCTCGCTGCTAGCAATCGTCGGGTATCAGGTCTGGACGCTCGCGCTGTTCAGTTCCATCGCTGCAAACCCGATCAACAAGCCCGACGGCGTACTCGTCGGCATGATACGGGAGCAGTTCCAGTTGGAGCACGGCGCGTCGATCGGCATCCTCGCGGCCGCAGTCGGAATTCTGTACCTCGGGGGCGTGTTCGGACAGTGGCTGTTCGCCGGCGAAGCGGCGTTGCCGTCAGCCACGGCGACCCTTCTGGCCTCCACAGTCGTGGTACTCGGGCTACAGACAGTGTTCGGGTCGTTCTTCATGAGCATGCTGGCAGACAGCAGCTAATCGTTGACTGCCACTTTTCCGGACGAGTCAGTTCTGCGTACATCTGCTAGAGCACGTTCCGTTCTCCGCGCACACAATGTCAGGCTGTGTTCGGTTCTCAGCAACGAACTGCCATTCGTTTCGACCCACGCTGTCGGTACCGTTCGAATAGGTAAGTTGTCTGTACAGTCCGTTGTAGTTCATCACGCTATCGTACTCCGTCCGGGAGTAGCGCTCCTCATCGATACCGTCCTGATGGGCGTCGAGTCCCATCGCGTGCCCGAATTCATGCATGAATAGCGAAGCGGTGACCTTCGTCGAATCGAACCGCTCCATCGCCGCGATTTCAGGCCGTCCCGCGCCGACGAAGTAATCGTCACCGTTGTAGGCGACATCATCGGTGAGCAAGACGTAGTAATAGCCGTCAGAACTGTACTCCGAATGGTTGGCCCGGAAGTCGTAGATATCGTTCCCGGAACCAGCACGGGATTTCGAGTGAACCGTCCCGTTAGCTGAAAGGTTAGTATCATCCGTAACGAGATGGATATCGATCCCAGTGGAGTCGTCCGGGTTCGAAACGGGTGCATTCTCGAACGTCTCGACAATGGATGTCTGGACCGAATCGCTGAGCGTCGTTGCCTGTGTCGAATCGACTTCGACATAAATGTCCGTTCGGAGTGGGTCTGCATCCGGGATAGCCTGCTCACAGCGGACTTCCATGCCGTCCGGATAGCCGTCGCCGTCCGTGTCCGCGTCGGTCGGGTCAGTGTTATAAGTAGACCGCTCTAGCGAATCCGACAGTCCGTCTCCATCTGTATCAGTGGCGTTCGCATCGGCCTGAACCTGCTGTACGTTCGGCGTATCGGCCCCACCGCCGCTAGTGGTGTTCATTTGCGGCGACATCCCGGCGACTGGAAACACGACACCGGCGAGAAGTAGCGTGACGAGTACAATGGCACCAGCGCCGACCAGCGGCGCGTTACGGAACCAGTTGCCGGTGAGACGACGGGTGCCGGTAGGGCCGTCTGGATCTTTAGCTCCAATATTAAGACTGAGTCCAGAAGACGCATTCAGACAGAGTCCCAAAAACCGGGACAAAATAGACTTCTGCGACATCTATACACCAATATTCTTGATCAGAGTTTAAGTAAGTAATTCCCTGAGTATCAGTATCGATTTCGATATCAGGTGCAGATGTACTGCCGAAGTACCCGGGTATGTCTGTCGGTATCTTCAATGGGCTCGATTCAGTAACGGAACGTAATGCGTGCTACGCGGCGGTTCTGGCTCACGCTCACTGCTATCGGTAGCCTCATCGTGGGTGGTGGGCTCCTTGATGCACCCCTCTTAGTCGTCGGAGCCGTCGGGCTCGCAGGCTGGCTGCTCGCGATGCAGTTTGCGTTCGTTCGTGGCGTTTCTCGGCTCAAGGACGAACTCACAGTTAGCCAGTCACTCGACCGGTCCCGAATACGGACTGACGCCGAAACGAACTACACACTTGAAGCATCGGTCAACGCTGCCGGCGATCACCTGCCGCTTTCTATCGAAGCACAGATTCCACTCGCAGCGCGGATGGAAGCGGGCCCCACTCCGGATGTCGATCTCGGTGCGTCGATGCAGTCGTCATCAGTGACACTCCCGCTCACCTGGGAGACTGTTGGCAACTACACCGTTCCCGGAGCCACAGTGACGGTCAGTGACGGCACCGGGCTGTTTACCCAGTCGTTCACAACGGGGCCCGGCCCCGAAATAACAGTCGAGTCGCCGTCGGTCGGCCCGATTCACGTTGGCCAGAGTGGGAAACGGCTGCTACGCGGTGTCGGGGAGCACGATGCCCGCGGGCGGACGGGTGGCCTGTCAGCCGAGGAAATTCGAAAATACGTTCCGGGTGACGCACTGAAATACGTCGACTGGAAGGCGACTGCCAGACTGGACGAGGCACACGTCCGTAACTACGAGGCCGAGAGTAACCGTAGCGTGGTCCTCGTCCTTGATCACCGTCAAACGCTGGGCGATGGCGCACCTGGCGAAACGAAGCTAGAGCATCTCAAAGCGGTCGCAGCGGCGTTCCAGCAGCGTGCCGAAGCGACCCGCGACCCGTTAGGGTACGTGACTATCGATGACGCAGGCGTGACGGAATCGAGAGTCCCAGTAGCGCGAGCCGAGGTTTACAGGTCGTGTCAGCATCGGATCAGTGACCTCGACACCGAAACTGAGACGCCGCCGACAGCCACCACGACAGCGACGCACACCGGAACGATGACAGGGATGGTAAATCCGGCGGCGAACACACAATCACCGATAGAAGCGACGCTGCTCGCGTATCGGAGCGCTGCTGGGTCAAAGCGACACCCTCCCGACCAGCCACTGTACAACGGGTTGCAGGCGGCACCACAGGAGGTACGCAGCGCGGACCTGCTGGTCATTTGTACAGACGACAGCAACCCGAACGAACTGCGGAACACAGTTGGACTGGCAAGACGCAACGCAACAGAGGTCGTCGTGTTTATCACGCCGTCAGTGGCCTTCGATACGGACCTCCTCACGGACCTCGATACCGCCTACGAGCGGTATCGGGCCTTCGACCAGTTCCGGCGTGAATTGAACGAAATCGACTCGGTGACGGCCTACGAGGTTGGGTCGCCGGACCAGATTTCGGCGATTCTGTCCGGCAGCCCAGCGAACACAGACCAGCGGGGGTCCGTATGAGTATGGCACTGGCGAGGGGACGGTCGCTTCAATCACTGCCGACCGTGCTCGGCCTGCTGGGCATTGTCGCCGCGGCAGGCGGGCTCGTCCTGGGTGGACCGGTATGGCTTGGCCTCGTCGGTGTTGTCCTGGGCGGGCTCTATCTGTCCGGAACAGTCGTTCTCGCGGTCGTGCTGGGACAGATAGCACTCATCGCAGTTGATGCACCGTCACTGCTATCGCTCGTCCTTGTCGAAGGTGGCTTGTTCCTCGCATTGCTTTCGGTCACTATTGAGACACCCGACAGTCGAGTCGCTGGCAGCCTCGTGGCGCTTGTCGTGCCACTGCTCGGCGGTCTCGCCTGGCTGTCGCTCGGACGCTTGAACCTAGACCCATTCAGGGCCGGGTCCGCCCTCCTCGTTGGGATTGCCATCGTCGGCTATCTGCTCCATCGCTATCTGCTGCTAGAACTCGATATCGTGACTGAAGACGCAGCTTCGGATCGTGAATTCCTATGAGTCAACCCGAGCCCTCGCAACTGGACGCATCAGCTGATGACAGCGACCAGCAAACAGATGTTGTACCGGATCGCCAGACACTCGAAGCGGAGCTAGGCGTGTTGCGAGAGGAGAACCGCCGGTTACGCGAGTCCTACGCGCATGCAAAGCGGGCAACGTTCAGACGGACCGCATTGGGCTTTTTTGCGGTCGGTGGGCTCTCCCTCATAGCGGCGTTCGTTTTTCCGGCCCTGCAAACTATTTTCATCGCGTTCGGTGGGACCGGTGTGTTCGCCGGCATCGTCACGTTTTATCTCACTCCCGAGCGATTCGTTTCGGCGTCGGTCGGTGACACGGTGTTCGACACGCTAGCCGATGTCGAGCAGCACCTTGTCAGCGAACTGGAACTCCAGACTGAGACGGTGTATGTCCCAACAGCATCCCACCCGGAGATGGCTGCGCGCCTGTTCGTCCCCCAGCACGTCGAGTACGCGGTTCCCGACCCGGAGCAGTTGGGAGAGCTGTTCGTCACGGGCGTCGAAGCGGAGCAAGGTATATCGCTTCCCCCGACCGGTGGCCGGCTATACACCGAGTTCGAGCGAACCCTGTCGGGTGAACTCGATGACGACCCCGATGCAATAGCGACACAGCTGACTGCGGCCCTGTCCGAGCAGTTCGAACTCGTCGACGACACAACAATCGAAATCGGTGGCGAGAACCGAACCGCTTCTATTGCCATCGATAATCCTGCGTTCGGTGACATTCACCGACTAGATCATCCGGTGGTGTCCCTGCTCGCGGTGGGGTTTGCCACGGGCCTTGACAGACCGGTTACCGTCGACACCCGCGATGACGAGCGCTTCAGCGGCGTCGTGACCGTGTCGTGGGACGCACTCGAACAACCATCGGCGCAGTCCAGTGGCACGGCGACTCCGGAACAAGCGACGACCACAATCCCGGAAACCAGCTAACTGCGGTCCGGTCGCTATTCGGAGTCGCGTTTCGTCCCGCCGTCACCGACCGCTGTCTCGACATCCGCACTGTGGTCGGTGTCAGACCCCGGCGGCGTTATCGACTGGAGGATTTCCTCGATAACCGCTTCAGCGGTGATCTGGCTCAGTTCGGCGTCGCTGTTCATAATGAGACGATGGCGCAACACCGGGAGCGCCATCTCTTTTACGTCGTCCGGAATGACATACTCGCGGCCGTTCAGACGAGCGACCGCTTTCGCTGTATTCTGCAGATCGATTGTCGCCCGCGGTGAGGCGCCGTGAATGACGTTTCGGTGGTCCCGCGTTGCGCCGACGATAGCGAGAATGTACTCCTTGATGCTGTCTTCGATATGTGTCTCAGGGACCACTGTCCGGGCGTCCAGAAGTTCGTCCCGAGAGATGACCTGCGAGATAGAGTCCGCATCAAGCGTCGGATTCGCGTCGAACCGGTCGAGGATTGCGCGCTCATCCTCGGAGTTGGGAATCTCAGTGACGAGTTTCATCTGGAATCGGTCGCGCTGGGCCTCCGGGAGTTTGAACGTCCCTTCCATCTCAAGTGGGTTCATCGTCGCAACGACGGTAAACGGCGTCGGGAGTTCGAGCGTCGACCCTTCGATAGACACCTGCCCCTCCTGCATCGCTTCGAGCAGCGCGCTCTG
>JGI12451J12833_1000171_pt1 | contig 21135 bp, 21 predicted proteins | sample A23E3SouthBayCA_2_FD_12833 | JGI IMG/M metagenome (IMG submission 12833) | reverse complement strand
GAGCCGCGACTCGCTCGCGGCCGCGCGGAACGCGCGCAGGTCCGCGACACCGACGGCGAGGCCGAGCGCGCCGAACACGACCATCACGACTCCGAGCGAGTCCCCGATTGCGAGGCGCGCCAGCCCCCACGCGCCGAGCGCGACGCACGCGGCGACGACCGCGACCGCCCCCGCCCAGTCAACCGCCGCGGGGCCGTCGCTCGGGCGTTTGCGGGCCAGCGCGCGATAGCCCGAGAACGCGAAGTACCCGCTGAACACCGCGACCAGCAGCAGGAACGTGCGGAAGAACGACTGCTCGAACGCGAACAGCGCGAGCACCGTCACGACGACGACCGCCATCGCCGCGACGTAGACGCGGCCCGCGCGCCGGTGCCGGNGGCTGCCCTTCTCGGTTGCGAGGGCGACGCCGCCGGCGAGCAGCGCGAGCACGCCCGCACCGATGTGCGTCCAGAGAACCGCTGTCTCGACGGCCATTACGCCCACACAATGTCGAGCGGCCCACATAATTGCTCGCCGCAGCGCTGCCTGCCGTACTTCTTTGCCGGACGCCCCCGTCCGTGGCGCCATGACCGTCGTGAACGAACGCGACCTCGATTGGACCGAGACGAACGAGGGCGACGCGCGCTTCCGCCGGAAACGCCTCGGACGGGAAGCCGGCAGCGAGGAACTCGGCTGTAGCCTCTACGAACTCCCCGCCGGCGAGAGGTCGTGGCCGTACCACTACCACACCGGCAACGAGGAAGCGCTGTACGTGCTCGCCGGTGGAGGCGTCCTGCTGTGTGACGGTGAGGACCGCGCACTCGAGCCCGGCGACTACGCCGCGCTCCCCGCGGGCGAACGCGGCGGGCACCGCGTCGTCAACGACACCGACAGCCCGCTGCGCTACCTCGCCGTCTCGACGATGCGCGACCCCGACGTCACTGTCTATCCGGAGTCGGGGAAAATCGGCGTGTTCGCCGGGTCGCCACCGGGCGGGTCGGGCGAGCGCGACGTCCACGGCTACTACGACCGCGACGCCACCGTCGACTACTGGGAGTAGCGACCCCACACCTTAGTGGCTGGTCGCCGTCGCTGTGTCCATGCCACTGGACCTCTCTTTCGTCCCGTCGCTGGCTGCTGTCGCCGTCCTGCTGGTGGTGTCGGCGTTCTTCTCCAGCACGGAAATCGCGCTGTTCTCGCTGACCCCCGAGCGTATCGACGCGCTCGCCGGCGCCGACGACCGCGGCCCCGAACTGAAGCGGCTCCGCGACGACCCCCACCGCCTGCTCGTCACCATCTTGGTCGGGAACAACGTCGTCAACATCGCCGTCTCCAGCATCCTCACCGTGCTGCTCGTCGCCTACCTGCCGCCGGAGCTCGCGGTCGTCGGGACGACGCTGGTCGCCACGTCGCTGGTGCTCGTCTGCGGGGAGATTCTCCCGAAGTCGTGGGGGCTGGCGAACGCCGAATCGTGGGCGCTCACCAGCGCGCGCCCCCTCAAGTACGTCGCGCTCGCGCTGTGGCCGCTGGTCGCGTTCTTCGACGCGCTCACGCGGCGGCTCGCCGGCGCGACCGGCGGCAGCCCGGACATCGAACAGGAACTGCTCGAAGAGGAGTGACGGCGCCGCCGCTGGGCGCCGGGAAAGAACGGAAAACGTGGGGCGTTACGACTTCCGGCGCTTGCCGGCGTTCGTGCTCGGGCGCAGGTGCTCGGTGCCCTTGCCGCGGTTCTGGAGGCCGCGAGCGCGCTGCCCGGCGCTGGTCTTCCCGTGGAAGACGCGGCCCTGCTGGCTCTCGTCGCAGATCCAGCTGAGGTCGTCGTCGTTCTGGATGGCGCCGTGCTCGGGGTCCAGCAGAATCACTTCGAACCACTTCTGCGAGCCGTCCTCCCCGACCCAGTAGGAGTTCAGCACGCGGAGGTTCACGTACTTCTTGGACGCGCGCTCCTCGGCGATGCTCTGGAGGTTCTTCGCGCGGCCGATGCGGTTGACGCCCTGCCGCTTCGTGCGGCGGCCCGCCTTGAAGCGGGACTTCCGGGCCGTGCCCTTCCGGACGCTGACCCGCGCCACGACGACGCCCTGCTTGGCCTTGTAGCCGAGTTCGCGGGCCTTGTCGAGGCGGGTGGGGTGGTCGACGCGCACGATGGCGCCCTGTTTGCGCCAGTCCTGCTTGCGCTGCCACTGGAGCTCGGCGAGCTTCCCGTCGTCGGGGTCTCGCCACGCTTCCTTGATGTGGGAGTAGAAGCTTCGTGTCATGTGTTGTCCGCGGGCGTTGCGTGGTTCAATTCTCGGTTCCCCGAGAATCACATCCCGTCCCGACTCCCGTCAGGAGCCCGCTGGAGCCCGCTCGCCAGCGAGTTACCCGGAGTTCGTCGCGGCGGGGGTTAAGAACTTCGAATCCTACTGGACGCCGAACTCGAGGTCCGCGCGCTCGAAGCGCAGACCCGGACCGTCGGCCCGCTCGACCAGCGTCGCCCCGTCGAACTCCTCGGGCACCGAGAACACCACGAGTAGGCGGCCGGACTCCCCGGGCGCCGCGGTCACCGCCGCGTGCTGGCGCCGGAACTGCTGGCTCGCGTTCTCGAAGCGCTGGTAGCCGTAGTTCGTCCCGTGCACCGACAGCGCGAAGTTCTGCTGCCTGACGACCACCTGCGAGTCGCCCGCGGTCACGTTCAACTGCACGAGCACGAACGTCTCGTTTGGCGGCGCCTCGTAGGTGTTGGCGTCGGTCTGAATCGTGTCCTGCACGCGGACGTCCCACTTCGCGCTCGCGGTGGTGTTCTCGTCGGCCGCCATCGAGAGCGCCGTGAACGCGGGACCGCCGTTGCCGCCACCGCCGCCGCCGACGAACGGCACGAACCCCAACAGGGTGGGTCCCGCAAACACGGCCGCGACCACGACGACGACCGCGACGACGATGGGGACGACGGGGATGCCGCTCGGGACGCTACTCGGCACGCCGCCGGGAATCGGCGGGCTCGGCACGTTGTCCAGCAGCGACCCGCCGTCGCCGCCGCTGAACTGCTCGACGAGGTCCTCGGCGCCCTCGTCGCGGACCGATGTCGCCAACTCGTTCGGGTCGAGCAAGTGGATGCTTCCCGCGTCGGCGGCGCTCCGTGCGCCTGTCGTGAACCGTCCGCGGGTCGCCATCACGCGCACGTCCACGCCCTTCTCGTCGCAGAACGCCGTGAAGTCCTCGACCTCGGAGGCGCCGATTTCGGTGTCCTCGCTCGGGCGGACGCCGATGAGCCCGCGCTTGCCGTTGTCCTTGTCGCCGCCGACGAGGTACGTGCCGTCGTCGTTCTCGGTCACGGACGTCGACCAGCCCTTCTCCTCCCAGAACGCCGCGAGGAAGTGCGGGAACTCCGACGCCGGCATCTCCTCGAACATCACGCACCCCTCCCGGTCGGACGCGTACTCTGTCCCGTCATGCAGTCCCCAGCTACTACCCTAATCACCACGGCGCCCCCTCATAAACGGTCGGGTCCGCGGCGCGCCGCTAGCAGCAGCGCGGCGGCGACCGCGACGAGCGTGGTCACCGGCGACAGCGGCACGAACCCGCCCGACGACCCGCCGTTGTTCGCCACCGGCGCGAGCGGCTCCTCGTCGCTGACGGCGAGCGTCCGCTCGGTCGTCCGCGTCGCCGTCTGCGTGGTCGTGGTGTTGTTCTCCGGCGCCGTCGTCGTCGCGGGCGCGGCCGGCTTGACGAGCGCGGTGTCCGCGACCGGCGACGACCCGTTCTCGTACGCGGGGTCCGCGTCGTCGAGCACGCCGTCGCTGTCGGCGTCCACTATCGCGGTCGCGGTCACGTTCGTCGGCGCGTCAACCGACGCGTTCAGCGCCACGTCGACGCTGCCGTTGGTCATCTGCGGGAGCGGCCCCGCGGTCCCGACGGTCGAGTTGTTCGCGGTCAATCGCAGGAAGCCGCCCCGCGAGAGCGTCACGCGCTCGACGGTCACGGAGCCGTTCGACACCGTCTGCGCGGGGAACAGCAGCGACGCGCTCGCCGCCGTCAAACGGACGGTGTGTCGGGTCTGCGACTCGTAGTTGCGCACCCACAGCGGGAACTCCGTCGGCCGGCTGGCATCCGTGAACTCCAGCGTCGCGGTGAAGCTCCCGTTCTGGGTGACGGACGCGTCGTCCTGCCAGAGGTGCGGTTCCGGCGGCTCCTTGAGCGCGCGCACGTTCAGCGCCGTCCCCGGGAGGAGGTTCGTCTCCCCGTGAACCCGCAGTTGGTTGCCGTCCCACGGCGCCAGCGTGGACCCGGGTTCGACGCCAATGCTGACCGACGGGTCCACGAGCGTCACCCGCTCCGTGAGCAGCGTCTGATTCTCCGAGAACAGCGGGTTCTTCGTCTCGTCGACGGCCAACTCGAACCCGTACGTGTGATTCGACCCCGCGCCGAGGTCGATTCCGCTGGTGTCCCACAGCACCGCGAACTGTCCGTCCTCGCCGCCGAAGTTCGCCGCGACACGAACGTCCTCGGCGGTGTACGTCTCCTCATTGGTGTTCGGCTCGGGGTCGAGTTCCTCGACGCGCATCTCGAAGCCCTCGCCCCGCAGGTCGTCGACACTCGCGTCCCCGTCGAACGGCGCGCCGATGCCGCTGTCGTTCTCGTCGACGACGAACGCGGCGTAGTCCCCGACCACTACGTTGTCGTTCCCGCGCCCGATTTCCGCGTGCGTCTGGACGGCGCCGAGGCCGTTCCCGCCACCGTCGCCCTCGAAGTAGTCACCGGGGAGCGCGCCGGTCTGACTGGTCATCTCGCCGTTCGGGAGGATGGTGAGCGTCCCGTACGCCTCCGTCTCCTCGTCGATGGTCACTTCGAGAACGTACTCGCCGGGCTGGAGGGCCTCGTCGAGCGGCGGCCCCATCATGTCCGGCGCGCCACCCGAGACGAAGTCGCTGGCGTTCCCGTCCGACCGGTACGTATCGAGTTCGACGGTGCTCGTTCCGCTCCCGCCGAAGCCGACGAGCAACTCGAAGCCGCCGCCCGTGATGGTGAGGTTCGCCGGCCCCGAGTGGCCGACGCTGATGCTGACTGTCTCTCCCCGGGTGACGGTGTAGTCCCCGACCGACGCGGACGGCTGCGCGCTCGCCGCGACCGGTGCGACACTTGCGAACACGGCGGCGACCAGCACGACCGCGGCGACGACGGGGGCGAATCGGGTGCGTTCCATGGCCGATTGCAGTTCGCTCTCCACTTCCGCGCGGTCGTATAAATACGGCAGGGTGTCGCGTCGGCTCTCGGACACGTTTGCGCTCCGAGGCGCGACATCTGACCCCGCGACACGTAATTCTGTATCGCTATATGGGGTTTATTGGTGCTACACGGGCGAGCGCAGCCGCTGGAGAATCTGTGTGCGAGGAACGCGAGCGCGTCAGAAATCGACGACGGAGCCGAACGAGCCGTCCGCGACCGCGTCCGCGACTGCCGACTCGTCGACCTCGGGCACGTCGCCGGGGTACTTCTGCTGGAAGTAGCCGACGATGTTTCCGACGTCGCGGGCCAGCAGCTCCTCGGCGTTCTCGTGGTCGCTTGGCGTGGCCTGCGGCCAGTCGAACAGCGTCACGCCGTCCTCGCTGACGAAGACGTTGTACTCGCTGACGTCGGCGTGGACGTAGCCCGCCTCGTAGGCGGTCGCCAGCTCCCGGAGCACGAGGTCGAGGACGCCGCTGGCCTGCTCGGGTTCCAGTTGCGCGCGCGAGAGCTCCACGCCGTCGATGCGCTCCATCACGATGGCGTGGCGGTTCTGGTCGACCGGCCGCGGCACGTTCACGTCCGGGTACAGCGTCTCCAAGGCGTCGTACTCGCGCTCGGCGGCCTTCCGTGCGGTGTACTGCCACGACGTGTGTTCCTTGTCGCTGGTGTAGTCGCGGCCGCGGTGGACCTCCCGGAACTGGGTGTAGCCCTCGCGGTGGAACTTCAGCGCCATCGGGCGGAACGACTGCACCTCGTAGACGTCGCTCTCCTTGCCGACGCCCAGCGGCGACCCGAACCCCTCGACGGTGTCCCGCTCCGCGAACGCGTGCAGCGCGAGCGCGTCGTAGCCCGCGAACGTGAGCTGGACGCCCTCGTACTGGATGGTCTTCCGTTCGAGGAACTCCAAGTCGAGCATCCTGTCGAGCCGGTAGTCGACTTCCTCCTGTGTCAGCCGGGAGAACTCCGGGAGCTTCTCGCGGCTCACCCACTCGGAGAACCGCATCCCGTGTTCGACCCCCGAGAGCAGGTGGAAGTCCTCCGGGTCGAGGTCCGCCATCTCGGCGGCGACGTTCCGAACCATTCGCCCGAACGTAGCGCGCCGGTAGGGATAAGCTACGCGCCGCGCGCCGAGCACGCGACCCAGATTTCCGGGCGGCGCGCCCCTACAGTCCATTCGTTCCGCTCAATCCACTCGACCGCCGAAAATTCACCTCTCGTGGCGCTCTGCGTCACCTACTCTCTATGCTGTGGATATGTGCTTGAACACTCGATAAATCTTATGCCACGATATAGAATACTGGTGGCGCGGCCATTTGCCGGCCGCGACCGCGCACGGATTCCCGCGGCGCTCGGCGCGCTCGCTGGCGGTGAGCGTGCGCGCCGGCAGACGCACGGCTTTTTGTCGGGGGCCGCGAACCGGGTGGCATGACGCTGGCCGACCGCGAGTGGCGGCTGATTCCCGAGGCGGCCCGCGACGGGCCGATGCAGATGGCGCTAGAGGAGGTCGCTGCGGAGACCGCCGCCGACGGCGGGCCGCGGACGGTCCGCGCGTACCAGTGGGCGCCATCGACACTCTCGATGGGGTACCGGCAGGAAGCCGACTCCGTCGACTGGGCGTACGCCGAGCGCGAGGGCATCACCGTCACGCGCCGGCAGACGGGCGGCGGCGGCATCTACCACGACGAGCACGCCGACATCTCCTACAGCGTTATCGCGCCCGCCGACGAGCTTCCGGGCGACCTGATGGACTGCTACGAGCTGCTCTGCGAGCCGATTCTGTCGGCGTTCCGCGAGATGGGCGTCGACGCGGACTTCGTGAGCGAGGAGCAGCCCGCGATTCACGAGCCCGCGTGCTACCTGCGCGCGCTCCACCCCGCCCACGACATCGCCGTCGACGGCCGGAAAATCAGCGGGAANGCCCAGTACCGNACCCGCGACGCGGTCATNCAGCACGGGTCGCTCTCGTACGACCTCGCGGTCGACGCCCACCTCNGCGTGTTCGCCGANCACGGCGTGAGTGCTGACCGGTTCCGCGAGCGCGTGACGAGCATCCGCGAGGAGTGCGGTATCGACCGCGAGGAGGCGGTGTCGGCGCTGGAGGACGCGCTCGCTGAGTGGTGCGACGCGCGCGTCGGCGAGTGGAGCGACGACGAACTCGCGGCCGCCCGCGAACTCGCCGACGAGAAGTACGCGACCGACGAGTGGACCCGCGAGCGGACCGCGCCGACTAACTGAACCCGAACGTCTCCGCTTCACTGCCGACGTGCTCTTCGACGGCGCGCCGAATCTCCTCCAGCGGCGGCTGGTCGCGGCTCGGGTCGAGGGGGTGCTCGCCGACCCAGCGGTACCGCACGACGCCGTCCGTGTCGACGAGGAACACCGAGCGCTTCGCCCGCGGGAACACCTTCAGCGCGCGGTACGTGACGCCGAACGCGTCCGAGACGGCGAGGTCGGTGTCGGCGTACAGCGGGAAGTCGATGCCGAGGTAGTCGATGAACCGGTGGTGGGTCGCCTCGCGGGACTTGCTCACGCCGACGACGCGCACGTCCTCCGTGGACGTGAACCAGCCGTAGTCGCGGAACGAGCACCACTCGTTCACGCAGTCCGGGCTGAAGTCGTTCGTGTAGAAGACGACCAGCACGGGCCGGTCGGCGTAGAGCGCGGACAGCGCCGTCTCCTCGACGCTGCCGTCCGCGCGGACCAGCGGCGCGGCCACGTCGCCGACCTCGTCCCCGACGTCGAGTGCGTCCCCCCGCGTCATACGCTGATAGGAGCGCTCCCCGGGGAAAGATGTTCCGACGCTTCGAAGCCTCTATGCCCCCTGCGGCGAACGACAGCGTATGCGAGTAGGCGCACACGTCTCTATCGCGGGCGGCGTCGACAACGCCGTCGAGAACGAACTGGACGTCGGCGGGAACTGCGGGCAGATTTTCACGCACTCCCCGCAGGTGTGGCAGGACCCGAACATCGAGGACGGCGAGGCCGAAGCGTTCCGCGCGGGCACGACCGAGAGCCTCGACGGCCCGTGGGTCATCCACTCGTCGTACCTCGTGAACCTCTGCACGCCCAAAGAAGACCTCCGCGAGAAGTCCGTGGACAGCATGCAGAAGGAGGTCGACGCCGCGGACAAGCTCGGCATCGAGTACGTCAACGTCCACCTCGGCGCGCACACCGGCGCGGGCGTCCAGCAGGGGCTGGACAACGCCGTCAGCGCGCTCGACGAACTGGACATCCCCGAGGGCGTCACCGTGCTCGTGGAGAGCGACGCGGGCTCGGGCACGAAGCTCGGCGGCGACTTCGAGCACCTCGCGTACGTCCTCGAAGAGTCCGGCCACGACCTCGGGGTCTGCGTGGACACCGCGCACGCGTTCGCCGCGGGCTACGACCTCTCGTCGCCCGAGGCGGTCGCGGAGACGCTCGCGGAGTTCGACGACGTCGTCGGCTTCGAGCACCTGCACTGCGTCCACCTCAACGACTCCAAGCACGACTGCGGCACGAACAAGGACGAGCACGCCCACATCGGCGAGGGCCTCATCGGCGAGGCCGGCATGGACGCGTTCGTCAACCACGACGCCATCGCCGACGTGCCGCTCGTGCTTGAGACCCCCCACGAGGACGGCCGCGGGTTCGAGTGGAACATCGAGAAAGTGCGTAGCCTTCGCGACGACTGACGCGAGAACCAATAGCGGACCCCGCCGCTTTTGCCGACCCCGGTTTTCAGTGAGCGTGTGCGCCGATTTAGCGCCGACTACCTCGAAGCGACGCGCCGCGGCATGTGGGCCGAGCGGGAGGCGTTGGACGCCCTCCGGTTGGGGAGCCGGGAGCGCGTTCTGGACGTGGGCTGTGGCACGGGCGAACTCACGGCCGTGTTCCGCGAGGAGTCCGACGCCGAGGTGCTCGCGCTCGACGCGGACGCCGACCTGCTCGGGCACGTCGCGGCCGACGACCGCGTGCTCGGGGACGCGACGCGGCTGCCGTTCCGCGACGGCGTCTGCGACCTCGTGGCGTGTCAGGCGCTGCTCATCAACCTCCCCGACCCCGTGGCCGCCGTCCGCGAGTTCGCGCGCGTCTCCTCGGACCTCGTGGCGGCCGTCGAGCCGAACAACGCCGCCGTCACCGTCGAGTCCACGGTCGCCAGCGAGCCGCCGCTCGCGGCGCGCGCCCGCGAGGCCTACATCGAGGGCGTGGACACGGACGTGTCGCTGGGCGCGGACGCCGCCGACTGCTTCGAGCAGGCGGGGCTCGTGGACGTCTCGACCACCCAGTACGAGCACGTGCAGGCCGTCCAGCCGCCGTACGGCGAGGGCGCGCTGGAGGCGGCGGCGCGGAAGGCGACCGGCGAGCGCCTCGCGGAGCAGCGGCCGACGCTCGCCGCGGGCGGGCTCTCCGCGGACGCCTACGACGCGCTGCGCGCGGAGTGGCGCGAGATGGGCCGGGAGGTCGTCGCGCAGATGCGCGAGGACGACTACGAGCGCGTCGAGACCGTCCCCTTCTACGTGACTGTCGGCCGCGTCCCCGAGTGACGCTGGCCGGATTTCCGATTCTCCGAGCTTTATTCGCGTCCGGGGTCACGTCGAGGTATGGACGACCGAGTCCGCCGCCACGCCGAGATTCTGGTCGAGGACTGCGCCGCCGCTCAGCCCGGTGACATGGTGCTGGTGCAGGCGTCGAAGGAAGCCGAGGACCTCGTGGTCGCGCTCTACGAGAAGCTCGGCGAGGTCGGCGCGCGGCCGACCACGCAGTGGGGGAACGCTCGCGCTTCCCGCGCCTACAACCGCGCGATGGACGCCGACGACTACGAGACGAAGGCCCACAACCTCGCCGCGATGGAGGAGACGGACGTCGTCTTCCTGATCGGCGGGGGCGGGAACGCCTTCGAGAGCAGCGACGTGCCGCCGGAGAAGTCGCAGGCCGCGAGCCGCGCGCACGGCCCGATTCTCGAAGAGCGCCTCGGGAAGCGCTGGGTCATCACCCAGCACCCCACGCCCGCGGGCGCCCAGAAGGCCGAGATGAGCACGGAAGCCTACGAGGACTTCGTCTACGAGGCCGTCAACAAGGACTGGCACGCACAGCGGGAGTTCCAGTCCCAGCTCGTCGAACTGCTGGACCCCGCCGACGAGGTGCGCGTCGTCTCCGGGGACACGACGGACGTGACAATGAGCGTCGCAGGCATGGACGCCGCAAACGACTGGGGCGACAAGAACATGCCCGCCGGCGAGGTGTTCACGTGCCCCGTACCGGACTCCGTGGAGGGCGAAGTCCTCTTCGACAAGCCGCTCATCCGGGCTGGAAAAGAGATTCAGGGCGCGTGGCTGGAGTTCGAGGACGGCGAGGTCGTGGACTTCGCCGCCGACCAGCACGAGGACGCTCTCGAAGGCATCCTGAACACCGACGAGGGGTCCCGGCGGCTCGGCGAGCTGGGCATCGGGATGAACCGCGACATCGACCGCTTCACTTACAATATGCTGTTCGACGAGAAGATGGGCGACACCGTCCACATGGCCGTCGGCGGCGCCATCGCGGAGTGCGTCCCCGACGACCAGCCGTTCAACGAGTCCGCCACTCACGTCGACATGATCGTGGACATGAGCGAGGACTCCTACATCGAAATCGACGGGGAAATCGTTCAGCGGGACGGGACGTTCACGTTCGAAGACGGCTTCGAGGGGTAGCTGTTTTTTAGCGTAGATTTTTGCGGCGCGAGCGGAGCGAGCGCCGGAAAAAGGTACGCGCAAATCGTCCAGCGGGACGGGACGTTCACGTTCGAAGACGGCTTTGAGGCGTAGCGTAGTGGCTTAGGTCGGGTCAGACCACGTCGCCGCGCACGGTCGCGCCTTCCGCGCGCTCGCGGCGTGCTTCGACGGCGTCGGCGGCGACTGCGGCTTCCTCCTGGTCGGCGCCGAGCATCTCCAGCGCGCCGGCGAGCGTCGGGAAGACGAGTTCGCCGTCGCGGAGCTTCCGGAACGCGTCGTCGCTGCGCTCGCCGTCGGCCCACAGGCAGACGCCGCGGGGGTCGAGGACGTTCTCGTAGGTCTCGGTGGCTCGCGCGCCCTCCAGCCGCTGGGTGACGTTGTCCTCGAAGCCCGCGTTGCAGACTTCGAGGTGAATCGGCTCGTCGTCGTTGAGGAGGTGGGCGGCCAGACAGCGCTCGGGCGCGACGTGGCCGCTCTCGTTCGCGCGCAGGTACTCGGGGTGGTCGTCGGCCCACGACGCGCGCACGGTCTTCCCGACGCCTTTGACGCCGTACTCGCGCTCGAACTCGCCGGCGCGGTCGGCGTCGTCCCCGCGCATGAGGATGTCCTTCGTGAGGTAGACGTCCAGCCGCTCGACGGGGTCGAGGCCGAGCGCGACGTCGCCGTACACCCAGATTTCGCGCACCGGCACGGGCATCTCCTCGCCGGCGACCGTCTCCACGAGCGCGTCCACGCGGTCGACGGCTGCTTCTCTGTCCATCGCCCCCACGTAGCCCGCGAACGCCGAAAACGGTTCCGCACGGCCGCCCGAATCGAAAGACCGACCCTCGCCGAGCGACTACCGCGAGTAATTCGGGTCGGTCCGCTCGGACCGACGAACCACCATGCCAGCCACGCAAATCAAAGACCCCGTCCACGGCTACGTCGAACTCGACCAGCCGCTCGTCGACCACGTCCTCGACCACCGCGCGTTCCAGCGACTCCGCCACGTCCGCCAGCTCTCCGCGACCTACCTCGTGTATCCGGGCGCGAACCACACGCGCTTCGAGCACTCGCTGGGCGTCTACCATCTCGCGCGCACCGTCTTCGAGAACCTCCGAGAGCAGTCGTACTTCTACCGGGACGCCACCACCGCGGAGCTGGACGACATCCAGCGCACGCTGGAGTGCGCGGCGCTGCTCCACGACGTCGGCCACCCGCCGTTCTCCCATCTGGGCGAGCGCTTCATCGACACCGACGACCTCCGCGACCGGCTCGCCGACCGCGGGCTCCGCGAGGCGTTCGTCGACGCCGGCGTCGGCGCCGCGCCCATCCGCGAGGCGTCCGCGCACGAACTGCTGGGCTGTCTCATCATCCTCGAAGAGTTCGGCGACGGGCTCCGCGAGATGGGCGTCGACCCCCACGACGTCTGCGCGCACGTCCTCGGGTACAGTCTGGAGTACGAGCGCGGCGGCCGCTGGCAGCACGGCGTCGCCGCCCAAATCCTGCACTCGCCCATCGACGTCGACCGCCTCGACTACATCACCCGGGACAACCAGATGACGGGCGCGGACGTCCTGAGCTTCGACACCGACCGCATGGTCGGCTCCTACACCGCCCATCCCGAGGAGGGGCTCGCGCTCTCGGACAAGGCCCTCTCGACCATCGGGAACTACCTCGAAGGCCGCATCGCGGTCTACATGTGGGTCACCCAGCACCACAAATCGGTGTACGCTCACGTTCTCCTGAGCGAACTGCTGGACGAACTCGCCGCGCTCGCGGACGAGCCACCGGTCACCGCCGACCGCGTCCTCGACGAGGAAATCGACGACAACACGCTGATGGAGCGGCTGCGCGTCGCCGCCAGCGACAACCCCGACTCCACGCTCGCCGCGCTCTACGACCGCTTCCGCGCGCGCCGCTTCCCCGAGACGTGCTGGAAGCACCGCATCGCGTACGCCGACCGCGTGGACGCCGACCTCGACGAGTTCAGCGACTGGCTCGTCGCCCACGCCGACCGCCTCGAAGCCGCCCTCGCCGCGGAACTCGGCGTCCCCGACCACGAGGTGTGGGTCGAGCAGTCCTACGTCCCCGAGTACGAGCCCCAAGCCCTCGAAGACATCCCCATCGCGTACGGCGACACGACGCGCTCGGTCGGCGACTGGGGGCTGTACGGCGAGCGCGCGTTCGACCGCCCGATTCCGTTCGTCTACGTCCCCCACGGCGTCGAGAAGCGCGCGACCGAGACGCTCGTCGAGTGGTTCCACGCGGAGCAGCGCGAACGAGCGTAACGCCGGATTTCCGCGCGCCCGCGCGCTCTGATTCTGTGTGCCGCCCTCGCTCGCGTTCGCGGATTCGCTATCCCCACATGTGGTTTACGAAGCTCGCCGTCGGGTGAGACGTAACGGTGAAACGCGGGCGCTCCCAACGCGTACGCAATGGATTGCACTAAGTGCGACCGCGAGGCCGTGATGCACGCGGCGTACTCCGGCGCCCACCTCTGCGAGCGCCACCTCTTCGAGAGCGTCGAGCGCCGCGTGCGGCGGCGCGTCCGCGAGGACGACATGCTCCCCGACGACGCCACGCCCGAGGACCCCGAGACGTGGGTCATCGGGCTCTCCGGCGGGAAAGACAGCGTCGTCCTCACGGACATCATCGAGGAGACGTTCGCCGAGGACCCCCGCGTCGAGCTGGTCGCGCTCACCATCCACGAGGGCATCGAGGGCTACCGCGACGAGAGCCTCGCGGCCTGCGAGGAGCTGGTCGCCGAGCGCGACGTCCGCCACGAGGTCGTCGCGTACGCCGACGAATTCGACGTGGAGATGGACGACGTGGCCGACGACGACCCGCTGGACATGGCGCCCTGCGCGTACTGCGGGGTGTTCCGCCGGGACATCCTCGCGCGCTACGCCGAGGAGTACGACGCCGACAAGCTCCTCACCGGCCACAACCTCGACGACGAGGCGGAGACCGCGCTCATGAACATCTTCGAGGGGAACGTCGAGCAGGTCGCCAAGCACTTCGACGCCAGCCTCGGGCCGTTCGACGAGCGCACGCCGAAGGAAGACATGATTCCGCGCGCGAAGCCGCTGCGGGACGTCCCCGAGAAGGAGGTCGCGCTGTACGCCCAGCTCCGGGACCTCCCCGTCCACATGGAGGAGTGCCCGCACGCCAGCGAGGCGTTCCGCGGCGAGATTCAGGACTTGCTGTTGAAGCTCGAAGAAAATCATCCGGGGACGCGCCACTCCATCATGGCGGGCTACGAGGAACTCGCGGGGCTGGCGGCCGACGAGTACGGCGACGAGGACGCCGACGTCGGCGAGTGCGAGGAGTGCGGCGCGCCGACGACCCGGGACCGCTGCCGGAAGTGCGCGCTCGTTGAGGCCGTCGACGCGGTCTGAGGGCGTGCGACACCCGCGGCTTCGCGGGCGAACGCTGACTCGAAAAGAACCGGCGTGTTACCGGATGACGTCGAGGCCGTTGTTCTTCTCCTCGACTTCTTCTTTCCCGCCGTCGGAGTGCGCGCCGAACTCGCCGGAGGTGCCGCTGTCGTCGACGGCGCGCTGCTTGGCGTCGGCGTCGACGTCGTTGAGCTCTTGGCGGGACTTGTCGGCCTGCTTCTGCGTGCTCGGGCCGAGCACCTGCGCGGACTGCACGCCGGTCATGATGGCCATGACGCGGACTTTGCCCTTGTAGTTCTCCTGGATGCGCGCGCCCCAGATGACGTTCGCGCTCGCGTCCAGCCGCTCGGTGATGTTGTCCGCGATGCCCTCGGCCTCTTTGAGCGTGAGGTCGGGACCACCGGTGATGTGGACGAGGCCGCCGCTCGCGCCGCGGTAGTCGACGTCCAGCAGCGGGTGGTTCATCGCGTCCTTGACGACCTCGTTGGTCTTGTTCTTGTCTTGGGTCTCGCCGACGAGCATCACCGCGACGCCGCCCTGATTCATGATGGCGGTCATGTCGGCGTAGTCGAGGTTGATGAGGCTGGGCTGGGTGATCGTCTCGCTGATGCCCTTGACGGTCTCCGCGATGATCTGGTCCATCACGGAGAACGCCTTCCCGATGGGGAGGTTGGGCACGTAGTCGAGGAGGCGGTTGTTGTCGAGGACGATGATGGAGTCCGCCTCGTCGCGGAGCTTCTCCAGTCCCTCCTCGGCTTTGACGGTGCGGGCGCGCTCGACGTTGAACGGCGTCGACACCATGCCGACGACGATTGCGCCCTGCTCTTTGGCGATCTTGGAGACGACGGGCGCGGCGCCTGTGCCGGTGCCGCCGCCCATGCCGGCGGTCACGAACACGAGGTCCGCGTCGCCGAGCACTTCCTTGATGGTGCCTTGGGCCATCTCGGTGGCGCGCTCGCCCATCGAGGGGTCGCCACCGGCGCCGAGGCCGTTCGTCAGGGACTTCCCGACGAGAATCTTCGTGTCGGCCTCGATCATCTTCAGGTGCTGTTTGTCGGTGTTGATGGCGACCGTGTCCGCGCCCTCGACGCCGATGTTGTACAGGCGGTTGACGGTGTTGTTGCCCGCGCCGCCCGCGCCGACGATGACGATGCGCGGGTCGCCGAACTCGTCGCCGTCGCTGTCGGCGTCCATCTCTCGTTGTTCGGCTTCGGCGTTGTCGAGGGCGTCCTGAACGATGTCCTGCATCGTTACACCTTCGCCCAGCTGTTCGTGCTGGTCTGTTCGGTCTGTTCGTCTATCATCTCACGGACGGCAGACCGAATCGCTTCGCTGCGATTCGGGAACTTGCCCCGTTCGACCATCTGTTCGACCTCGTCGATCTGCTGTTTCGGAATGCGGAGTGTCACACGCTCCATTTTTGGTATCCCCGTTGTGGTAAGACGGCGTTCGACCGGGAGTGTGTCTTACAGAACCGGTGGGCGGGTCATAACCCCGCGCCGTCGTACGATTCCCTGTAAGACAACCGTCTTACGTACAACTACCCACACCGTGGCAACGTATATAATTAACGGCGGTTGTAAACAAGTGTCTTACCGGTCGAGCGCGTCCGCCGACGCCGTCCGCCGCCCGCAGTGTGGACAGAACGACCAGTCCGCCCGCACCTCGTCGCCGCACTCGCAGAACACGCGCCGCGTCGCCTTCTCGCCGCAGTTCGGACAGTACACGTGGTCCTCGGACAGCGACTCCCCGCACTGCGCACAGCTCTGCTCGTCGCTCCGGTCGGGTGTACGACCGCGTCCTTCCGCCCGTTCGGACTCGCGCCGGTCGTCGCGGCGCGGCTCCGCGCGCAGGCCGTCGGCCGCATCGACCGTAATTCGCACGTTTACGTCGCGCTCGCGGGCTCGACGGTCGAGACGCCGCTCGACGAGTTCGTCGACGCGCTCGCCGACGATGTCGTCGATGCTGTCGTCCGCGTCGGCATCGCCGTCGAGGTACGCCCGCAGCGCCTCGCGCATGACCTCGCTCTTGGACTCGTCGAGGTCGTCGACGGCGTCCACGAGGTCGTCGTCCGCGCGGAAGGTTATCTTCGACATGCGCCGTTCGGTAATGCGTACCATCTCCGGGGACTTCAACCCATCCCACGCGTCTGACGCGCGTCGCCCGATGCCGAATGGTAACCCTTAAATCCGACCCACGGCCTACGAACGAATGCATCCGCCCTTAGCTCAGACTGGTAGAGCAGTCGACTGTAGATCGACTTGTCCCCCGTTCAAATCGGGGAGGGCGGACCTCGCTTTCCGGCGATTCTGAGCAGAACACTAAACAGCGTATACTCCGCGTAGACGCGACTCTCGCGGCCGAATCGCGTTTCGCGCAAGCCGTCGCTGAAACTGGGTTGAACTCACCCCGAGTCGGGGGTCCGCGCCATCCTGCGAATCCCATAGTCGAAACTCCGGGGTGGTACGCGTGAGCCTTCGCGTCTCACGGTCCCACGGCCGCGATTTCACCGTTCTCACCCACTGCCCCGCCTGCGGCTACTCCTTCGAGCCGGAAGAACGCCGCCACGTCCATCTCACCGACCACGACCCCGCGGACTTCGGACTCACGCCACTCGGAGAGATACCCGCCGACCACGACACCCCCCTGTTCGGAGGTGAGGCTCGTGGCGACTAACGAGTTCGTCCGCGCGTCGAAACTCCGGACGGATGACTGCCCACAAGTCCGGCGCGAAGACTACTGGCAACGCATCGCTGACGAGGCCACCGAAGCCGACGAGTGCGCTGTCTGCGGCGCGGAGGGGCCGGACTGCCGACTCGTCCGCCTTCCCGACCGCGACCGCGAGAAAACCGTTCTCTGTGCCGCCTGCCGCCGTCTATGGGGTGATGGTGCGTGAGCCGCGCGCGCACCTCCTCGAAAGCTGCCGGCGAAGCCATCGAGGCCGAAGTTCTCCAACGCGTCGACGCGCTCGAATACGTCGGCGACTCCGAAGCCGAGTGGCACGACGCCCGCGTGAACGGCGTGCTCGACGGCCGGGACACCCGCCTCGGGAGTACGCCGCTGCTCGCCGATGGGACGCCGGTCGAAATCAAGGCCGCCCAGCGCCGGCTCGCCAGCGGCGCGCGCGGCCGGTATTTCATCCGCCAGCGCCAGCACGAACGCCTCGTTACCGAGTCCGCGGCCTACCTGATCGCCGTCTACGACCCCCGTACCCAGCGCGTGCTGGCGATGCTGGCCGTTCCTGCCAGCATCATCGACGAACTGCTACCGGACGGGTGGACCGCGGTCGCCGGCGACCGCGCCGAGAAGGGGTATCGACAGCTCGCGTGGAGCCGGCTGTTCGACCCCGAAACCGTGGAGGGGTCGCCGTGAAGACTGTCACCCCGCAGGCCCACGAGTTCGCCGCGAACTTCCTCTACAACGACGCCGGCCTGCAACCGTGGTTCGCCTGCGACGCCATCATCAAGAACGCCGACGGGGCGACCGACTGGCGCGACTTCTCCCTCGGCGGCGACCGCTATCAGGCACAACTCTACTACCAAGACTCCGGTATCGACCACCCCGGCGACACCACGCCCGCCGGCACTCCCGTCAAAGTCGAGACTATCCGCGAGTTCCGCATTCAGGTCCGTCGCCACCCCGAGGAGGACCCACTCGGGAACCCGGACGCCGACGAGGGCGGCGAGCAGACGGCGAACTTCCATATCGCCCCACGGTGGCCCGGGATGACCGCTACCAGCGACGACGGCGACAGCTACGACATTCCCGTTCCCGACGGCTTCGGGGAAGGCATCAACGTCGCCGTCAAGGGCTCGAACATCCGCTTCTCGACGTACGCTCCGCTGGTTCGTATCGCGGCCACCGCGGTCGGCCTGAACCCGGACTACTTCACCGACCGCCACCCATCCAGCAACATTCAGGACGCCGAGCGCTACGTCCGTCTCGACGCCGACGAAAGCGGCCCCGTCCACGCCCGTAACGGCCCGATTGCCGAACTCGGCCACCTGCTCGAATCCGACCGCTCGGGCTACCGGAAGCTCGTACAGGACGACACCGAGCAGGCCGGCCACTACCACACCGCGACGCTCGGCCCACAGCGCGTCCGTGAGGCGTTCCCCGACCACCGCCTTCCCGTGGAGGTCAAGCACTACTACGGCCGCGAGAGCGCCAGCATGGACGCCGACGAGACGCTGGCGAACCCGAAAGTCGGTGTCTCCTATCAGGTGTCGCGGTGGGACAGCACGCTCTACGCGACCGATGAGGACCTTACCCGGCTCGAACGGGAGTTAGACCGCGTGCTCGTGTCGGTGCTGGCCGACGCCGGGCTCGACGTTGGCCCACAGCACGACACCGACGGCGACGACCGCCGCGGCGCGTTCGTCGCAGATGCGTACTTTACGCCGGAGGTCTCCGAGCGTGGGCCGAACCCGGTGCAGTTGGACCTGATGCGGCTCCGCCACGAACAGGAAAGCGTCGTGATTCGGCATCTCTCGGACGGATTCAGTCCCGTGCAATGGGACAGTTTAGAGACGCTGGCGGCCGACGGCGGGGAAGTCTCGCCAGCCGATATTGCCGAGCAGAACGACCGCCACATCAACTCCGTGTACCGGGCGTTGCAGGGGATTGACGATCTGCTCGACCGGGCGCGCGGAGAGGTCGCACTGGGGTCGGACCACATCGCCGAGATGGTGCTTGACGCCGTACAGCAGGCCCGCGAGCGGACCCAGCAGGCTGTTGAGACAGCGGCGAAAGCCGAGGAAGCGGTAGAGCGTGGGCTAACCGACCGGATGAGCGCGTTCGTGGCGTTCTGTGCGAAACACGGGATTGACCACTCGGGCGGGAAGGACGCGCGGTTGACGCTGCGGTTTGGCGACCACGTGGCGGAGGCGTCGGTTCGGTTCCGCGTGAAGCGCGCGTTCGAGCTGTGGATAGACGCGGGGCGAGACCGCGAGCGGTTCATCATGGGCCACGTCGAGCACGACGGGGCGCGCCGCCAGCTCTCGCACTACTTAGACCTCGGTGTCGGGCCGCTCCGGTAGCGCGGCCCGCGGGTAGTGGCAACACTGTTCTCAGGTCGTATTTCAGGGGTTGTAGCGCCGAAAACCCGGGGTGTTCAGGGGCACCCCCGGGGGGTTAGGAGCGCGCGGCGAGGTCGCGCACTCCCGTTCGGTCGGCGCGACCTCGCCGCACCCACGCGGGGACCCTCACGACCGCTGTGAGGGTCCCCGTTAGGGGTGTGGCTAAGGCCACCAATCCAAAACACACCGCACCGTCACGCGCAGTGCAGCGGGAACCACCCCCGCCCTGCGCGGCGCGCGAAAAATCCACTCGGTCATAGAAATAAATACATCTTGATACATCGGTGAAGTTGGGGTCGCTACAACCCCAACGCGGTATGGCAACTTCAGACGTACTCAGCCTCCACACGGACGGAGGCTTCGACCTGCAAGACGTGGTCGTTGCACCGCTTTTCAGCCTCGCCGCGGTCGTCATCACCGGCATCGGGACGTTCACCCTATTCGGGTATTCACTGGACCAGACGCTCTTTAGCGGGAGTGGCGTGAGCATCAGTATCGCGTTCGTCGTCGGGGTGATCGCGCTCGCTGCGTCGTGGGCGACGAATCGCGCTGGCGACGGCTGGGCCGACCTCGACGAACTCGAATCGCTCGCCGTGGGCGGCGGCATCGTCGTGCTCGTTGGGATGGCGTTCATCCCGGCTGTCCAAGACCTTGTGCTCGGCAGTCAGGCCGCTGGCGCCGTCGCCTTCATCGTACTCTCGTCGGCGTACACCGTCACCGCGTGGTACTGAGGTGGTCATAGTGAACGACCGCCTACAAACCGCGTTCGCCGCCCTCGCGGGCGTGCTCCTCGTGGGCGCGGCCGCCTTCGGAGGCGTCGCTGGTCCCGGTACGTCGCCGGTCGGTAGTGCAGAAGCCCAGCCGCTCGCCGGCTGCGCCGTCGCGCAGTACGGCCCCGTCGTGGTCTCCGACGTGACCGGCCTCTTCTGCAACGAGCCCGACACGGACACGCTCGAAGGCATAGACGCCCAAGAGACAAAGAAATCAATCTACGACCAAGCCAGCATCCAGAAACAGAATAACAACTTCGTCAACACCGCGTACAGCAACTACCTCAACGACACGCAAAGTATCGCGCTGATGGAAGGCAAGAATGCCTATATCCGCGCCTTAGAGAACGGCAGCGCGGAGGCAGTTGCCCGAAACCATGCGACTGAGGCCGTTGCTGATTACTACGCGACTAAGCAGAAGAACCTGATCTCGTCGTGGAACACCACGATAACGGTCTTGGATAGTTCCTTCCAGACCGCGAAGAACACCACGGGCATCTCTAATGACTACGTGTACCTTCTCATCAAGGACGGCGTAGGGAGCATCAACGAAGCGACTATTCAGGGCTTCTACACCAATAAGGCCCAACTCGTCAATGGGAATACTGTGGACCATCGCGTTGTGGAATCGAAATATGATGGCTCTGCTGTCAACACGACTATTACTTACCCTAACGGGCCATCCGGCGACAGCGTGCTCGGGTTCCGCGTTCGCCCCCCGAATGACAACTATGACACGCTCAATTTCCTTGACCCGAGGGACGTTACCAGCCGCTGGAACGAGATTGAAACTCAGAACGACGAGGTACAGAGCCAGCTAGACGCGTTCGTTAATAACACGTACAGCAGCTACCAGCAGGGCGAAATCAACTCGTCGGACCTCGTAGACCCCTATCTCGGTGCGCGGGACTACGATTCGAAGAATAGTTCCTCGTGGACGCTGCGAACGCTGTCCTCGCTCGGTGTCGCGCCGCCGGAGGACCTGTCGAACGTTGGCCGCATGAACGTCTCTGTCGGTAATGTGACGTACACC
>JGI12451J12833_1000169_pt1 | contig 21149 bp, 21 predicted proteins | sample A23E3SouthBayCA_2_FD_12833 | JGI IMG/M metagenome (IMG submission 12833) | reverse complement strand
TCGACCGTCGGCGAGAAGGTGATGGTCGGCCACGGAGCCGTCCTCAACGACGCCCATGTACGCGACGGGGCGCTCGTTGGGTTCAATTCGACGGTCAGCGACGCCACCATCGGCGAGGGCTCTATCGTCGCGATGGGGACGGTTGTTCCACCAGGCTACGAGGTGCCCGCGGAGTCCTTTGTCCGCGGGAGCCCGGCCACAGTGACGCCGCTGTCCGAGACCACGATCGACCCCAACGAAGTGTTCGAAGCGTTCAGCTCCGGCGATTACGCCAACCTCGCGGCTCGCCACGAGGATCTCTTCGAGTAACGTCACGCCGGACACGACGGGTCACTTATAATGGAAGAACACACACAGTACCGTGCATGGACGATATCGTCGACCTGGTGACCCGGTCGCTCGCTGACGAGACTGCCGCGGAGTTCACTGAGCGGGTCGACGAACAGGCGATGCAGCTCCGAAGAGCCATCGAGGCCGGGGAGTTCGACAACGAAGCGTTCTCCGTCGGTCTGGAGATCGAGCTGTACGCCATCAACGCCGAGCCGGACCCGCCCGAACCGGACGATGCGGAAGACAGCGAGGAAGCCACCGAGGCGGACCTGAACGACGACCTGAGCGGATCGAGCGAGGCTGCCTGGAGCGGGTCGCTCGACGCGCCGGCGGAGCCCGAAAGCGGCGGTGGCGCATCACTGGAGCCAAACGGCGGCGGGGCGTCGCTGGAGCCAGACGAGGGCGATCCGCTGGAACCCGCTGGAGATGAGTCACTGGATCAAGACACCGGCGACGCCGCTGACGAGTCCGACGACGCGTTTGGTCCCGGGGAGGGGCCGTCGCTCGACATCGACCCGGACAGCCCGCTGGCCGACGACGAACCTGAGACACCCGAAAACGAGGCCGAGTCGGCCGTTGAGTCGTCGGTCGAGGAAGAAGACGACGAGCCGTACATGGACCCCGAAGACTGGGAAGGGCGACTGACCCGCCTGCCCGACGTGGTGTTCGAGGGCGAGGCCAACAAGGAACTGGGTCTGCACAACGCCGAAGTCAACACCAAACCGAACAGCTTCGACCAGACCGGAATGGAGGTCCAGACGACGGCAGTAGAGATGCAGACGAAACAGGCCCGCCAGCAGGCGAGCAAGCACAACTGCGAACTCGTCCTCGACGCGATGTGGACCATTCCGCCCGAGGAAGGCAGCAAAGAGTATCTCTCGGCGCACGAGATGAACGACGGGGTCGTCCTCGCGGACAACATGCGGCAGGCTCCCAGATACGTGGCACTAGACAACGAAGCGCTGGACCACGCTGGCGGCAGCATCGACTTCGACGTGCCGGGATACAGCGGGTCGTTCCCGACGATTCTGTTCGAGTCGCTGGCCACCTCGATCCAGCCACACCTCCAGATTCCGGACGCCGCGGCGTTCCCCGAGTACTACAACGCCGCGATACGGACGCTCGGGCCACTGCTCGCGCTATCGGTGAACTCGCCGTTCCTCCCCGCCGATATGTACGGTGACACCGACGGCGAGTGGCTCTGTGAGACCACCCATCACGAACTCCGTATCGCGGCCTTCGAACAGTCGGTCAACACCAGTGAGAACCCAAAGGTCCGAGTCCCGCAAGACCTCGACGACACGACGGATGTCGTCGGTCGCGTCGTCGACGACGACCTGTTCGCGCCGTTCCTGCGGGAATTCCTGCACGATGACGACCGGACAGAATTCGAAGACGATTTCTGGGAGTTCGACCACAAGCGTGGGACCTACTGGCGCTGGCTCCGCTGTGTCGTCGGCGGAGCCCCCGTCGACGGGGCAAGCACTGAAAAGTCGCTCCGCATCGAGTATCGCCCGCTCCCGACCCAGCCCCACGCCAAGGACATGATCGGACTACAGGCGCTGACTGTCGGCCTCATCCGCGGCCTTGTCGTCGCCGACCACCCTGTTGCGGAACTGCCCTGGCAGGAGGCCCGGCGGAGTTTCTACAACGCTGCGGACGATGGTCTAGAGGCCGACCTCTCGTGGGTGACGGCGCAGGGCGAGCGAACGGCCGACCACGACGCCATCTACGACGAGGTTTTTGAGTACGCTCGTCTGGGGTTGGCCGAACAGGACATCTCGGAGGCCCGCATCGACGAGTACCTCGGCCCTATCGAGGCCCGCTACGATGCCGGCATGACCCCAAGCGACTGGAAGATCGCTCGCGTCCGTGAGTATCTTGATGACGGCGACGACCTCTCAACAGCCATCCAGTCAATGCAGCGGGACTACATTGCGGCAAGTCGTGAGCACCATTCCTTCGAGGAGTGGCTGTGAGCGGCCGGCACTTGGTAGAGCGGAGTCCGGGAGTCCCCTGCCGGATGGCGGGTATTTATTCGGATGACGCCGTTATATTCGGGTGATGGTATCCACAGGCGACACAGCGCCGGACATCTCGGCGACAATCGCGAACGGTGAGGTAGAGGACTTCGAACTGAGCGACCACCTGGGCGACGGGCCGGTCGTGCTGGCTTTCTTCCCGGGCGCGTTCACACCGCCGTGCTCCAACGAGATGGTCGCCCTGCAGGAGCACCTCGGTGACTTCCACGACGCCGGCGCGACGGTCCTCGGCCTCAGCGCCGACTCGGCGTTCTCGCTGAACTCCTTCCGTGATGAGCACGGGCTGGAGTTCGACCTGCTCAGCGACATGGGCCGGTCGGCGATTCAGGACTACGGTCTCGAAATTGACATCGAAGACCTCGGGCTGCTCGGCGTCGCAAACCGCGCCGTGTTCGTCGTCGACGACGACGGCGAAGTCGCCTACAGCTGGGTCGCCGATGACCCGACCAACGAGCCGGACTACGACGAACTGCTGGACGCCGCCGAGTCGGCGTAAGCGGTCGTCGGCCGAACCTGATTTTTTATTGTGTGACTTCGCAGCTACGCATCTCGCATCCGCCGGACCCCGGTGCCGGCCGATACTGCAGTGAGGTCAAACACGTCGCCGTCGAGCGCCACGCCGGCGTAGGGGTCTGACCAAGCAGGAGCGCTCCGTCGAGGTCGACGTAGTCGACAAGCGGTGCGAGGTGGACCGCCGCGGCGATACTGGCGTTGGACTCGACCATACACCCGAGCATCAGGTCGAGGCCGTGGGCGTCGGCGGCGTTGAGCAGTCGGGTTGCGGGCCGGAGGCCGCCGCATTTGACGAGTTTGGCGTTGACAATATCACAGGCGTCAGCGACCCGCGGCACGTCCGACGCAGTCACGCAGGACTCGTCGGCGGCGACGGGGATTTCGGTCGCGTCGGTCACGCGGCGGAGGCCGTCGATATCGTGGGCCTCGACCGGCTGTTCCAGCATCGTGACGCCAGCGTCGGCAAGCCAGTCCGCATTGTCGATAGCCTCCTGTGCAGTCCAGGCGGCGTTGGCGTCGACACGTAGTTCGGCATCGGGGGCCGCGTCCCGGACCGCGTCCAGCCGCGCCCGGTCGTCCACAGTCCCAAGTTTGACCTTCAGGTGGCCGAAGCCGTTGTCAGCCGCCTTCCCGGCTTTCTCGGCCATCCGCTCGGGCGAGGCGATGCCGACCGTGTAGGTGGTCGGCGGAACCGCGTCGGGGTCGAGCCCCCACTGGCGGTACAGCGGCAGGTCCAGTTGCCGAGCGGCGAGGTCGTGGACGGCGATAGAGAGTGCCATCCGAGCGGCTGGCTGGTCCGGCGCTTGCTCGGCGAGGTCCCGCTCAATGTGTTGCTGGGCGTGTGGGTCGCCGATGCCGTCGACGGTCTCACAGAGCGACGGCAGCGTTTGAGCCACCGACTGGGCGCTCTCGTCGTAGTAGGCCGACGGCGTGACGGCTCCAATGCCGGTGGTTCCCTCGTGGGTGAGTTCGACTGTGGCGGTCTCGCTGGTCTCGCTGGTCTCCCGCGAGATGCCGAATGGGTTCGACAGCGGCAGGTCGTGGCGGTCGACGGTCCAGTTCATAAGATGGCGTCCAGTACCTCGTCGGGGACGCCGTGGCGAACCGGGTCAGTCGCCGGTGCATCCAGAGCGGCGCTGTACCCCGCAACGGCATCCGCGGCCGCATCGTCGTCGAGGTGGCGCGTGTTCAACATGCCCGCGACGACGGACGCATCAGAGATTGGGGCGGCCAGACGCTCGTAGATATCGACGTACTCGGGGAGGGGCGGAATATCGAACGACTCGTAGCCGTGGATGGCCTCCCGGCCAGCCTCGTGACACATGACGAGCGCATCCGGGACCGACCCGTGGAGGATACTCGTCGTCACACCCGAGTAGGCCGGATGGGCCAGCGCGCCCTGTCCTTCGACGACGAGGAGGTCTGCCGCCTGCGCTTCTTCGACCAACCGTTCCACCGCGCCGGCAGCGTAGTCGGCAATGACGCGGTCGATGACGATACCCCGGTCGGAGATGGCGATGCCGGTCTGGCCGGTCGGGACGACAGCGGCGTCAAGGCCGCGTTCCCGCGCCGCGTCGCGAATCTCGAACGAGGCAGTCATCTTCCCCGTCGAGCAGTCGGTCCCGACGGTCGTGACGACTGTCGCGTCCACGTCGCCGGCGGTCCCCGCTGCCACGGTCAGGTCTTCGGGCGGCTTGCGCAGGTCGTGCAGTTCGGCGCCGTGTTCCGCGGCGAGGCGGGCGAACTCGTCGTCGTCAGCCAAGAAGTCGTGCAGTCCAGAATACACGTCACAGCCGCGTTCGAGCGCCGTGCGGACATCCTCACGCCAGGACTCGTCGAACTCGCCGCCGATAGGCGAGATGCCGATGACGAGCGCGTCCACCTCGGGTGCGTCGGCCATCGATGCGACGACTGGCGCGTCCTGTACGTCCGGCAGCGAGTCGTGGACGCGCTGGCCGGCCCGCTCGCGGTCGATAAGCGCGCGTACCGTTCGGTCACCGTACCGCAACAGCCCGACGGCCGTTTTGGCTCGGTCGGGGAAGGCGTCGTGTGTTAAGATGGCTACGGCCATGGCCGGACAGAATCACCGCCCCGCGAAAAAGCTACGGAACCGGCACCGAGGGTGCCGGAATGAACAGGGCCCAAACTACGGCACGCGCAACCGAACGGTCCACAGTGACCGGACGGCATCGTCAAGTGCTGCGTCGGGCTCCCCAGTCGCGTCGACCGGTTTCATCGCCGTCGAGAGGTCCTCGAACTCGTGGATAACCGACCCCTCGCCGACGACGTACAGCCGGTCGGGGGACACCTCCTCGATAGCGGCCCGGCAGCGGTCAAGATGGGAGTCGATCTGCTGGTCCCGGAGCCGCTCGAACCGGCTCTGTGAGAAGCCGCCCTTGGAGTGCTGGCTCTTTAGCTCCGAGTCGAACCCGTGGAACGCAGTTTGCTCCCGGCCGTCGTACTCGCCCATGGCGAACAGGTCCGAGCGAACCAGCGCGACGACGTGCTCGCCGGTCGGTTCGAACCACGACCGCTCCAGCTGGACCGTGTCGGCCCACCCGGTGAACGGCGACGGCGGCGCGGGGACGGACAGACACGCCGACAGGAGGCCGGCGTCGTCGGTGACTGCGAGACACGGTGCGGCGCTGGCGACCAGCGACGCGCGGTCACCGAAGGCGTCCCGGACTGGACCCGGCAGGGAGCGCTCCGCATCGACGTAGGCGGTAAAGACCCCCTCTGGTTCTGTCTCGACGGATTCCAGCCGGTCGAGGACCTCACTCAGTCGCGCCCGACTGAGCGTTTCCTCGGCTCGGAACGTCGATTCTCCCTCCTCGTCTTGCAGGCGTTCGACTCGGTCCTGAAGTTCGGCGACGCGGTCCTCCAGCCGATTGACCTCGGCCTCGGCCCGCTGGCGCTCGGTCGCTGCGTCGGCGCGGCGCTCCTTCTCGGCGTCGAGCTGTCGTTCGAGGTGGTGGTTTGCCTCCTCAAGTTCGGCTACTCGCTCCTTCAGCGACGCCCGTCCCAGCAACCGGTCAAGCATCGACTGGATGGCAGACGGGGACGGGCTTAAAAGTGACTTCCCGAACCGTCGCTGCATCGGAACGCTCCCGCTCAGTTCGGCGGTCCGTCGTCATCTCTCAGCGAGGAGATGATGAGCCGCTTGATGCCGCGTCGAAGGAGACCGCTGGCCGCAGGCTGAGAGATGTCTAGGTCGGCGGCAACGTCGCTGAGAGTCGCGTTCCGTGGTTCTTCGAAATATCCCGTCTCGAGTGCGACGAGAAGCGCTTCCCGCTGGCTATCAGTCAACCCCGCATCCGTGTTGCCCAGACTGGCGTATTCGTTCACGCGCAGCAGGTCGATGTCGATGTCGTTCTCTTGAGCATAGTCCCAGAGATGAGCGAGAGCCGTTCGCTCTGGCATCCATATCGTCAGTATCCATGCGCTCCCGTCGTTTTCCATGTCGAGGATAACCCCATTCGCGGATGAGATTACGGGAGAGAGAATCTTCGCCTCGTCAGTGTACTCAAAGCTGTAGATGGCCTCGTTGTCTCTGGTTTCGATGACGCGCTCGAATTCGCCGATAGTGCTGTCGTTCTGTAACCCGGCCTCGAACTGCTGGAAATCAGGCGATTCGATATGGTAAAAGAACCTGCCCGACGTCGGGTCCGTACCCGCCTCTGACACGGACCTGACGTTCGAATCTGGGGCGTGGGTCACGGTCTCTGTAAGCACGATGTCAGGGTGCTCGACCCGGACGACCGCCTTGATATCGGTCATTAGTTGTAGGGTAGTGGTGTGAGTGTGGCAAAACGTGCAATTACAGTGTTCGTTCGAGATGTCTGTGGCGGCTTTGTCTCAAATTCTCGTTACTGGGTGAAGGTGGTCGTGCGGTGGCTTAACTGAGTCGGTTGGTCGTGAGTTCTGAGTACGGAGGCAATGCGGATTTTATTTCCCGTCTGTGCAGGTCGGCTTGAGAGAGGGACTCGCCCGCTGGGCAAGGGGTTCCCGTGCAGTGATGTCGCCGGCTCAGACGCGATGATTGAATAGCATGGCCCAGAGCCGCTCGGACCAACTGGCTTCGGACGACGGGGTGACCCCGGCGGGGAGGTAGAATTTGGATTCTGTAGCGCTGTCCCAGTTGTCGGTGTGACTTCGCTGTGACATACAGGGAACTAGAAGCCCCTGAACCGCATTGGTCTGTAGCTTAAGCGTATAACCTACTTATCACGCGTTTCAAGCATTTCGCCCACTCGGTGGACGGAGAAAAGACAGTAAAACGGAGTTGTGCCCCCTCAGACAGCGGTGTCGGGCAGTGTCGGCGTCCCCTCGGAGATAGAGAGCAGTTGTGCGGCGTGGTCCGCTTTCGCCAGAAACACTTCTTCGAGGCTGGGCGGGTTCCGGACGTTGGCGTCTTCGAGCATCGGTTCGGGAACGACGAGTGTGTCCGCCGGGACCTGTTCGTCCCCGTGGACGGCGAAATGCTGGGAGCCGAGTTTCATTACCAGCGGATAGTCTGTGCGCTCAACCCCGTCTCCGGAGGCGTACAACTGTTCGTTCACTCGTTCGTGCTGCTCGCGACACATCGCGGCCGCCGCGTCGTCTCTCGGTTCGACGTAGAGGCGGCCGAGGTAGTATCCCCGCGAAAACTGTTCGAACATCGGTGCAAGTGTATGTGTGACACTCACATACATAAGTGTTCGCCGGCAACCTTTTGCCGTCGTGCAAACAGCGCGGATTCGGGGGGCCGGTGACCCGATGCCGACTCCCGTCCGACAGGGCTTTGCCACGGCCGGCCCCGAGTCGACCTATGAGCGAGCAGCGGGGGCCGTTGCCACGTCGGTACGCGCGGTACTATCTGGAACAGACGCCGAGTCTCGTGTGGCTGCTGGTTGTCAACGCTGTCGCGATGCTCGTTGGCGTCCGGTTCTACGTCGAAACAATGCCCGAGGTGTCGACGTTTCTCTGGCCGCTGTACGCCGATTCGCCGGCCGCGCTGTTCCTGATGACGCTGTCGGTAGCGACCCTCCTGCCATTCCTCGGCAAGTCGCTCGACGAGGTTCCGCTGACGGTGCCGCTCGCGTACCTCCACACGATTGCGCTGGTCTGGCTGGTCAAGATGGGGCTGTGGACCGTCGTGGCGTTAAACATCGGCTTCGACGCCTACTTCCCGGCTCCGTGGGCGTATTTCGGCATCATCATTACCCACCTCGGCTTCGTCGCCGAGGGACTGTTAGTCCCACACTACGCCCGAACGACGAAGGGCGCGCTCGTGACTGCGCTGGTGCTGGCACTCGCTAACGACGTCCTCGATTACGGCTTCGGCTACCATCCGCCGTTGCGATACGACCCAGGGGTGGTGTTGCCGCTCGCGACCGTCGCACTCTCGGTGCTATCGGTGGGAATCGCCTGGCGGCTGCTGCCGATGCAAGTGCCGAGTAAAAAGACAGCTTAAACACTCTTGGACTATTTGAGGGGGTTTCAAGCGTCGATGAACGACGCGAACGAAGGCGTTTCTTTTTGATGAGGGAGGACAGAGGCAGGGATAGGAATGAGCCCACGCCAGGCCACGCTCCTCACCGTGCTGGTCATCGTCGGGACTGTCGCTGTCGGCCTCCCGGCCGTGACAGCACAGGAGACCGCGACGGAGACAGTGGCCACGCAGAACAACTCTGCCAGCGGGATGGGAGCGCAACTCACTGCGTTCTTGCAGTCGAACTCCGCCGCCGCGAACGACACAGTGGAAAACGGGATGTGGCGGTCGGCATACAACCAGTCCAACGGAACCGAACGAGCCGAACTGGTCACGGACCGAACCGGCTCACTTGAGCGCCGACTCGAACGACTGCAGGAGCGCAACGCCTCGCTCGAACAGCGATACGAAAACGGAAATATCAGTGAGCAAGCCTACGTGGCGCAGCGAAGCCGGCTCACGACAGAAATCGCGGGCCTGCAGACCGCCATCAACGACACTGACACGGCCGCCGAACAGACCGGTGTGAACGACACTGCACTGGAGCGACTGAAACAGAACGCAAGCAAGCTCTCCGGCCAGCAGGTCTCGTCGATTGCTCGCGGCATCGCCGGACCGCCAGAGACCGCCGGCCCAGGTGAGCAGGGACCACCGGACGACGCCGGAGTCAACCGAAGTGAGCAGGGGCCGCCGGACGGCGTTGGAACCAACCAGAGCGAACAGGGACCACCAGCCAACACGTCCGAACGGGGTGCAAACCAGAGCGAACAGGGACCGCCTGCTGACGCACCCGGACAACAACGAAACGAGAGCGACCAGGGGCCACCGGACGACGGGCCTGACGACAGCGGAAACGAAACCGGGGAGTCCACACAGGGAAACGGGGCTGAACAGGGCAACGACAAAGGCAACGGGAATGGGGACGGCAGTGACAGCGGCGACAATACCGCAGGAGACGACAGCGGTTCAGATGAAGCCGACAGTGGTGGGGAGGATGATTCAGCCGGTACATCGGACTCGGACGACAGTTCTGACAGTGGTAACTCCGATGGCTCTGACGGAAATTCTGGCAGTGACGGTGCTGACGACACCTCTGATAGTAACGGTGCTGATGATTCTGACAGCGCTTCTGACGGTGGCAACGACAACGCAAATGGCGGCGGAAATGATGGTGGGCAGGGGAACGACGGCGGACAGAGCGGTAATGGCGGAAGCGGTCAGGGGAGCGGCAACAGCGGCTCACAGGGCGCGTCGTGGATAGACCAGCTATCGTAGGCAGGTGACGCTAGCAAACCGCCCGACGAGAGTCACCCTTTTGAACCGTGACCCGCTACCTACGTGTCGATGGACTCCGCCGAGTTACTCAATCTCCTTGGAAACGCCAACCGCCGGCGGATTCTCAAACTACTCGCACACAAACCCTGCTACGTCACCGAAATCAGCGAATACATCGGCGTTAGCCCGAAAGCCGTCATCGACCACCTCCAGAAGCTCGAAGACGCCGGGCTCATCGACTCCCGGACAGACGACCAGCGCCGGAAGTACTTCTCTATCGCCCGGAACCTCCGTCTGGAGGTCCGTGTCTCTCCCTATGAGTTCGGCACCAAGAGCGCCTATCCGGCAAATCCCGAGTTCGAGATGCCCTCCTGCCGTCACCTCTCGATAGATGTAGGCGAGGAAGCTGGCGGGAATTTTCACGACCTGGCACGCGAACTGGAGCATCTCCAGCAGCTAGAGAACGAACTGTCGCTGGCCCAGCGGTGGGTGCAGGCCCGTCTGACGGACGTGCGGGACCGCATCGACTCCGGCTTCGAGAACGGCGACGGACGACTGTACGCAGAACTGGTCAGCGGGCTCGCAAACGGTATCGACACGGTGCCGGCGCTGGCCAGAGAGATCGAAGCGCCGCCGGAGATCGTCGAGGAAGCACTCACTCGGCTCGCGGACGATAACGTGGTCGAGCGGACCGACGACGGCTGGGAAATCGTTTAGACGAGACGACAGCACTTCAGAAAGCGGACCGTCTCAGTCCGCTTTCGACCCGTACGAACTCGGGACCTCGACGGACAACTGTTCTGAGAGCAGGTACGTCACGGACCCGACAGCGGCCAGTCCGATCGGAAGCGCGATGTACGCCGGGACGCCGTAGCCGGCCATCAGGAACAGTCCCGTTGCGACGATGCCGGCCAGCACCGCGTAGGGAATCTGGGTGTTCACGTGGTCGACGTGGTCGCTCGCGGCGAACATACTCGACATCACCGTGGTGTCCGAGATCGGCGAACAGTGGTCACCGAACAGCGCGCCGGTCAGAATCGCCGCGATAGCCGGTGCCAGCGGCGCACCGAGCGCGTGTCCGAGCGGGATTGCGACCGGGAACAGGATACCCATCGTCCCCCAGGACGTGCCGATGCTGAAGCTGATAATCACCGCGCTGACGAAAATGACGGCGGGCAACATCCCAGCCGTGATAATTCCCTCGCTGATGGCGATGACGTATGGACCGACACCGAGTGCCTGGCTCACGGCACCGATAGACCACGCGAGCGAGAGCACCGCGACGGGGAACATCACCATCTTGAACCCCTCGAAGATAGCGTCGCTCACTTCGTCAACTGCGATTCGTGCGTGCCCAACGAGAATGGTCAAAATGACCAGACAGGCCGAGAACGAGGCCCAGACGATGGCATCCGCAGTGGCCGCGTTCGACAGCGCGTCGGTAAGGCCCCGGCCAGCGAATCCACCGCCGGAGTAGTACAGCGAGAACCCGGTTACCCCCACAAGTGCGATGATTGGCGCGGCGAAGTACCACCACCGCGGCTCAACGTGGTCAGGCGTCACGATATCGTCTTCCTGTGTTTCCATCAGCGGGTCGGCGTTGTCGCCGAGGACTTTCCCCTCTTCTCTGGCTCTGCGTTCGGCCTCCGCCATCGGGCCGAAGTCGAGGTCGGCGATGACAACAATGAATACCATTGCAAGTGCGAGCAGGCTGTAGAACCGATAGGGAATCGATTCGAGGAACAGCAGGAACGCGCTTCGATCCACCCCAATTGTGGTCAGTTGCTCGGCGATGAGGCCGACCTCGAATCCGAGCCACGTCGAGACAACTGATATCGATGCGGTCGGGGCAGTGGTTGAGTCAAGGATGTACGCCAACTTCTCGCGACTGATGTCGAACTTATCGGTGATCGGCCGCATGACCGACCCGGTAATCATTGTCGAGGCGTACGAGTCGACGAAGATCGTCATCCCCAGTAGCGACGTGCCAAGCGCCGCCTGCCGACGGGTTCGAATGCGCTTGACCATCTGTGACGCCAGCGCATTCATCCCGCCGGAGAGGAAGATCATCCCCAGCATTGCCCCGATAAGGAACGTGAACAAGAGCAGTTTGACATTAAACGGCTCAGTCACGTTATCCACGACAAACTGGAGGCTTCGAGCGGCTCCGGCGGCCGGGTTCCAGCCGACGAGAACCGTCGCACCGATCCAGATACCTGCAAACAGCGAGAGCAGTACTTGGCGAGTGAACAACGTCAGTACAATGGCGAGCATCGCCGGAAACAGGCTGATAAGCCCGTACGTTTCTGGTGCCATGCGTTCTATTCCGGGATTTACATACGAGGGTTATAAGCGTTATCAACTCAAGACACTGTGATAGAAACGCCGGAAAGTGAATCAGATGGTCAGATATAGGCCGATATTCTGGAGACATAGGTTTATTTTACCACCATATGACAAGACCAGTACAGTCGATATTACGTGACAGGAAGTCCGTTCACGGCGATACTGCTATCGGGCGCTTTTGTAGGCAGGCTACCGCGAAAACATCGACATCGTTTGGCCGGGCGACCGATATGCGGCATCGGACGGGAGGACCATCGAATACAGTGCAGTAAGCCAGAAAGGCGGTCGCGGCACTGACCCGAATCTGCCGTCGAGAGAGCTACAGGTCTTTCGTGAGTCCGCTGCGAAGGTCTCGGCCGAAGTAGTGCCCGACAAGCGCGAGCACGAGACCGACACCGCCGGCGATAGCGAACAGTCTGGTCCCGCTCAATCCTGCGGCGAGCTGGGGGAGGAGAGACAGAACAGCCGTCGCACCGCCACTGACACCACCCGCCAGCCCCAGTTCGGCGTATCGGCGCTCGCTGGCGAGCAGTCCGTAGACGAATCCGCCAAGCAGGATGCCGACCAGTTCAGTGAACGGGACGAGCGGTATCAGCCCGCCGAGCACCATGCCGCCGCCGACCGCGCCGAAGGCGAACAGCAGCGCCCGCAGTGAAAAGTAGCTGCCGCTGTCTGTCGTGGACGTTTCGGTGACAGACGACTCCGCGCCGCGCGATTCCCCGACAGCAACGTCCGTCTCGACCGACTCGGTCGTGCCGACATCGACGCCGAGGTCACTGCCCGATTTCGCGTCCGCGTCGCGGGTCCGCTCCTCGGTTCGTTCGGCCATACAGAGTGTGGGACCGCGAGTAGTATGGTCCTTGTGGGGTCTGCCGGCAGTCAGGGATACGATGGTGTGGCGCTCAGATGCCGAGCCACTCGTCGTTGCGAACCGAGTAGCCGTTCGACCGGCAGAACTCCGCCGCTTCACGGCGAACGTCGCGGGACCCGGGAAGCTTCTCGTTCTCGTGAATGTGCTCAATAATCCAGTCGGCGATGGCCCGAATGCCCTCGTCGTCGTCATCCGCGTCGATAGCCTGTAGCTCCCGGAACGTCCGCTCGTAGCCATCACGCTGTGAGGCCCCGAACGACGCGCTCTGGTGTTCGTCGGCGGCCGCCACGACGCGTTTCATCGCCTCGGCTACCGTCGGTCGCTGGACTCTGGCCCGGACCTCGGCTGGCGAGTCGAAAGACTCGACCTCTGTATCGGGCAGGAGGTCCGCGACAGTGTACGTCTCGTCGGCCGACTCGATCTCGTGGTCGCCGACCGTAGCGACCACTTCAGCCGCAGTCGCCGGGAATTCGAGCGTTTCGAGTTCTGTCTCGAAGTACGCGAGTTCCGTCGGGTCAACCGGCGGCTCAGGTTCGTCCGCGCGCTTGAGTTCCTCTGCGATAGCACGCTCCCGCTGGCGACGCTCCTCATTCTGGGCCTGGGCTTCGCGGCCGTTCTTGTTGTCTGCCATACCTGTTAGAAGAATGTCGAGTGAGATAACATTGTGGTCCGGTACCGCTTGAAAGCCAGCGTAACAAATGTCGATGCCTCGGAGTGCAACCGCGGTGGACACCGAAGTCGCCGCCCGGTCGGCAGGTCCAGCATATGGTCGAGCGCGCTCGCCGAAACGAGTGGGTTCAAGTCCCACCGGCGGAAAGTGCCGCCCATGAACGCAGGCGACCGGGTCCGCGTCGAACGCGCGGCCCAGACATACGAGGGCGTGTTGCTCCCATCGAGTACGCCCGACCACCTCGTCGTCAAACTCGACGGCGGGTACAACGTTGGCATCGACCGCGAAGATGCGTCTATCGACGTGCTGGAGTCGGATGTGTACGATGTCGAGAGCGCACAGGACGAACAGAGCCAGTCGGCAATCGAATTTGACGATGACCTCCCGACGGTCTCTCTTATTTCCACTGGCGGAACCATCGCCTCGACAGTCGATTACCGGACCGGGGCAGTGACAGCCCAGTTCGACGCCGAGGACGTGCTGCGGGCGGTCCCAGACCTGGCCGGGATGGCGAACTACCGCGGCCGCGTCGTCGCAAATATCCTCTCGGAGAACATGACCCCGGCAGTCTGGCAGGACCTCGCGCAGGCAGTCCACGAGGAAATCGAGAACGGGGCGGACGGAATCGTCGTCATGCACGGCACCGACACGATGCAGTACTCCGCGTCGGCGCTGTCGTTCATGCTCGACACGCCGGTTCCGATCGTGTTCACGGGCAGCCAGCGGTCGGCGGACCGGCCGTCCTCTGATAACGTGATGAACGCCGTCTCCGCCGTCGAGGCTGCGACGAGCGACTGTGCGGAAGTGCTGGTCTGTATGCACGCCGATGAGTCCGACGACCGCTGTGCGCTCCACCGGGGCACTCGCGTCCGGAAGAATCACACCTCGCGCCGGGACGCCTTCGAGACCGTCGGCGCGAAGCCACTCGGCGAGGTCGACTACGACATCGACGGCGAGAGCACTGTCACGTTCCACCGCGAGTACACCGAACGGGACGCCGTCGACCTAGCACTGCATGACAACATCGAGACGGACGTGGAACTCCTGAAGTTCTCGCCGGGGATGGACCCGTCACTGCTTGAAGCCGCCGCCGAAGGCAGCGAAGGCATTGTCATCGAAGGGACGGGGCTCGGTCACGTCAACACCGACTGGATCGGGACCATCGAGGAACTGGACATCCCGATGGTCATGACCAGCCAGTGCCTCGAAGGCCGGGTCTGTGACCGCGTCTACGACACCGGTCGGGACCTGCTCGACGCCGGCGTCATCGAGGGCGAGGATATGCTCCCCGGCACAGCGAAGGTCAAGCTCATGTGGGCGCTGGCAAACAGCGACGACGTAGCCGATACGATGCAGGAGCCCCTTGCTGGCGAGATTCAGCAGCGCTCGACGCCCTGGTTGTAGCACTGGAACTGGCGCAGTGGCTCGGTCACGGTGCAAACACTGGCCCCGCCATCGGAGCGCCTCTTTTTTATTGTCGCGGGCGAGTCTCCCGGTATGTCGCCGACTGTTCGGACGGCTCGTCACGACGACTACGACGATATTGTGGACCTGACCAGCGATGTCTGGGCCGACCGTGCGATGGCTGATTACATCCCCGACGTGTTCCGTGACTGGGTCGACGATGACGGCCCCAGCCGGAAAACCCTCGTCGTCGACGTTGACGGCCACGCCGTCGGCCTCGCGCAGGCCGTCATACTCACCGAGACTGAGGCATGGTTCCAGGGCATGCGTGTCGACTCGGATCACCGGGGGAAGGGGTTCGGGTCGCTGCTGACCGAGCACCTCATCGAATGGGCGGCCGATGCCGGCGCGTCAGTCGGTCGAAGCATGGTGTTTTCCTGGAACGAGGCTGGACTCGGCCAGTCGCTGGCTGCTGGCTTCGAAGCGGTCACGTCGTTCCGCTGGGCGCACCCCGATCCGGCGGACGAGACGCCCGAAATGACTGTCCGGAACGACCCCGCGGCAGCGTGGCGCTGCTGGCAGGAAAGCGACGGCCGAGGTACTGTCCGGACTCGCGCTCGACAGTGGGGAGAGCTGGGCGCTCTCGACGCTGACGCGGGAAACACTCGACCGGCTGGCGGCCGACCAGACTGTCCTCACTGTCGGGGATGACGGGCCACAGGGGATGGCCTGTCGGGTCCGAACGACAGACGCTGACGGCGAGCAACTTGCGGAGTACGCAGTCGGAGTGTGGAGCGATGTCGACGCTGCACGGGCCTTGTTCACTGCGATAGCCGCCGACGCAGCGACCCTTGGCGTCGACGGAACGCGGGTACTCATTCCCGAGACACCGCGCCACGTCGCCCAGGCCGCGTACGCCAGCGGGAACATCGATGAGCGCCCGGACTTCGTGTTCGAGATAGACGGCCTCGGAGCGTTATCATAACCGATAACGCGGTCACAACACTCATAGAAATACTCCCCATACCATGGGTAGATGAATTTGTTCGGGAGCCCTCCAGCGTTTCTTGCGTATGTCGCGGCGTACGCTCTCGCGGCGGTCGGTTGTGGTATCGGGCTCTACAGAGCGACTCGCATGGAAGACCCCGATACCCGCCGAGGGATGGTCGGGCTCCTCGTCTGTAGCGGTGGCTGGGCGGCGCTGGAGCTCGGCTTCCTGATCACGCCCGGGACGCTGGGGTACGCGTTCTACCTCGGCAGCCTCATCGTCGGGCTCGCAACGGTCGGCGCGTGGCTGTACTTCTGTTCGGCGTACACCGGTCGGGCCTTCCACCGGAACAGGTCGTACCGCGGGGTCGCTGTGGGCGCGTACCTCGGTATCGTCGTGGTAAAGCTGACCAATCCGTTTCATGGGCTCTACTTCGCCACGCAGTTCGTCGCCGACCCGTTCCCGCATCTGGCGGTCACACACGGCGTGTTTCACTGGGTGGTGACGGGGCTCTCCTACGCGCTCGTCACCGTCGGCTTCTTCATGCTGTTCGAACTGTTCCTCGAAGCGGACTACGACACCCGCCCACTGGGCGTTCTCGTCGGCGTCACGGCGCTCCCAGCGGTGCTTGACGTCATCGGGTACACCAGCGATATCCTGCTCGATATCAACCACGAACCGCTTGGCGTCGCACTGTTCGCGTTCGGTGTCCTCTACGTGTACGACGAAGCGTTTCTCGCCGTACAGTTGACCGACGGCGTCGATGATGCCGTGGTGTATCTCGACGATGACGGCCACATCAAGGAGTCAAACGGCAAGGCACAGCGGCTCTTCCCAGCACTATCCGGGAGCCGCGGACAGAATCTTGAGACGGTGTTGCCGGCCGTCACGGAGATACTGCAGACGGACGAGCAGATTCTCGAACGAAACCGAGGTGGCGGAGCGGAGTATTACCTCGTCAGCGACACCTCGTTTTCACTGGGCCAGGTCGATATCGGTCGGATGCTCGTGTTTACCGACGTGACCGAGAGCGAGCGGCGTCGGCGCGAACTTGACCGGCAGAACGAGCAATTGGAAGGGTTCGCCACTGCAATCAGACACGAACTGCTGAACACGCTCCAGATAGTCACCGGCCGCGTCTCCGCCGCCGGCGACGCCCTGAACCGCGGGGACGTCGACTTGGCGAAGGAATCCCTCCAGTCAACGTCTGAGACAGCCGACCGGATGTCCGAAATCGTCGACGGACTCGCGACGCTGGCTCGACATGGGCAGACGATCGACGAAACAATGCCTGTCGACCTCCAGCCAGTCGTCGAAGGAGCCTGGGACCGTGCCGACACTGACGGGCTCACCATGGCGGCCGACGTGGAGGGACAGGTCATCGCCGACCCGACACGCTTGCGGGACCTCTTCGAGAGCGGGTTCACGTTCGCGGCACACAACGACGCGTCGATGGTCACCGTTTCGCGGGAGGCCGACGAGATCGTCATCACCGACGACGGGACCCCGGCGGGCGAGACAGCGTCGGAGGCCTTTTTCGAGTACGGCGGCGCGATACCGGACGCCGCGGCCGGGATGACGCTCCCGAACTTGCGGATGCTTGCACGGACCCACGGCTGGGACGTGACACTCGATACTGAATATCAGGACGGCGTTCGCGTCGTCATCTCGAACGTGACAGTGGCGCGACCGGTGGAAAGCTGACCCGGCCAACGATCCGTCTCAACCGCCGCTGACCGGCGGGAACAGCGCCAGTTCCGTTTCCTCATCGACTGCCGTCGCCAGCCCTTCGCCGGCGGCGAACGGGTCTTCACCGTCGACGAGCACCCGGATGTGGTCGGCCAACTCTTCGTTCTCGTCGAGCACCTCCTCAGCGAGCGCCGGTCGCGTCGCAAGCAGCGCGTCAAGCGCCGTTTCGACCGTGGCGTCCCCCTCAATATCGACGCTGACCGACTGGCCGTCAGCCGCGTCCCGGAGGTGTGCGAACAGTTTCCACTCCATAGCCGTATTCCGAGCGTCCGGCAAAAGAGGGTTCCGGACCACGGTGTGTCCGGTCCGGCCCGTTCGGGCAGGCAGGAGAGGGACAGTCTGTGACGGGGTGTCCAGTAGTACCGATACTCGCCTCAGTTTGGTTTCTCCGAATCGTCACCAGCAGTTGATTCGTCATCTTCGCCGTCTCCGTCCTCGGTCGGCGCTTCAGAGGCTATCGAGTCGCTGTCGTTGGCTTCGTCGGCGGCCGGCTCGCCGTCCGCCTCGGCGATTCGCTCTTCTGGGTCCCACACCTCGACAGTGTCGTCGCCGTCGTCCGCCGGCAGGTCGTCGAACGCCTCGTCCGCAGTCAGATCGTCGCTTGGCTCTTCCATGTCGGTGTTCCGGAGTGCTTCTAGCGGGTCGTCGTCCGGGGACTCGTCGCTGTCGGCAGTGTCCGCCATGGCTTCAGCTTCGGCGTCTGCTGGTGCATCCGCGCCGTCGCTGGTCGCCGCCGACTCATCCTCAACAGCGGTCTCAGTCGGCTCGTCGGCAGCGGCGGTGTCGGCCGTGGATGTGTCCGCATCAGCGTTTGCCGTGTCATTAGCCTCAGTCTCGGTCGCGTCGGCATTCGGAGCGCCGTCGTTAGCCGTGGCAGCAGTCGCATCAGCCGCCGGTTCTTCCGTCCCGTCAGTCTGCTCGTTCTGGGCAACAGCGTCGGACGCGCCTGACTGGCCATCATCGCCATCAGTATCGCTGCCCAGTTCGTCCGTCACAGCCGCCGTCGTGCCCGGTTCGCCTGTTCCCTCCGTTGCCTGTTCCAGCCGCCGCAGCGCGTCCGGGGTGGCGATTGCGTAGATTGTGTCACCGGCCGCGAGGACGCGTTCGCGGGATGGGATTGTCTCCGGCGCTGTGTCGTCGCGGGTGATCGCGACCACCGAGACTGCCAGGCTGCCGACCGGCGCGCCGTCAAGCGTGCTCCCCGGTTCAACAGTGGTGGTTCCCATCGTCTCGTCGGCCGCACGGAGCAGCGAAGCGAACTCTCGGTCGGAGCGGTCCTGCACTGGGAGCGTGACGAGCTTGTACCGCGTTTGCGGGTCAAGTTTCGGCGTGTCGGCGGCGTCGATAGCGACCGTTACCACATCGTCGGCGACGCCCCGGAGTTCGCCGGTGAGCACGCGTTTCGCCGGCGCTTGCTCCCAGACCTGAACCAGATCGCCAGCGCTTGCAGCATGGGCCGGGTCAGCCTGAATGGCGACGGCGTTCGTCGAGGGCGGCAGCGTCGGGCCGATACCGGCCGCCCGCGACCCGACCGCAAGGTAGTCGACGGTGCCGTCGTCGGCCAGTTCAACGTCCACGTGGCCGACGCCGTAGTCGGTCTTGAGCCGGCCAACCAGCCGGTCCCGGAGTTCGTCTTTTGTCAGCCGCCGGGGGAAGAGAAAGCGGCGGTTCGCAAGTGTCTCTTTAGTCTCGTCGGGCATCGGGTCGTAGCCGATGATGTCATCGATATCCTCAGGGAGGCGGACAGACGTGACGCGACCGACGGTCTGGACGATCTCGCTCACGTCGGCGTCGATGTTCCGGCCGCCAGTCGCGGCAAAGAGGTCGACGCCCAGCCGGTCCCCAATGCGCATCCCACCGTAGGCCCCGACGCCGCCGGCAAGGAACGCAGCGAGATTCAACAGGACGACACCGGCCGCCAGCACATCCTCGTCACCGAGGATAACCTCGCTGAGCGCGGTCGTTGCGCCGATAACGAGGACAACTGCAGTCAGCCCGAACAGGAGCGCCAGCCCGGTCTGAATTCGTTCCCGGACGTACCAGCGGTAGAAAACGGCGATAGCACCAGCCGGCGTCGCGGCGAGGACCGCAATGGCGAGGAGCCAGACAACGCCCTCAACCAGCGTTCGTGACACTATCCCCAGTTGCAGGTTCGCACCGATCTGTGCGAGGAGTGGCGCGCCGAGCGGCGTCATGCGACCGCCTCCACGAAGGCATCAAGGTCGGTGCGGCGGCCAATCGCGTACAGTTCGTTGCCGGCTTCGACGGCCGCGTCGCCGCGTGGTGCGACCTGCCAGCCGTCCGGCGTCCGGATAGCGACGATGGCAACGTCGTAGGCCTCCCGAACGTGGGCGTCCCGGAGCGTCGTCCCGTCAAGCGGGCCGTCGGCGCGAACTGTGAGACGGCGAAACCGGCTTCCGGCCCGACGGAGCAGGGAGACAAGTTCGTACTCCCGATGGGTTCCGCGGGGTTCGACCACGACCTTTGGCTGAGCCGACCGCAGGAGTGGTTGCACGTCCGTCCGGGTCACGGCGACCGTGAGCCGGCCCTCGCCGCCGTCAGTCGTCGGTGCCTGTACCGGCGTTGGGGGCGCCTCGGAGTCGGCGATTTCCGGTTCCGTCGGGGTCTCGGCTGGTGTCTCGTCGGCCGACGGCGTCGACCGGGCACTGACGACGGTTCCCCGAACTTGTGCGTCCTCAGTCAGCACTGTCACCTCATCGTTTCGGGCCAGTCCGGTCGGCAACAGCGCGTCCACCGAAACGGCGTGGCGGTTGTCGCCCACACGCTTCGACAGGCCCGAAAACGGCGGCGCGGCGACAACCGTCGCTCGCCCCTGCTCGTCGATGGAGACGGCGGCGTCGCCGAGGTCGAACTCCGATTTCAGCCGCTCCTCCATCCGGCGTTCGAGTTCGCCGATGCGGAGGTCGGCCGGGAACCGCCACTCCTCGCTGCGGATTTCGGCCCGGAGCGGCTCCGCAAGCGCAGGATACCCTTCCATGTCGGCCACGTCGCCGACGATGCGAATACGGACTTCGTTGCGGCCGCCGACAAATTCGACCACATCGGCGGAGAGTTTCTTCTCGCGGAGCCCCTGGAAAGAGAGCCGCTTCGGGAACTCCGCCCCGAGCTGGTCGCCCTTGCTGTGAGCGTACAGCGACACCATCCCGACGAGAACGATTGCAGTAATGATTCGCTCGGCGTTGGGGGCCTGCGTAATCGACTTGTCTGCCAGTGCCATGAGGCCGCCGCTGACGCCGGCAAGTGCGATTGCCAGCACGACAACACCGAACCCCGGTACGGTAATGCCGGTAAAGTACTTGAAACTGAATCCCAGCGCCCACGACACGAGCGCCGGTATCACTCCCACCAACAACCCCAGATAGATCCCCATCAGCACCTCGACCGGGAGCGAAGCCATGTCCACATCCTGCGTGGCCGGTAGTAAATCGCTTCCGGCCCGCGGACAGTACATTTACACCGACCGCTGTAAT
>JGI12451J12833_1000166_pt1 | contig 21292 bp, 24 predicted proteins | sample A23E3SouthBayCA_2_FD_12833 | JGI IMG/M metagenome (IMG submission 12833) | reverse complement strand
CCCGCCGATCGGCGCTCCCGGCTCGAGGCCGCGGTCGATGCGGACGGGTTGAGCAGCCCAGGTGGGGAATTGGAGGTGGTGCCACTCGTCGTTCTCGATCAGTTCGTGGACGATGTTGCCGCTCCCATCCGGCGGGTTCGCGATGACGAGGATGCGGTCGTTCTCGTCGGTGGCGGTCGACCGGACGGCCTCGGTGTGGTCTGCAGTGACACCGGGCTTGTCGGCCTCCTCGATGATGTAGATGACGTGGTCGTTGTGTGGGCCCTGGAGGTCGTCGGGGTACCGGGGGCTGACGCACTCGAAGAACCACTCGTCGTCAAGGCCGGTCTGGATCTCTCGATCGCCGTCCATCGTCCGCCCGCCGAACATCGTCGGCAGCGGGCTCCCACGGTAGAGCGATCGTGCTGGTTTCCAGATGTTCGTCTTCAGCGTTCCCGATGTCCCGGCGGTGACGTTGACGATCGTGTCCGGGTTGCAGTGGAGCGCAGCGATCCCGCCTGCCGCGGCGATGTAGGACTTTCCGACGCCGTTCGCGCCGGCGACGACCACTTGCTCGTGCTCGTGTAGCGCCGCGAGGATGCGATCCTGGACGTAGGTGCGCTGGAGACCGAGGAGGTCCTGGATGAAGCGGGCGTACCGGTCGGGGCCCGTCGACTTGGCGTACCGGGCCATGACGTCCCGGATGGTGTCGACGTCGGACGGGTCGACGTTGGCAGTAGTGCTCATGTCTTGAGGTCCTCCAGGACGCGCTCCGTTCGATTGCTCGGCTCGTAGCCAGTGATGAAAGCCCGGTGCCGGCCGACATCCCACGGGACGTCCGAGCCGTCTTCGGGGTTCGGTAGCGACAGATCGACGATGTCGTCACCATCGCGAAGGAACCAGTGCGCGCCCTCGACACCGTCGTAGACCTCACCCCAGTCGAGTCGGTAGACGTCGAACGGGGATTCCGTCCCGCCGCGAAGGTGGAAGTACGCCTCGGCGAGCACGTAACACGCGCCTTCGATGGGGTCGCCTTCGCCGGCGTAGCGATCCTTCCGGACGTCGGGGTGATCGCGGACGTAGTCGCGCAGCTGCCGGGCGACGTCGTCGGGCTCGACGAGGATCTGGACCGTCATTGGAGTACCTCGCGAAGCGCGTCGGCGACGTCGCCCCGGGCGGCGGCGTTCTGCGAGTCCGGATCCTCGAGCAAGCCGAGGTCTTTCAACCACATGCGGCGGTCGTTCGAAAGCTTCTTCTGGGCCGCCAGCACGACCGACTCCCGATAGCGACGCTGCGTCTCGGTCTTCCCTTCGCCGATCGGGACGATCTCCGTCTCCTCGTCGACGAGTGGGTGGCCGCTCTCGAGCCCCTGGGGTTTTTCGTCCGCCCAGCGATCGAGGCCGATGTCCTTTGCGTGGGTGACCGACACCCGGAAGAGCTCTGCCTCGAGGCCGAGGGGCGGCTCGCCGTGCAGCTGCTCGTACTTCTCCAGGTAGTCCGCGAAGACGTCGTCGACGAACTGCCGGAGGCCGTCGTCAAGGACTTTCTGGTAGTACGAGTTGCAGTCGGCGTAGGCGCCGTGTGTGACGGCGTTCGTGTTGTCCTCATGAGACGAGCCGTCGGCCGACGTCCCCAGGCACTGCCGGCAGCGCCCCGAGTCGTTCGGAGTCCCCCAGCCCGCCTGGCGGCCGCAGGGCTCGCCGTCTTGCCGACGACCACCGTGGTCGCCGCACTCGTCTTCCCAGGTCCGATCGTGTTCCCCCATGGGGTGTTTTCAGAAAGGGTCAGTTGTCGGCCGCCTGTTCGGTCGATTCCGCACCGCCACCATCCCCGGACGGGTCGTTCCCGGCGACGTCCTTCGCGGCCTGGGCGGCCTGGTCGAAGGTGTCCTTGCCGTAATCCGCGACGGCACCGCCGAGGATCACGATGAGGACGGCCAGCTGCCAGAGTGTGTCGAGCGGCTGGCCGGCGTACATGGAGTGGACCCAGATGCCGAGGAGCGCGAGGATGGCGACCGTTCCGACGGCAGCGCGGAGCGCTCGGTAGGGGCGTTGTGGTTTCATTAGGGGTCGAGGCTGATTTTCTGGGTGGTGGGGTGGGGGTGGAGGCTCATGTGGGTTAGAAGGTTTGGGGGGTGGCGTCGATCATGTCGCTGATGTCATGCATCGAGTAGTGTTGGGTGGTTTCGCCGTCGCCGTAGGTGACCCAGCGGGTGCCGAGGCTGCGGACTTCGCCGCTTTGGATTTCGAGGTCGATGATCCAGCCGCCGATGGCGCCTTTGTGGCCTCGCCTTTGCCCGTAGGTGGTGAGGTCTTTCCAGCACCCGGTGTAGAAGCCGAGGACGCCTTCGGATTCGGCTTGCATTTGGCCGTGGAGGTGGCCGATGGCGGCGATGGTGGGGCGGTCGTGGAGGGGGCGTTCGCGGTACAGTGTTTGGAGGCGGTAGCCGAGGGTGTAGGGTTTGCCGCCGGCGGGGTGGATGAGTTCGAGGTCGATGTCGTTTGTGTCGTCGAAGACGATGCGGGCTTGGCTGTCGCCGAGGTAGTGGAGGTCGTCGCGGCGTTGGTCGATGAGTTCGCCGAAGTGGATGCCTTCGCGGCGGTAGAGTTTGTGGTCGTGGTTGCCTTCGATGAACAGGGTGTCGATGTCGTCTCGGTGTGGGTAGTTGTCGATGACGTAGTCGCGGAGTCGTTCCCAGCCGGTGGCTTTGCCTTTGACGCCGTTGACGTGGTTGCGGTGGACTTTCCAGCCGTCGCCGATGTCGCCGGCGTGGAAGACGAGGTCGATGCCGTGGTCGACGAGGCGGTCGTAGAAGTCGTGGAGGTCGTCTAATCGTTCGGTTTTGGCGCCGAGGTGTGTGTCGCTGATGAGGCCGAAGCGGTAGCGGCCGTCGCCGTTGCCGAGGCGGTAGCGTTTGTCGCCGTCGTCGGGGATGTACCAGAGGCGGGTGCCGTTGTCGTCGATGGTCTCGTATTCGAGTTCGTATCCGGCTTCGCGGAGGCGTTGGAGGAGGCGGCTGACTTGGTCGCGGCTCCACCCGTACTCGGTGTTGAAGTCGTCGTAGGTTAACCCGTCTTGGCGGAGGGTTCGGAGGAGGCCGTCGGGGAGGTCGTCGGTGGTGGGGATCGTGTCCGTGTTGGTGGTGTCGAAGGTGGGGAGGGGGTCTGACTCGGTGTCTTCGTTGTCGGTGGCATGGGTGTAGGTGCCGGTGTCTGGGTTCCAGACGATGTCAACGCCTTTGTCCCGCAGTTTTTCGATGTAGTACTTCGCGGTGTTCTCTGCGCACTCGAGTTCGGCGGCGATATCGTGTTTGTCTGCGGGGAGGAAGTGTAGGACGCGTTCCTGGTTCTGTGTGAGGTCGATGTCGTCGGCGACCATGTCAGCGACCCCTCCGTGTCATGCGGGGAGGAGCCCCCTGAGTTCGGAGAGGCCGAGTGCTGAACTCCCCAGGACAGTGGCTTTCGTGAGGTAGCCGAGGACGTATCCCGTGGTGAAGTACCACTTGTTGTGACTCCAGTTCAACTCGGTCCTGGTTTGGGGGTCGGGGATCTTGTCCTGGTAGCCGGCCCTGGGTTTCCGGGCGAGGAATCCGGCGGCGAATCCGAGTTCGAACAGGTGGACTTCGTTCCATGTGAGGTCCTTGAGGAAGTCGTCGACGTTCGCCGACTCGGACCCGGTCTCAGTCGAGGAGTCGTGACTCATTTGTCGTTGGAATCGTCTTGCTGTTGGTTGAGCGTGATCGTGCCGCCGAATGCCTGCAGGTCCGCCTCGATCCCCCACCACCGCCCGATCAACGACCACACGACAGCGCTCAAGACACCGTAGGTGGCGGTGGCGTTGGCGTCGCCGGTCGAGACGAGGACGGTGATGATCGCCCAGGTGGCGACGAGGATCCACGTCGCGACTTTTCTGGTGTGGCTGTTGTCGTGGTGGGGAACGAAGACGAGGAGGAGGCAGGCGAGTTCGGCTTTCACCCGGGTGACGGGGTGGGTGGCGAGTGGTTGTCTGATCGGGCTTTGCTCGACAGTCATGAATGTGTGTTGAGGCCCGCGTCGACGGGTGAGGTCGACGCGGGTTGGTGACGCGGGGAAGTCACGTCCTCGGGGGAGGAGAGGCCGCGTCGGGGTTGGAGGCCCACCCAGCCTCGGGGGCTGGTCCCAACCCCGGTGGGGTTGGTTCAACGGGGGTACCCGTGGGCCAGTGGACCGACCGAGATTTGAACTCGGGACAGCCAGGCAATCCACGCCTTCGGGATAGCCGTCACCGGCACGGCGGCGTCCCGCCGTATCTCCCTACTTATGGCGCTTCCCGCGTCTTGTTCACGACCGGACCACCCTATTTGCCTCGCGGCGTTCAGTCACCCGGTCGATTACTACCACGGAACTAAGCCCGGTGCTCTCCCAGACTGAGCTATCGGTCCGAACGCCGCGCTGTAGGGGAACGCTCGGATGTCGCTCCCTTTGGCGTCTTTCAGCCCGCGACTTCCCACCTGCCGCGGCAGGCGGGCGAGTGGGCCGAGCAGGAGTTGAACCTGCACGTTGCTTCCGAATCGCGTGGAGCGCCACACCCAGGGACGGGTGCCGCTCTACCTCACCGATGCCGCCCAACACCGGACGCGCCTTCCGGGGTGAACATCGGGGGTAATCTACGTCGGGTGGCGCTACTCTCCGACTCTACCATTGAGCTATCGGCCCGTGCGACGGTGCCGTGACAGGGTTCTCACCCACTCAGACGCGTGAACGCCTTAGACGGGTTTACCGCCTCCGCAGGGTCAACACCCATTCACGGCCTTATCCGCCGATACCTCGGCGTGGAGTCGAACCACGCACCGCCAACGAGGCGAATGTGCGGCAGCCAGGACTCTCACCTGACCCCCGGGAATCCCCGACCCCGCGATCCCCTGTTATCCAGGGGGCACCCAGCGTCGAGGCGAGGGCACGTATTCGCTGCCGCAGTCGGCAACTCACAGTGACAGGACTCGAACCGATCCCCGTGACCACGTATCCTCGCGGACGAGCTGCCAGCATCCGCGACCGGTGCAACACCCTCGAGCATGGGAGCACCCCAGCGGCCGTCATCGGGACCTACTCGTACCAACCCACCGTCAATATCTCTCGGTCGGCCACGTCGACGACCACACCGACCCCGTCGTCGACGAACAACCGACACCCACGCCGATGCGTCTGCCGCACCTCGCCACCGTCGATCGCGTCCGCCACCCGATCCCAGTTGATGCCACGCTCTTTCGCGCGTTGCCCGGCATGGATCGTCGGTCGGTACTCCGACGGGTCCCGGGACACCGTGATTGATGTAGGCATACTGACTACGTGTCGATGGGGTGTGACTCGTCGACGCCTGCCGCGATCGATGCGGACAACGCGGCGGCGATGCCGTTCGGTCCGATGGGTGCTGTCCCACACCGGGCGAGTGCGACGAGCGCGAACGCGTCACGGTCGACGGTGTACCCCTTGGACTCGAGGGTGCGGATGGTCGCCTTGATCAGCTCCCGCACCCGCTCCCAGTGCGCTGTTTCCCACAACCTCGTCCACGCGTCTTCGGCGCCGCAGTGACACCAGACGCCGCGGGACTCGTCGGCGGTGTCGCCGGGCCCGTAGTCGACGACGGTCGACCGACGTCGGCGCCGATACTTGCTTCGGCGGACACTCGTCGGCGAGGCGGGGTCGCGGCTGCGGCGGTGGACGCGTCGACTGCGGATGCGGCGATGACAGTTCTGACAGACATCCCCGGCTTCGAGAATGTCCTCGGTGAGGATGGGGTGCAGGGACACCACGGGCTGGCGGGGTCTCTCCCCCGAGTCACGAACCCTGGTGGTGCCTGTACCAGATACTGGCGTGTCCTCAGTCATAAACCATCCCCCGTTGAAACACAGAACCCGCGTTTCACCACCCCACCCTCATCGAATCCCCACGACTCGACGAGGGCCCCCTCCACCTCGAGGAATCGGAGGTACCGATTCACCACCTGGACAGTGAGGTCCAGCTCCTCCGCGACGACGCGGGGTTGGACGCCACCCGCGACGAGGGTGTCACCCCGGTCCTCGGCGTCGACGACGGCCTCGTAGATCTCGCGTTTGGTGTCCTCGTCGATACCGTACGCCCCACCGGTCATGGGTGGCCTCCGACGTCTGCGCGAGTGGGTCGGTCGTCGAAGGCGCGGTCCTCGCCGTCGACGCCGATCCAGACCCACTCTCGGTCTGGGGGGTTGCGGTCAGCGCGTGGCGCCTCGCTCAGGTCTTCGGGTTGGTCGCCGATGGTGTCGAGGACCTGTTGCCGGTGGTTGAGCCAGGCGATGACCTGTTGTCGGGGGCCGCGGTCAAGGGCGAGTTCGACGCTACGCCACGTTTCGACGCGGCCCTGGGTTTCTAATCCGCGGATACGGGCCTGGGCGGTGCGGGCTCGCGTCGGGTTGTCGAGGAGGTCGTGGTCGAGGAACCGGTTGGCGGCCGCCCGCGGCGGACGCGTCATCCAGAGACCCCTCCGAACGCAGAGAGGTTGGCTTGGTGGTCGACGGTGCCGACGACCTCGAACGCCGGCGTCGCGAGCGGGTCCTCACCGAAACTCTGGTACACCTCGCCGTCCTGGGCGATGCACTCGTTGATCCAGTAGTAGTCGCGTGTGGTCGCTTCGGTGAAGGGAACGCCGGAATCGAGGTAGCGGACCGTCCAGGTCGGCAGGCCGAGCGACCGGGTCTCGGTGACGGACTCGACGACGGCGTCCTCCCGGTGGTGCCGTGCGATCACGTCGCCGCGGCCGACGATGCCCGACACGTCACCGTTCGTGCGGGGGAACTCGTACTCGCGGACATCGCCGTCGATCGTCCGCAACCGGTTCGACGCGACGTCTAGGCCGAGTGCGGACTCGTCGACGGTCTGGGCCGTCTCGCTGTCGAGGAGCAGGACGATCGTGTACGTCCGGTTCCCGTAGTGGTACTGGCCGCTCCGCCGCTCGTGGTCGTAATGGGACTCGACCGCCTGCTTCGCGAGGCCGGCGCTCGGGAACAATCCCTGCCAGTTGCAGTGGGTCGCCGTACAGGTCGCGAGGACGCCGTCGGTGACGGTGCGGATGGTCGCCCGGTCGATGGGACTATCGACGACGATGTCTGCCCGACTATCGATTACCGTCACGCCGATTCACCTCCGACATCGTCCGGGTCCAACGCATCCAACTCGGCAATCAACGACGACCCCGGCGACCACGCATGCCGTCGATCGCGGTGGACTGGCTCGTCGAATCGGTGCCCGCACTCGCGGCACCGCCACCCATGGTCGCGGGGGCGGTCGGTGCTGTTGCCGCTGCCGACGATCGACAAGATCCGCGTCGCATCACACCGCGGACAGGCAGTGACCAAGTCGTCGGTCATCGCGATCCCTCAACCGTGTCGATGTGGTGGTTGATGTCGGCGATGAGGCTCGTGCGCGTCTCCCCGTCGCGGTCGATCTCCCACTCGATCACCCGGACCAACGCCGTCCGTGTCGCCATCGACAGTTGCGGCCGCCCGTCAGGATCCTCCCACCGATACAGGTCACCGTTCGCCACCGCGTCCGACACCCGGTGTTTCGCTTCCAGCGGCGAATACGACGAGGTGCGAACGACGTACCCTGGCCGGACTCCCACCTGCTCCTCGCCCGTGGTGTGCTCGACGATGAAGAGCACCTGCTCGTAGGCGGCCTGGTGGTCCTCGGAGATGCTCGCCGAGTCACTCATCGCTGTCCTCCAGGTCGTGGACACAGATCTCACACCCACACCGACGCCGTGCCGCCCGTACCGCCGCCAGGTCGTCGGTCGCGACACTCGCCTCCCGCGTGCACCGGTCACTCGCACCGAAGACAGCCTCCAGGTCACCCAAGGACACCACCTCCGAAGAGCAGCGTCGCGGTGATGACGCCGATGAGGAACCAGAAGAATGCGAACGCCGCGAGGAACACGCGGAGAAGCATCAGACCGACACCTCCGCGTCCGCCCCCAGGACGTCCTCAATCCTGATCGTCGGGTACTCCTCGAGGATCTTCTTCGCCTTCCCCCGCGGGTCGGGCGTCGTCTTCGCCACCGCTTCCACCCGACCCAGGAACGGTTCCCGCTCGAGGAACCACACCCCCGAATCCGGGTCAGGATGCTCGAACGCGTGACCGCGTTCTTTCAGCTCCGTCTTGTACTTCCGAATGGTGCGGGGGTCAGCCCCGGCGATGTCCTTAATCGCGCGGTCCAACTCGGACTCGTCCAACCCGGTCCCGTGGTTCGCGTCGAGACGCTCGGCGATCTCCCGAGTTTTCTCGACCGTCGCACTCGCCTTGGTGACAGGTTCATGCGGGCTTGTGTGTGTGTGTGTTCTTCGGCGGTATCCCCCGCCCCCAGGACTCGGTCGAGTTTCGCTTCGATGCGGGCGGCTCGGTCGTGATCCAGCCACTCCCGAACCGCGCGACGCACCACCTCACTCTCCGATAATCCGAGGGTTTCGGCCTGTTCGGCGAGGTCGATGTAATCGTCATCAGAGAGATAGGTTTGGACGCGGTTCTCACGCCGAGACACGTGGACCACCCCCAGAATCGTGAGTTAGATCTGAGTTAGAGAGCGTGTTCTGACCCCCTGTTTGAGTTAGATTTGAGTTACATTCAGAAGAGAAGAGAGGGGGAGAGGCGGTGCTGTATGGTGCGTGTGTCGAGACACTCGTATTGCTATCTTGCGATTCCGTGGTTTCGTCGGTGGGTGTGGTGGGTGCTCTCGAGCGGTCGTGGACACACGCACACACTCCACCTGAAACAGGGGTATCGCCACTACTTAAAGCGGCGTCCCGAACACCGCTCGAATCACCGGGGACTGCCGTCGCTGCGACTTGGGCATCTACGGGTTTTAAAAAGTGCCCGGGGAGGGTTTTGAACCCTCGATCTCCGCATATCCCAGGTACGAGGCTCGGCGGGCCTCCGGGACGCGGGGTCTGCCGCACCGGAGCTCGATACCCTATGAGTGCGGCGCTATGACCAGCTAAGCCACCCGGGCTGTCGGGTGGCTACCCGTCGCCGACCCTTCAACCCTTCTATCTTACCCGGGTCGACCCCACGGATTTATGCCACGTGACCGGACATATCCGGACATGGACCTCCCCGACCGCGTCGCGGACGCACTCGACGGCGAGCAGGTCGCCGCGAGTGTCGAACTGGGCGGCGAGGACACGCTGTACGTCACGCCGACGCGCACCCTGATCTACCGGGGGCAGGGGTTCCTGAGCGACGATTCGGTGGAGGAACACGCCCACGACGCCGACCGCGTCACCGTCGACGTCGGTCGGCGGAAGGCGACGCTGCGACTGGACTACGGGATCGACGGCGCCACCGAGTTCTCAGTGCCGGCCGACGTCATCGACGAGGTGTTACACCCGGTGATGGCGGGCGTGCTGAACGCCACCGGCGTGACCGCATCCGGCGAGACGGTGCTGTCCACCCATCGGTTCTCGGAACTGACCCTGGTCGTGACCAGTCACCGCGTCGCCAAACACATCGGGGAGGCCGTCTGGAACCCCGAGTACGAGGAGGTGGAGTACGCCGACGTCACCGCCCTCGCCCTGGAGGAGGGGAGTGTCGCCGACCAGCTCGTCCTCGAGACCGACGAGCGCACCCACCGGACGAAGGTCCCCCAACAGGAGGCGCCACGGGTGCACAACCGCATCGAGGAGGCCCTCTGTGAGTACCACGGCGTCACCGATTACGCGGCCTTCGAGCGGATGATCGCCGAGCGGGGTGAACCGGCCAGCACCGAGGATGGGAGCTCGGGGTCCGGATTCGTCGACTCGGGGCTGGACCCCATCGAGACCCGTGGCGCCGACGCCGCCGACGCCAAACCCGCCTCCACCCAGACGAAGGCGCCGGCGGAGGAACCCGGCGCCACCGCGGCGGCCGACGAGTTCGGGGAGTTCGAGCAGGCGACCGATCCGGACGCCGACCTCGAGGCGCGGTTGCGGGAACTGGAGGCCACCATCGAGGAACAGGAGGCGCTGATCGCCGAACAACGCGAGGCCCTGGAGTCGCTGGTGGCGACGCTCAACCGTCGCGACCGGTGACCTTCCGGATGCACGTCGAGCCGAACGGTCCAAGTTCGCCGGCGTCGAACTGGATGAAATGCCCCGTCGAGAGGCTGGCACCACACCGGCGACACTCGTAGTCGCCCTCGCGGGTATGGACCTGGGATTGGTGGCTGACGTACTGACTCGAGCGCACGGTGAGGACGCCGTCCTCGCGGTCGATGACGTCCCGGCGGTCGGCCGCGTCCAGGATCTGCCGGGTCAGGGACGGGGCGGTGGTCACGGACTCGAGACGGGTGACCGCCTCCGCGACGGACAGTTCCGAGTCCTCGAGGCTGGCGAGCAACGCCACCCCCAGCTCGACGCGGTCCCCGTGGTCCTCGCCCATCACCGGGGCATCGGGTCGGGGCTGGCTTAGCTCCTCTGCCGCGGAAGGCACTTGGCGGGGCGGTGTCTCTGCTCGAGCGTGTTCGACCGCCGCCAGGTCATCGCCGGGACCGCGGTCCTCGTCGTGGTGGGCGCATATCTCCTCGTCTCGCCGGGCGGGGCCCTCGCCCGGCTTGGCACCGTCGTCGCGCAGCCGTGGTTCCCGGTGGTGCTGGTCGGGCTGTACCTGGTCCGGCCGCTGTTCGCGTGGCCGATCACGGTGCTGTCGGCACTGGTCGGGTTCCGGTACGGGGTCACGCTGGGGGTGCCGATCGCCCTGGTCGGGGCGGTGGCGACGAGTCTCATCCCCTACGCGGTGGGGCGGCGGCTGCGCACCGACCACGGGTGGGTGGGTCGAGTCACCGCCGGCGGGGAGTCGTACTTCCGGACCGCGGGCGATCTGCGGGGCGTGGTCGCCGCCCGTCTCGCGCCGACGCCGGCCGAGGCCATCAGCGCCGGTGCGGGCGTCGCGGCGGTCCCGGTCCCGGCCTTCGTCCTCGGGACGATGCTCGGGGAACTGCCCTGGACGGTCGCTGCCGTCGCGGTGGGGGCCTCCCTGGAGTCGACGGCCGGTTTGGGGGCCGTGGCCGTCGACCCGCTGTTCGTGGTGGGCGGGGGGCTGGCGGCGGCGCTGCTGTTGGCGGGCCCGCTCTACCGACGGGTCGCTGGCTAGGTCCAGAACGGGTCGCCACAGTCCATGACGACGCCGTGGTTGGGGCAGACGTACTTGCAGTGCCGACGCAGGAGGGCGGCCCCACACCGCGGACAACTCGCTGCCCCGTCGGTCATGGTCGTGGGCGTCGCGGGGCGTGGGCTTGACTGTTTTGGGGGTGGATTCGGGTCGGAGTTCGGCAAACACCTAACACCGTCGCCCCCACACGGCCGGGCATGCCCGACGGACCCGGAAGCTTTAGGCCCCGGCCCCGAACCGGCGGGCGGAGCCCGCGATGGAGAAGGCGCTGTGGTACCTGCTCGCCGGCACGCGCGGCGGGGAAAACCGGGTCCGGATCATCCGGTCGCTGGCCGAGCACCCCAAGAACGCGAATCAACTCGCGGAGGCCCTCGACGTGAGCTACAAGACCGTCCGCCACCACCTCGACCTGCTCGTCGACCACGACGTCGTCGAACCCGGCGGCGACGAGTACGGGCAGCTGTACTTCCTCACCGACCGGTTCGAACAGCACCGGGACGCCTTCGAGGAGATCACGGAGGCGATCGACTGATGGCCATGGATACCACCATCCAGGCGGCGACCGCACTCGCCGGGGTGAACGTCGTGTTGCTCGCGGCGTTGACCGTGGTGTGGCTGCGGAACTACCGCACGTTCCGAACCACGCTGGTCCTGGGGTTGGTCGCGTTCGCGGTCGTGATGCTCCTCGAGAACGCGATGGCGATCTACTACTTCCTGGACATGCAGATGCTGTACAGTGGCGACCCCGGCGTCCAGGAGGCGGTGTTGGTGCTGCGGGGCCTGCAGTTCCTGGCGATCGCCGCGCTGACCTGGGTGACCGTGAAGTGAGCCAGAGTTGGGTGGGACTCGACCCGAACTCGACAGAGAGTTCACCGAACTGATAATTACCTCGGGGGTGTCCCTCCCACCGGAGGTACCATGCCAGATTACACCCGCCGCCGCATCCTCCGCGATGCGGCCATCGCCACCGGCGCGCTCGCGATCGGCGTGCCAGGCACCGCCACCGCACTCCGCGGGAAACCCAGTTTCACCAGCCGCCTCTACGCCGACGGCACCACCTGGGGGACCAAGGGCGCCGCCATCATCCCCGCCCCGACCGACGCCAACGCCGGGTCTTTCGACCAGCTGTTCGCCATCGTCAACGGCGCCGACGGACAGCTCCCCGTCGCCGAGGCCGCCCCCGGCAACCCCGCGTACAACGGCGGTCGCTGGGCCACCCAGACCGTCACCTGGACCGCCGCCGGCATCGCCGCCCACGACCCGCTCCCCGTGTTGACCCGGTACGGCCCCGCCGACGACCCCACGGCCATCAAGTTCCACCACGACCGCGGCCACCTCGACATCGTCGCCGGCTCCCCCGACCCCGCGGCGACCCCGGACTACTTCGAGTGCCCGCTGCTGCCCGACAAGTCCTGATCGGTCGGGGCCAGCCCACTCAACACTCCGACCACCCACAGGACTGACAGGTCTTACAGCCCTCGGTGTACACCAGCGTCATCGCTCCACAGTCCGGACACTCCGGACTCTCCCCCGCCTCGATGATCGACTGCATGTCCGCCGTCGAGGCTGCCTCCGCCGCCCCACCGTCACCCGTGGGCTCGCCCGGCGGGGTCTCCTCGGCCACCTCGTCGGCGGTCTCCTCGAGGGTCCGTTGCTGGGGGATCTGCCGGTCGATGTCGCCCTCGATGTACCGCCCCAACGCCGTCCCGATCGCGTCCGGGATCGAGTTGATCTGCTCGCCCTTGTCCCAGGCGACCTTCGGGGACCGCGTCCCCTGTAACTCGTCGACGATCTCCTCCGGGTCGACCCCCGACCGCAGCGCCGTCGAGATCGTCTTCGCCAACGCCTCCGTGAAGCTGTTCGTGTACCCACCGGAGTGCCCGATGTTCGCGAACAGCTCGAAGGGCTCGCCCGTCTCCGGATCCTCGTTGATCGTGACGTACAGCTTCCCGTACCCCGTCTCGATGCGCTGGCTCACCCCGTGTAAGGTGTCGGGCCGGGGCCGCACCGACCGCCGGTCACCACCGAGGTCCTCGAGATCGCCCAGCGACTCGGCGACGGCCTCCCGGTCGAGGAACGCGGCCAGGCCACCGAACCGCTCGGTGATCTCCTCGGCGATCGCCGCCGCGGCCTCCTCCTCGTCCATGCCCGCGAAGTCCGTGTTCTGGGCCCGCGTCGTCAACACCTGCTTGGACCGGGTGCCGTCACGGTAGACGGTCACGCCCTTGCCCCCGTGCTCGTAGATGAACCGGTACACCTCCTCCATGTCCTCGACGGTCGCCGAGTTCGGGAAGTTACACGTCTTCGAGATCGCCGAGTCAACCCCCTCCTGACAGGCACACTGCACCGCCGCGTGGTCCTTGCCCGAGAGGTCCTCGGTGATCACGAACAGCTCCCCGATCGCGTCCGGCACCGACGCCAACCCCTCGACGCCCTCGAAGGCGTTGTCCGCCATCTGGGCCTCCGCCTCCTTTTTCACCGCGTCCACGTCGACGTCGTTGGCCTCCAACACACGGAGGAAGTAGTCGTCGAACTCCACGAGCATCTCCTCGCCCTGCACGTCGTCGGAGACGTTCTTGTAGTAGGCGACGTTGTAGATCGGCTCACACCCGCCGGTGGTGTTGCCCACCATCGAGGTGGTGCCGGTCGGCGCGATCGTCGTCGTGTTGTGGTTCCGGATCGGGAACCCCTCGGCCCACCGGTCGGCGTCCAACCCCGTCTGGTGCTCGAACCAGTCGGCGTACCGCGTGGGGTCGGCGTACTTCGAATTCCCCCACTCGTCGAAGCTGTCCCGCTCCTCGGCGAGCTCGTGGGACGCCCACTTCGAGGAGTGGTTGATCTCGGTCATCAGCTGGCGGGCGACCTCGTTGCCCGTCTCGGACCCGTACTTGATCCCGAGCTGGATGTACAGCTGGGCCAACCCCATGATCCCCAGCCCGATCTTCCGCATCTCGGCGACCTTCGCCTCGATCTCGGGCACCGGGAAATCCGACATGGTGACCACGTTCTCGAGGAACCGCGTCCCGTACTCGATGCGGTGTTCGAGTTCCTCGGTGTCGATGGCCGCCTCCAGGAACGCGTCGACGGCCGCGGCCGTGGAGTCGTACTCGTCGGCGTGCTCGGCCGACCACACCCGCCAGTCCGGGGCGTCCGCGGCCGCGATCGTCGAGAGGTTGATGTGCCCGAGGTTGCAGGCCTCGTACTCCTCCAATGGCTGCTCTCCACAGTTATGAACCACGACGCCGTCTGCGACAAATGAACTGGTGTCGGGTTCCGTCAGGTCGTACACCGCTTCGTGCCCATCGTACGCGACCGAAGCCACGGTGGCGTCGAACGGACCCGTGGAGGAGCCCCGGTCGGAGGCCGCTACCGCTTCTTCGAGCGTGGATTGTTGCTCCTCTGCGAGGAACCCAATCTCCTCGTCGAACGCGACGAGATGACCGGCGCTCACCACTAGCTGGTGGCGTCCCTGGGGTTCGGAGGAGTTCGTCCCATCGGTCCCATCCGGGAGCTCCGTCGATCCGGCTGGGTTCCGGTCCTCGTGGAGTTGCGACCGGATCCCGAAGTTCAACAGGAGTTGCTGAACATCCTGTAGCAGGGCCGCGCTCGTACTCGTCAATCTGGCCGAGAACCCCTTCTCCAGGGTGTCCTCCACGTGACCGTCTGCCGTGAAGAGGGCCTGGAGGAAGCCGCGAGCCATCGCTTCGCTGCCCTGCATCACCGCTTCGGGAACCTGCAGTGGCTCCTGGACGAGCCCGGCTTCGTCGGCGAGTTCGTAGAGTCGACCGGACCGGATGCGTTGTTCGACGGCTTGGGCGCCCCGGGCGTCGCCGCTGTGCGTGACCTCGTCGTCGGCGTTGCCGAGTGGGTCGTGGACGATCTCGTTGACGTCGGCCGCGAAGTCCCCGGCGAGAGTTCCGTCATCGTCGTCGAAGTTGAGGACGGCGCGTTCCTCGCCGTGATCGAGGCGGCCATCGCCGACGAGCCAGCCGAAGACGCGGCCCTCGGCGGCGGAGCCGTGTTGGCCGAACCCGCCTTTCCGATTCTGGAGGTGGACGGCGTCGCCAACCTCGAGGTCCTGGGCTTCGACCCAGCCGTCGTCGGTCATGACGCGGTGGTCGGCGGTGAGCCGGAGTTCGTATCCTTCCTCGGTGGTGAGGCGGTAGACGTCTTTCTCGCCGGTCTTGTAGACGCTGCTGGCCTCCTTGGTGTGTTCCTCGGCGAGACGCCCGTCGACGACGACGTCCGTGGCGACCCCTTGGTCGTAGAGGTCCTCGGCGGTGACCAGTCCCTGCGCGGTGCTGATGCGGGTGTCCCCGGTGACACAGGGGTTGGTCGCGAGGATCTCGTGGTCGGGATGTTCCTCGATGTCGAAGCTGTGTTCGTCGTTGACGCGGTCCAGGTAGATGACGCCGGGTTCGCCGTTCTCGTGGGCGCCCTCGACGATGCGCTCCCAGATGCGTTCGGCGGGGATGGAGAGCTCCTCGCCGACCTCGACGTGGTCGCCGAGCCCGTACCGGCTGTACATCTCCTTGGTCTCCTCGGTGGCGACGTGGGCCTCGCCGGTGCGGGGATTGGTGAAGGTGTACTCCTCGCCGGCCTCGAGGGCGGCCATGAACTCGTCGCCGATGCCGACGCTGATGTTGAAGTTCGAGAGGTGGCCCTCGACGGCGTTGCGGAGGTGTTCGGGGACGCGGCCGTCCTCGTCGATGAGGCCGCGGGCCTCCTCTAAGGCCTCGCTGAAGGTGGTGTAGGTGTAGTCGTCGGGGTCGTTCAGCCGGAGGCTGTGGGCGAGGCTGACGTCCTTGTTCTTGGCGTGGATGAACTCGATGACGTCGGGGTGGCTGACCCGCATGACGCCCATCTGGGCGCCGCGACGGGTGCCGCCCTGGGCGATCGTCTCGCAGTTGTGGACCACGACGTCATCGGCGACGTAGGAATGGGTTTCCGGGACTTCGATGTTGTGGACTGCACCCTCGTATGCAACGGTCTCGACCGAGCGGACAGCGACGACGTCCCGGCCGTGTGCTTGTTTGGTCCGATCGGTCGCACGGAACCCATCCGGGAGTTCGTCGAACAGTCTCTGTAACGGGGTCCCGATGGCGGTACTCACACTCGCGTTGACGTTGTACGTTGGTTGCTTCCCCTCCGGTTCCTCACGGTTGTGCCGGGAGAAGTGAACGCCACACCGGAGCCCGACTTGGTATACGAAGTCGACGATTTCCTCGTTGACGAGGGTCAGTTGGAGGCGTTGACTGTCGCCCCGGTGTTGGATACGGCCATCGCCATCGAATAAGGCTTCGACGAGTCGTGCCTGGACGTCGATGGGGGCCTGCCAGAGGAACTCGGGGACGCGCTTCTCTGCCGCCCCGGTTCCGAAGAGGCCTTCGATGACCTGGGCGAAGCTTGAACTCTCCACATGGACGATGCGGGTGTTCCGGTCGGGGACCCGCTCGACTCTGGAATCGACCCCGAACTCGTCCAGTGCAGCTTGAATCTCGTTGCTTGCTTCGGTTTCCTCATCGTGGAGTGTAAACGTCACCTCACTGGGAAGGCCACGCCGGTAGACGACACAGCCCTCTGCCAGATACCAGCCAGCGACAGTGGCCAAGGCCTCCACAGCAACCTCCTGGGCGAGTGACGCTGGGGGGTGTCCCTTGGTTGCCCCGTAGTAATCGCGATTGATGGTGATCCCACCATCGGTGAAGACTAATGGCCCCGAGGCGATGGAGGACAGATCAATCGTCTCCCCGAGGCCGGGGCCCTGTTCGACTGCGGAGTGTCCCAGGACGAGGCGATCGCCTTCGTCGATATCCTTTGCGTCCACCCACTCGAACCCGTCGTCGGTGGCGACCTTGAAGGGGTGTTCACGGGTTGCCTGGAGGGGTTCGTTGCGGCGTTTTGGATGGATCTCGATCAGGTCCTCATCGACGTGGCGGTCCATCGTCTCGGTGATGGGGCGGGGCGTCCCTTCGCCGTCGATGACGGTATCGCCCTCCTGGAGGTGTTCGATTTGGGTCTGGCCCGATGGGGTGAGGATGTTCGTCCCCGGTGGGAAGCAAAGCTGGTCGTAGGTTTCCATAAATGTGACCGGGCCGCTGGCGATGCCGCCGGTCGAGCCGACGGGGTCGCCGTAGGGGCGTAACTGCCAGAAGGCATAGCCGAGGCCGCCGCCGCTGTTGTGGGAGACGATGGCGTCGGCGAGGTACTCGTGGTCGCCGGCGACGGTGAGGTCGTAGACGGTGTCGGTCCCGACGGCCTCGACGGATTCGACGGGGACGTGCCACGTTGTCTCGTCGACGACGGTCCCGATGCGAGTCTCCTTGCTGTCGATCGCCTCGAGACTGGTCTGCATCGTGGCCCAGCGGTCGTCGACGAACCCGACGCGGTCGGCGAAGGCCTCGAGGGCGTGGGCGCCGGTGGGGCCGACGTTGTAGTAGTCCCGGTGCTCGACGTCGTACTCCCAGGTCGCGGCGGGGATCCCGAGACCGAGCAGGAGTTGTTGGACGTCCTCGACGAGGGTCTCTGAGGCGGTCCAGAACCGGGGGTAGGTGTCATTCTGAAGGCTGCCCTCGGTCGTGAACAGGCCACGGAGGAAGGCGGCGACGGTCTCGCGGTCGGTCTCGTAGAGGATGTCCGGGACCTGGGCCTCCGTCGCGGTCGGTTTGGCGTCCCCGAAGTGTTCGAGCCAGTAGCGTTTGAGTTCGTGGCTGTGGATGACGGCATCGTAACAGCCCTCGTCGTACCGGGCGTCCAGTGGGGTGTCGAACAGTTCGCGGCACAGGTGGTCGGCCCGGTCGAGGACTGACTCCCGCCGCAGGTGGAAGCGGATGCCATCCTCGTGTTTGGAGCCGTCACCGATCCACATGCCGAGGAGTTCGGCGAGTTGTGGGGTGAGTTCGCTGGGTTGGGTGACGGTCTTGACGGGGGTGCCGTTGGGGTCGAGGTCGTGTCTGTTGCGGTAGGCGCCGACCGCCGCGGTGGAGGCACCGAGGGTGGTGGCGAGTTCGCCGTCGGTGGCGCCGTCGGCGTACAGGTCCGCGAAGGTGTCGGTGTCGAAGCTGACGCTGCCGGCCGGGCGGCCGCCGCTGCCGTTTGGCGGGAGGTCGAGTTCCATGCTCCGGCGGCGTTGAACCGTGGAGGCCGAGCAGTCGAGTTCGGCGGCGATCTCGTAGTCGGAGTGACCCTCCGCGTAGAGGGTTTCGATGTCGGCGTTGTCGACGGTGCGGGTCTTCCCCCACTGGGGGCCGGTCGCAACGCCGGGAAGCGATGGTGCGGGGGCCGAGTCCGGAATCCAGTTCAGACTGACCGCGAGGTGGTCGCCGGGGTCGATCTCGTCGATGCGGGTCCAATCGTCATCGACGAGGAGTTCGTGGTTGGGGGTCCCGGTGAGCTGGATGCCGGCCGCCGTCTGGACGCGGTGGACTGGTGCGTCGACGTAGCGGTGGGTCGCTGTGACGGTGCGGTAGCGGTAGCCGCCGTCGGGGTCGCGTTGGCGGATGGCGTCACCGTCCTCGACGTCGGCGACGCTGGTCGGGCCCTCCTCGGCGACGTGGACGGTGGCGTCTGCGGTCAGGCATTGGAACACCTCGGCGGCTTCCTTGGCGGTCTGGTGGATGTCGGTGAGGTCGTCGGCGGGGCTGTCGACGAAACACGCCGACAGCTGCTGGAGTTCGTCGCCGGCGTTCATCAGGGTCGGGGAGTTCGGGATGAACGAGAGGTCCTCCATCAGCGTCTGGAACTCGGCTTTGGTGGCGGTGACGTGGTCCTGGATGTCGCCGGGGAGGTCGGGGACGATGGTGTCGTAGGCGAACTTGTTGATGTTGTCCTCGGTGAGTTCGACGGTGACGTCGTCCTCGACGGTGGTGCCGGCGCCGAAGACCTCGGCGGCGAGTTCGTCGCGGCGTGGGTGGTCGGGTTTGAGCTGGTCGGGGGTGGCGGTGATGGTGTCGCCGCGTTTCTGGGCCTCGTAGACGGTTTCGGCGAGGGCGATGTTCTTGGCGACGCGGTCGAAGAGGTCCTCCTGTTGTTCGACGAAGTTGCCGTCCCGGTCCTGTTTGAGGTAGCGGGCGGGGAGGATGTTGTGGTAGGCGTTGGCGGTGAGGCGCTCCTCTAAGGTGTCGCCGTCGGTGCGTTTGACGGGGAGGGTGATCTCGTCGGCGCTCAGGTCGGTCATTGGGCGGTCCTCCGATCGTCGGCGACGGTGGGTGTGTCTATCATGGCAGCAGGCTCCTCTCTGTGGGTGGCTGGGACGGGGGTCGCACACCGATGGCGCGTGGGGCCCCCAGATGCCCGCGCGCGCGTGGGCCGGACGCCCGAGATGTGTGGTGTGCGGTGGTGTGCCCCGGATTCCCCGTTGCCCCGAGCGTGGGGCTGCCACCTGTGGTGCCGTTGGGCGGGTGTATCGGGACCCTCATAACCATCCGTAGCGGTGTGAAAGTGAAGCTGTTTCGGTGTGGAAACCGCGTGACAGCTCCCGGATTTCACTTCCACCGGTTCAGGACGGGGTCGATGGTCTGTGTTCGGGCCCGCTCCCCCGTAAACCCTGGGTCAGGCGGTGGTGGGGACGGCGGCGAGGCCGAGGAAGTTCCCGACGAGGTCGTGGCCGGCGCCGGTCAACACGCTCTCGGGGTGGAACTGGACGCCGTAGATCGGGTGGTCGTGGTGGCGGACGCCCATGACGAGGTCGGCGTCGTCGTGGGGCGTGGTCGCGGTGACGGCGAAGCAGTCGGGGATGGTGGTACAGACCAGGGAGTGGTAGCGGCCCGCGGGGAAGTCCTGGTCGAGGCCGGCGAAGATCCCGGTGTCGTCGTGGTGGATGGGACTGGTCTTCCCGTGGACGGGGGCAGGGGCGTGGTCGACGGTGCCGCCGAAGGTGTGGACGGCGGCCTCCATGCCCAGACACACCCCGAGGGTCGGGATCTCGGGGCTGAGTTCGGTGAGGAGTTGGGGGGTGATGCCGACGTCCCGTGGGGTGGCGGGGTGGCCGGGACCGGGGGAGATGATGATGGCGTCGGGGTCGATCGCCCGGACGGTGTCGAGGGTGGTGGTGTTGTGTTCGACGGTGGTGGGGACGCCGTGGGCGCTGACGTACTCGACGAGGTTGTAGGTAAAGGAGTCGTAGTTGTCGATGACGAGGACGGTCATCTGGTGAGCTCCGGGCCCGCGATGGTGTCGAGGGCCGTGCGGACGCCGTCCATCTTGGCCTCGGTCTCCCGGTACTCGGCGGTGGGGTCGGAGTCGGCGACGATGCCGGCGCCGGCCCGCACCCGGACGACGTCGGGGTCGCCGTGGGTGATGGTGGCGGTGCGGATGGCGATGGCGGTGTCGGCGTCGCCGGTCCAGTCGACGTAGCCGACGCCGCCGCCGTAGACGCCGCGGGGCCCGTCCTCGAGGCCGTGGATGAGCTCCATCGCGCGGCGCTTGGGGGCGCCGCTGAGGGTGCCGGCGGGGAAGGCCGCGCGGATGGCGTCGAAGGCGTCACAGTCCTCGCGGAGGCGGCCGGTGACCGTGGACTCGATGTGTTGGACGTGGCTGTACTTGAGGACGCTCATGAACTCGGGGACGGCGATCGAGCCGGGCTGGCTGACGCGGCGGACGTCGTTTCTGGCGAGGTCGACGAGCATGGTGTGTTCGGCGCGTTCCTTGTCGTCGGCGAGCATCTCGCCGGCGAGGCGGCGGTCCTCGACGGGGCTGTCGCCGCGGGGGCAGGTGCCGGCGATGGGGTTGGCGGTGACGGTGTCGGCGTGGACCGAGACCAGGGTCTCGGGGCTGGCGCCGACGACGGTGCGGTTGGCATGGGCGAGGAGGTACATGTACGGCGAGGGGTTGGTCTCGCGGAGGGCGACGTACAGGGCCAGGGGGTCGATGTCGCCGCGGTGTTCATGGGTGCGGGAGAGGACGGCCTGGTAGACCTCGCCGTCGCGGACGGCGCGTTTGGCGGTGCGGACGGCGGCCTCGTAGTCGTCCTGGGGGTCGGCGCGGGCGGTGGTGGGGTGGAAGCCGCCGGTGTCGGGGGTGGTGGCGTCGGTGAGGCGGTCGCGGACGCGGGTGGCCTCCCGGGTGAGGTCGTCGTAGAGGGTGTCGGGGTCGGTGTCGGGGGTGACGACGGGGGTGAAGACGAGGCGGGTGGTGTCGGTGGCGTGGTCGACGCTGATCGTGGTG